>Ga0114999_10000673_pt1 | contig 49945 bp, 49 predicted proteins | sample ArcticOcean_MG_C_3_FD_89820 | JGI IMG/M metagenome (GOLD analysis project Ga0114999, IMG submission 89820) | Marine microbial communities from western Arctic Ocean - ArcticOcean_MG_CB8_126 | ecosystem: Environmental > Aquatic > Marine > Oceanic | place: Arctic Ocean: Canada Basin | collected...
AGAGCTTCCAGATTTCCATGGATATCGGAAATAACGGCGAGTCGCATAGTCAGGAGGACAGATCAGCGTCAGCGGGTGGGCGAGGCTTTTTCTTCGCCTTCTTCTTGCTTGCCGCCTTCTTCTTGCTTGCCGCCTTCTTCTTGCTTGCCGCCTTCTTCTTGCTTGCCGCCTTCTTCTTGCTTGCCGCCTTCGCTTTCGCAGGCTCTTCCGCGCCGGATGATTCGGCTGCCTCGTAAACGACCTGGATGACTTGTTTACGAAGTTCCGACTCGTAGGGAAGAAAAGCGATGTGAACAATCGATTGGCCTTGCTCCTGCATCTGCTCAACGTCCAGGATTCGACCATACAGGGATGCTAAGGGGAACGGGAGTCGGTCGTCTCCCTCGGCAAAGCCCACGTAGTCGTCTGCGTTGAATTGTTCTTTGTCCTGTGCCAGGAGACCCAGGCCGCCCGCACTCAGATCGAGAATCCTGGTGCTCTCCTGACGTTCGCTGCTCACCAGATTGCTCAGAGCGGTGAGAAACTTCTCGTCCGACTCGGTGTAAGCCGTCTTCAGTTCCTCGTCGATGGCGTCCTTTGTCACCGTCGTCGTCTGGATCTCGAAGGTGCACTTGGCCCGTTCAACATTGCGTCGTTCCTGGCCATCCCATACACGGGTCAGAAGTTTCTGTCTCACCGCTTCCAGATGCGACAGATCATCATCCACGATCCAGTTGCGTTCCGCCGCTCTGTCGACAAGCCGATCGTATTGCTGAATTGAGGCAAGCAGTTGCGACGGTCGTTTCGTCTTCGCACGACGCGCGATATTTGTCAGGACCCTCGCCTCCAGAGGCGTAAGTTTCTTGACGCTGGCAAGCTTGTTAAAGGTGCGCCATGAAGAGCGCTCAACTTGCTTGCTCTCCATGAACTTTATGCCGACTCTGACGAGGGCCAGAAAAAGCAAGATCCCTGCGATGACACCAAACAACCCGTAGACAAAACGCATGTCTGGATCATCGATCCCGAGATACGAATTTGTAGCGATCACCGCTGTGTAGACTGAGTATGACATGCAGACAAGCTCTAGTGGAGTGGTCAATCAGGTGAACAGGTTGCTGATCGACGTCTCCTGATGGATGGCCTGGATGGCGTGAGAGAAATGTTCGGCAACGGAACATACCGTCACCTTCTCAGCGTCAGGTGGTTGAGGAATTGTGTTCGTAACGGTAAGGCTCTCAATGGGAGACGATGCAATGCTCTGCCGCGCGTCGTTGGCCAGTGTTCCGTGTACGCACCCCCTGTGGACAGAGCGTGCACCATTGGAGAGCAATGCCTGGGCACCTGTAAGGGCTCGAGTTCCAGTGATGATCTCATCATCAAAGATGATCGCGTCCCGGCCGTCGATATCGCCAATGACACCATGAACGCGCATTTCACCTTTCGGGGACTCGCGATTGTCGATCACAACGATAGGCAGCCCAAGTCGCTTGGCGTAGACCTCTGTCACTTTTGCGTGACTGATATCCAGTGCTGCTGCCACGGCATTCGAAAGATCGAGGTGATCAGAAAAATGATCACAGATCGTTGGCACGCCCGACAACTGATCTGCTGGAATGCGGCAGAATTCCATCGTCTGTGGACTGTGGAGAGTCATCGTAAGGATGCGATCAGCCCCTGCTTCTGTGACGAGGTCGGCGATGAGGCGGCCAGCGACTGAGATTCGCGGTTCGTCCTTGCGGTCAGACAGCCGTAGGGATAGTAGGGCAAGACAGCTGTAATGCGACCAGCCGATGCGTATTTGAGGGCATCCAAGGCGATGAGCAGTTCCATCAAGTGATCATTCACGGGAGGACACGAGGTCTGGATAAAGAATACGTCGCAGCCCCGAACGTTCTCTTCGATCTTGACCTTGATATTCTCGTTACTGAACCGGACGTACTCCATCGCCCCCGATTCCTGCCCAGCACTTCGCAGATACCTTGAGCAAGAGGTCGATTGCTACTACCTGTGAAGACTTTCAGGTCCATCAGGCTCGTGCCATTAGAGCATCTGTAACTCTTGCCGCGCCCGTTGTGAAACCGGCGACGACGGAAATTCATGCGTGACGCGATCCAGCAACATGCGTTGCTGTTGCGGGTCTCCAAGCAGCCGATAGCAGCGGGCTGCGTCCATTAATGCAATGGCTGAGGCTCGATCCTTGGGGTGCTCATCCGCATAGGCAATGTATCCCGCTGCGGCGCCTTGCAGATCTCCCTGCGCTTCAGCGCAAGCGGCGAGGCCTGTGCGGGCAGCAAAAACGAGCATTTCTACATCGCCATATTCGGCGATGTATCTCTCATAAAGCCCTTTTGCCTCGTCATAGCGGCCCACGCCGTAATTGCGATTGGCCAGCATAATCATGCCGTGTGCCGCGGATGGAGTTCCCGCATACTCGTCGATCAGCCGCTCGCCGGTACCCAGGACCTGATCCATTTGGCCATTGCCATCAGCGAGCATGACTTGAAAGAGCAGATGTGCTGCCTCGTCACGAGCTGTCAGCCGCTGGTCCTCGACGAACTCGGTGATGGCCAGGGCAGCAATGATGGCGATCGCGCCGCCGATAAATAGCTGGGATCGATCCTTTACGAACTGGAGCGCATTCAGAACCCATTCGAGAAAGGGGTCTTCCTGCTCCTGGTGCCGATTTGACTGCTCCGTCATGTCTCATCTCTCCTATATTGCATCATTTGCGTGCACGCATCGTGTCAGCGCGCTCAAGGGGCACCCTAGTACTCAAGGACCGACGCGATGGTCAGTCCCTCCAGACCTTTTCTGCCATTCAAATCTCGCAATTCAAGCAGAAAGGCAACTCCGACGATCTTGCCTTGCAATTGTACGACCAGATCGCGAACCGCACGGGCGGTACCTCCCGTTGCGAGCACGTCATCGACGATCAATACACGCGCCCCTGGCGTAATCGCATCCTGATGCATCTCGATCGTCGTGCGCCCATACTCCAGATCATATGAAGTGCTGACGACGTCAAAGGGCAATTTTCCTGCTTTGCGAGCCGGGACGAAACCAGCGCCGAGTTCAAGGGCGACCGGCGTGCCAAGTATAAATCCTCTTGCCTCAATGCCTACCACCACGTCCACGTTCTGTGCATCGAAAGGCTGAGCAAGAGCTGATGTAGCCGCGCGGAGTCCTTCGGCGTCAGACAAAAGTGTGGTGATATCGCGAAAGAGAATACCCGGCTTTGGAAAGTCTGGGATATCCCGTATGAGGGAACGTAGATGATCTGACATTGTACCCGCTAAGGCCTCACGCTAAAGGTGTCGTGGGAAAGCACTCTGTGATCCCAATCAACGGTGCATTCGTCGACGCGACCTGTATCCGGACCGCATTCGAGTGCTGAGGCGAGACGCTCCAGTGCGACACGCTCTCCGGAAGCTTCCACTTCGACACTGCCGTCGGCCAGATTGCGCACGAATCCTCCCAGGCCAAGGGATGTCGCCTGCCGCTGCGTGAAGTAGCGGAATCCAACTCCCTGTACTCGACCCCGGATCCGGACGCGAATCGTTGGCATGACGGTGCCTGATTAGAACAAAGCATAGATAAATGGTGCCACCGCAGAACCCTGGGTCAGCACGATCAGGCTGCTGAGCAAGAATAGCGTCATAAAAATTGGCCCGAGCCACCACTTCTTGCGCACACGCATGAAGGCCCACAGCTCCTTGGCCAGATCCAGCTTCCCTGCCATTTCAGAAACCTTCCAATTCTCAGTCAAGAAGTCGGCTGACCGACTCGCCGTGATGGATCGCTTTGATCGCGTCACCAAAAAAATTTGCCACGGAGAGGGTCTCCAACTTGGCGGAATCCTGTCCCTCAGGTAGCGGGATCGTATTCGTACGCACAAAGGTCTCGACTGAAGACGCATCAATCCGTTCAATCGCATCCCCCGAAAATACGCCATGCGTGCATCCTGCCATGATTCGTTTGGCGCCGCGTTCCGTAAGCATACGAACCGCCTCCATCATGGAACTTCCTATGAGAACCTCATCATCGAAAAGCAGTGCATCGCGGTCCTGGATGTCACCGATCACGTTGGTGACTTCCGCTCTCTCGTCATCAGCATGGCGCCGCTTGTCCATGATCACCAGAGGCAACTGAAGACGTCGCGCGTAGTACCCCGCCTCTGTAGCAGAGCCTACATCGGGCGCCACGACGGTGGCCCGATTGAGATCCTTGGCTCATCCTTCTTGTCCGATCGCACGTACGGATAATAGGGCAACACAGCCGTAATTCGCCGCGCCGACGCATATTTCAATGCGTCGATTATCAGCAACAGCTCGATGAAGTGATCATTGACCGGCGAGCAGGACGTTTGGATGACGAAGACGTCATCTTCACGCACGTTTTCATCCACGCGCACCTTCAGATTGTCATTGGCACTACGCTGGATGCTCAACCGGCCGAGGGAGCAGTCGAGGTCGTCGCAGATCTCTTGCGCCAGCAAGGGATTGCTTGAGCCTGTCATGATCTTCAGGTAATTCTTCATTGTGTGGCGGGCAACTTCTACACGCCTGCTAGCGCCTGGTCAAAATCCGCGATCAGGTCGGCACAGTCTTCAATTCCAACTGAGTAGCGGACAAGTTGGTCCGTGATACCGATCGCAAGCCGATCTTCCTCACTCAGGTCTGAATAGGAAACTGTCGCTGGATGCGAAACGAGGGTTTCCGCACCACCAAGACTAGGCGCCAGATACGGAATCTGCAGGGCCTCCACGAACTGGCGCGTTCGCTCTCGATCCCCATCGATCTCGAAGCTGACGACACCGCCAAATCCCTTCATCTGAGCCTTGGCAATTGCGTGATCCGGATGACTGGCGAGTCCGGGATAGAACACCCGCTGCACCTTGTCGTGTCCCTCCAGGTACTCGGCGATGGTCTGTGCCGACGTGTTCTGCTGCTGCATTCGCAGTGCAAGTGTCTTGATGCCACGTATCAGCAACCACGCCGTGTTTGGATCAGAGTTGGTGCCGACGACGTCGCGAAATTCCTTAATGGCTGAGACGATTCCCGCCTTGCCACAGACGGACCCTGCCATCAGATCGTTGTGACCACCCAGGTACTTTGTGCAGCTGTGGACGACAAGATCGACGCCGTAGTCCAGCGGGCACTGATTGATCGGCGTGGCGAAGGTGCTATCGATGAGGACTCGAAGGCGATGCTCTTTGGCAAAGGGGACGATCTTTTCGAGGTCGGCCACGTGCAGATGCGGATTGGTCGGAGATTCGGCAAGAAGCAGACGTGTCTCGGGTCGTACTGCTTGTTCGAGTGCAGCCAAATCACTTGGCGGCACGCGTGTACTCTCTATGCCGAATTTTCCAAGAAGATCACAGAATTGCACTGTGCGACGATAGCAATCTTCCATAATGATGATATGCTGCCCTGAGCGCAGCATGGCCAACATCACCGTTGTAATTGCACTCATTCCTGATGAAAACAGCAAGGCCGACTCAGCGTGATCGAGAGCGGCCAATTTGCTTTCTGCCGCAGAGACGGTGGGATTGCCATACCGTCCGTATTCAAAATGGGCGCGCTTGCCCTGCTTGTATTCTTCGAACTCGCTAAGGGAATCGAAGACATACGTTGCCGTTTGGGCAATCGGTTCAGTCACCGAATTTGCAAATTTCTGGCGTTGCTCTCCCCCATGAACCGATTGGGTGGAGTCTCCACGCTGATTGTCTTGCATCGCGCTGTCGCCTTGGCTCAAACTCATCGTCTATCGTTGCTGTTCATATGATTGGTAGTCGGCCTGACGCGTGTCAGGTTTGCACCGCTTCGAGGTTACGGAAAATTTCGCTACGCACCTGACCGTAGTCCGGATCGACCTCAACAGGTCGATTCGAGTGCATTGGATTCACTTCGTGACTCTCGCGCAATTGGTCTTCGTGATAGCGCAATTTGAATTCCGGGAACTTCAGACCATGTGCGGTGGAAATGACGACAACTTTTTGGTCCGACGTAATGGTTCCCCGATCAATCAGCTTCAGCAGGGCTGCAAGGGCAACGCCGGTGTGTGGACAACTGAATAACCCTGTGCGGTCGGCTCTGGCACAGGCGTCGGCCAGCTCGTGTTCGCTTGCTTGCTCCACAACTCCATTGAAGCGTTTTAGTACGCGTACTGCACGTTCGTAGCTGACGGGATCACCGATCCGGATCGCGCTGGCAAGCGTGTCGCCAGCCTGTATGGGTTCGAAGGTTTCGAATTCACTCTGAGAGCTTCGATAAAGTGGGTTGGCCCGCTCCGCCTGAGCGACGACGATTCCGGGAAGACGATCGATGATACCCATCGCCTTCATCTCGAGAAACCCCTTCCCGAGGGCGGAGATATTGCCAAGATTTCCACCAGGAATCACAATCCAGTCTGGCACGTGCCAGTCGAATTGCTGCACCATTTCGATGCCGACCGTCTTCTGTCCTTCGATTCTGAGAGAATTCATCGAATTCGCGAGATAGATATTTTCCTCGCGGCACAGCTCCTGAACCAGCTTCATGCACCCGTCAAAGTCAGTGCGAATGGATAAGGTCAGGGCGCCATTGGCAATCGGCTGAATCAACTGCGCAAGAGAGATCTTGTCTTTGGGCAGAAAGACGATAACAGGTATCCCCGCGGCGGCACCATATGCCCCCAGTGCAGCCGAGGTGTCCCCTGTCGAGGCGCAGGCAATCGCGGGGATCTGCTTCCCTTCGGCGCGCATTTGCTTGACCATCGACACCAAGACGGTCATTCCAAGATCCTTAAAGGATCCCGTGTGGCTGTTGCCACATTGCTTGATCCATAGATCTTCTACACCGATCTGTGAACCGAAGCGCTCTGCCCAGAGCAAATTGCTGCCACCTTCGTACATGGAAACGACGTTGTCTTCGTCAACGGTGGGGCAGACCATCTCTTTCTTCCCCCACACGCCACTTCCATATGGCCAGGTGTTGCCCATATATCGCTGGTCGAACAGCTGCCGCCACTGTTCTGCGGGACGCTCTGCAAGAGCATCCAGATCGTGCTGAACTTCCAACAACGCGCCGCAGGAACTGCATTCGTACACGATCTCGTTGAGAGCGTACCGCTCGTTGCCACAGCGGATGCACTCGAACCATGATCGATAGGTCGTCATCGGTGTGTCTCGATTATCAGTGTGTATCGATTGACGGGAGTTTTTCTTGGGCAGCGCCTCAAGCCAGATACAAGACGATGCCTGGAGCCAGTCTATAAATCTAAACTCTTGCCACTCTAAATCTAACTCTTGCCGCTCTTTACTGGCAAGGCCTGGTACAGACCTAAGGTCCTATCAGCAAAGGAGATAGACAAAAGGCGCCCCTTGCATAATCGCAAGAGGCACCGATGTGTTCAGATCTGGCGAGCGAAGGTGCTACGGGCCGATCAGCCAAATAGAGCGTCTATTTCGTCCTCACTGATTGAAGACTCTTCGTCTTCCTCTTCTTCCTCTTCACCATCACTACTTTCGTCGCCTTCCTCCAACAGCACGTTCATCTCGTCAGCAGATATCCCTGGGCCATTGGCTTCCCCTACCTCTTCGTCTTCTTCCTCAAGTGTGTCGCCAAGATCGATCTCTTCGTCCTCTTCCTCTTCTGCCTCATCCTCTCCCTCGAAGAGCTCGCCAAGATCATCATCCTCCGCATCGTCATCTGCGGCATTGTCGTCTTCGTCAACAAAGAGCCCCTCGTCGAGATCGGCGCTTTCTTTATCTTCTGGTGCCGGCTCAGGCGTTGGTGCCTCGTCTAGGATTTCGGCGATACCGTCATCGTCGCTCTCGACTTCCCCGTCCAGAAGATCGGATCGTTGGACGTCTTCTTCTGCAACATCCTCTTCGTCGACGCCCTCCAGCGACTCTTCCAGTTCCTGAGTGCTTGCAGTCGCGTCGGCCTCTCCATTGCCGGCATCCTCAAGGATTGCTTGGGCCTCCGGAGCAGCTTCTTCGTCTTCATCATCATCTTCGGCGGCTTCGAGGGCTTCCGCCTGGGCAATCGCGTCGACTTCGTCGTCAGTGATCATCTCACCCGTGATCGAATCTTCTGCTGACTCCTCTGCGAACAGCGCACCCATAGCCTGTTCGTCCATCTCTTCTTCTACATCATCGGATGTATCGAAGAGTGCATCGATATCGTCACTTGGGTCCTCAACGTCTGGCTCAGCGTCTGTGTCAACGAAGAAAGAGTCAATATCACTCTGGTCAACTGTTTCCAGGGCCTCGCGTTCCTCAAAGGACAGCTCCGACGCTTTGTCATCTGCCGGGGGCGCTGGTGGTGCGAAAGATGCAAGCATTTCTTCGGGCTGATTGAGAAGACGGTGCAAGTAATCGAACTCACTGTGCAGTCGAGCCCACTGCTCCTGGCCCGCATCGCCGACAGACAGCAGTTCCGCGCTGCGCCGTACGAATTCGATTACATGGTTCATATGCGGAAAAGCATCGTCAAAGACCGTAAGATACGCCTGTACCTTGGTGTCCTTGACGTCTTCGCGGATCCGCTCAAACCAAAGATTGTTGAAAAGCTTGGCCAACGCCTCGAGGGCTTCGAGGCGTTTCATCAATTCAAGTAATTCGTTTCGATTCATCATCTGTTTGATATCTGCCTGCCCTGAAATGGCCGGACTTGTCTGGGCTTCTACGATACTTTGAAGCCGAGCTTCCGGTTTTCCTGTCGTTATGCAAACTTTCCCTCACCAGTCTAGCAACTTGCGTGCCTTTCTTGATCCGGTGCGGAAAAATCGCCGATAGGCACCCTGCAAATGTGAGAGCCACAAGATCTTGTAGGGCGATGGTCACGTCCGCAGTGAAGATCGGCAAGATCTTCCTGTGTCGGGCAATAACCTTCTGAGCCTCATTCACTCACCTACCCTAAGCTAGGTGGATGAATGAGGCCCCTTACACCTTATGCGCGTTCCAATACCTGCTGAGCAGCTGCCAGGCCACTGGGTCGTTCTCGCGGGGTGCCGAGACAGGTCTCCAACGCAGCGAGAAACTGGATCACGCTCTTGGGTTTCGACGTATGTCCCATGAGTCCAATGCGCCATGCGTTGCCCTGAAATACACCCAAGCCACCGCCGATCTCAATGTCGAACTGTGCCAGTAGTTGCTTGCGGACAGCGGCCTCATCGACTCCGCCAGGAATTCTTACCGTCGTCAACGGTGGGAGGCGCAGCTGGGTGGCCTCGACGACCGGCTCGAGACCCATCGCCTGTAGACCTGCGATCAAAGCTTCCTGATGGTGACGATGACGTGCCCATCGTGACGTCAGCCCTTCTTCCTGGATCAAACGCAGGGCCTCACGAAGGGCATAGTTCATTGAGATGGGCGCGGTATGATGGTACACACGGGTTTCGCCCCAGTATTGGGCGATCATCCCGAGATCCAGATACCAACTCTGTACCTTGCTTTGCCGCGACTGCAGGACTGAAACTGCCTGATCGCTGAGGGTGATGGGTGAGAGTCCGGGAGGGCAACTGAGGCACTTTTGCGTTCCACTGTAGCAAAGGTCGATTCCCATTGCATCGACCCCGACCGAGACACCACCAAGACTGGTTACGGCATCCACGAGGAAGAGCGAATCATACTCCCTGGCCAACGCACCAATCTCCTGCAGAGGCTGGAGGACGCCGGTTGAGGTCTCCGCCTGTACCACGGCAACCAATTTCGTCTTTCCCCCTGTATTTAGGGCCGCCTCAAACTGCGCAGGATCGATTGCCTGCCCCCAGGGGACCTCGACACGCTCTACCTGAGCGCCACAACGCTCAGCGACGTCGCACATCCTCTGGCCGAAGACCCCATTTACGCCAATCACGACGCGATCGCCTGGTTCCACAACATTCACGAAACAGGTCTCCATCCCAGCGGAGCCAGTACCGGAGATTGGGATCGTCAGCTCATTCTCGGTCTCGAAGACTTCCCGCAGCAATGTCTTGGACTGTTCCATGACCTCGAGGAAGATTGGGTCCAGATGCCCCACGATCGGGGCGGACAACGCCTTATACACTCGCGGATGGACATTGCTTGGCCCCGGGCCCATCAGCAGACGTTCGGGTGGATTCAGTTCGTTCATGTCAATCTCCATGATGAGTTTGTCGATTGGGCGCACCCACTATCGCCAGGCGGCGCGCGATGGGGAGACCAACCAACAGTGTGAGGATCGTCTCTGGAAGTAGATAACTGGCATTGTAGCCCAGCGAAAAGGACCAGGCAGGAGTGCCCTCGGGAGCCAGATGACCGAAATAGACGAACCCGCAAATCGCATGTGCAAAATAGCGAAAGATACAGGCAAGACTGAAACCTGCCGCCAGGCGTCCTGTCGAAATCGGCGCTCTTCCGAAAGCGACGGCGGTCCCAAGGCAGCCGAAGGCGACGGGATAGTCGAGGATGAGCTGGATTGGATGCACGAAAATTGGTGTAAGCAGAAAGTTTACAATGCCATACGCCGTACCAGCCGCGACACCGGCTCGTAGTCCATGACGAACTGAGACCAGCAAAAGAGGTAACATGTGCAGGCTAACAGACCCGCCGTAGATCAAATGGGGTAATTTGATTTGCAGAAGGCTCAGCACCGCTGCCAGGGCGATGGCGATGCTGACTTCCGATAGTCGTCGGGTTGGCGTGGAGGGCTCAAGCACTATGTATAAATGCCTGTCCTGCAATCAATTAAGTCACTTTCGGCGGCCCTCGGTGCGGGTCTTGGTGGAAATGTAGCGCAAATAACGAAGGACGTGGTCACCTGCGCGGAACCTTCTCAGGAGCTAAGGCGTTAAACCCATGCGAGCCTAACCCGGTCAGTTGGCTCGCAGCCCTCCCTGACGGTCAGCGGCAGCCTCTTAAGGCAACCGCTGGCCGTTTTCTTTGTTCTTTAGTTGAGGCGCTCCAGCAACATAAAGTGACGGCCAATGGGTATCACCGCGCTGACCTCGCCAACTGCAAGGCCGAGAACGGCCTCCTCCACGGCGCTCACCATGTCACCGGGGCCGAAGAATCCCAGATCACCCCCCTCCGCTGCATTGGGGGCAATCGAGAATTGTGCCGCAAGCTCACCGAATTCCTCACCGGCTGCAGCTTTGCTAGCCACTTGCTCACAACTGGCCTGCGTCTCAACAAGGATGTAGCGGGCTCGCATCTTGCCCGCCATGATCGCTCGGATGCCTTCCATATTGAGATTGACCGCATGCAGGAGCTGAGGATCTGACGACAGAAGCTTCGTCTTCTTGTACCACTCAAGTGCTTCAGCGTAACGAGCCTTTCCTGCTAGTAGGAAGGCAACATTGTTATGAGCTTCGACGTCGTCCGGCTGCAACCCGACAACGTGCTGATAGACAACGATCGCACTATCGATCTGTTGCGCCTGGGTCAGCCAAAGCCCCAATAGCTTGTGCGCTTGCGGGTGGTTTGGATCAAGCATCAACGCCGAATCAAGTTGAGCCCGAGCCGTTGCCCTGGCTCCCCCCTGCAGGTAGAGAAATCCGAGTTGCACACGAACACCTGCGTTGTCAGGTGCTATCTGTTTTGCCGCTTCCACATAATGGATGGAAGAATCGATGCGGCCGAGGGCAAAAAACGCGTCATTGAGCCCCGAATACGTGGCCAGCTTCTGCGGATCTTCTGCGAGCGAGCGATGAAACAGTGCGATTGCACGTTCCGTATTGCCGGACATCAGATACAGTTGCGCCATCTGGTTGAGAACGACGGGAGCCCCGGCGCCAGCAGCCAGAGCTTGTTCGTATGAAGTCAGCGATAGTTGCAGGCGCTGCTGCGCCTCCTGGGCCGTCCGGGCCCGCTGTGCCATCGTCGCGTGCATCTGTGCGGAGCGAACCAACTCGTCGACTGTCGAGGCAGATGGCGGATCCTGGGCGAGGAGCGGACTTACAAGCAAGCAGGTAGCAAGTAGAAACCTTCGCATCAGTCGCCCTCTTGCAGTTGCTGCAGGACTTGCCGGGTGATCTGCGCGACCAACTCGTCCGTCTCGGTGCCCACTGGGATATTTGACCCGGCCGTTGATGGTATCTGGCATCCAGGACGGCCGGTGATACCGAACCGAGTCCGCAGGTCAAGAAGCTCTTGCACGTGCCCTTCGCCGAGGGTATTGGTCGCCCCCAATTGGCGTGCAACCAGGGCGATGCGTGCGAAATGTTCGACTGTTTCCATCTTAAAGTGAGCATCCATGACATGTTTGCCGAGAGTGACTGCACCGTGGTTGGCCATTAGTACCGCGTCGTATCGCCCCACCAGTTCACGCATAGGTTCGAAAATATCGGGTCCCCCCGGTGTTCCGTAGGGTGCCAAGGGAATTCCACCGAGAAGGACGATGACTTCTGGCAGGACGCATTCGGTCAGATCGAGGCCAGCTACGGCGAAACCTGTCGCTGTCGGCGGATGCGCGTGTACAACGGCGGCGATGTCAGATCGCAGTTTGTAGGCCTCCAGATGCATCCGGATCTCAGAAGAAATTTTCATGGGGCCGGAAACCTGCGTGCCGTCCAAATCACAGATCGCCAGCATCTCTTCACTGATGAATCCTTTGCTCACACCAGTAGGTGTGCAAAGAATGCGATCCTCGGACAGGCGTGCGCTGATATTGCCGTCGTTGGCTGCGACGAAGGCGCGTTGATAAATCCTACGCCCGGCCTCACATATTTCTCGGCGAGCAGCGAATGCATTCGGAACTGTTGAGACGGATTCGGAACTCATGGGCTTGGGTATCTAGCTCGGGTATGTAGAGGGAGAAGAGAATGGCAGGCAGACGCCTTGCCAGCGCCTGGTACCCGTCATGGCCAGACCAATCAGTCCTGGGCCCAGCACGTTGATTGCAAATAGCAGGAGCGATGCCTGCAATGCGATCACGGAGGTGATTCCAAAGTGTCCGAGGACGAAGACAGCTGCCGTTTCTCTTACGCCAAGATCCATCGGCGCCAGAGGAACCAAGGTCTTGGCTGCAAAAACGAGTGGAATACCCAGGATCGCAGCGGCAGGAACCTGACCGCCAGCGAGCAATAGAAAGTAAAGTTGAGCAAAGAATAGAAGATTGAAGAGGATCGCACCTGCTCCATTTTTCCACAGTCGACTGCGTGATGCCGCCTCATCCCATGGCGGCAATCCTGTGTTGCCCCACAAGCGGAAGATCTTTTCCCGAGTCACGAGGGCGACGCTGATTGTCAGCAGTGTCAGCAAAAGCAGTGGCCAGCGACTCATTGGCAAGTAGATGGCAAGAGCTATCCCTGCCAAAATCATCGTCACCGCCGCTGACACGCACCGATCGAGTGCGGTGAGCAGACTAACCGGTCGATGTTGATCGGCGACAAAAATCGCTCGTCCAAATTCACCAATTCTACCTGGGGAGATCATGCCGAGGGCAAATCCGCCGAACAACGACCGCGTCAGCTGCCCCTTCGTCAGCGGGGTTGACATAAGAGCCGACAGCTGACCCCACTTCCACCACTGCACGCCGAGGGCCACCAAGCCGAGGGCGATCGTCAGCAAGACCCACTTCGCATCCAGTCGCTGGACTGCCACGAGCATCTGTGACGGTTCGACATAGATCACGACAAGCCCTAGCAGGACCAGGGCGAGCAACCCGCGGGCAATCGTGGCTCGCATATCAGGGCGTGTAGGTCGGCGCCTGCCCGCCCTGCGGCAGGTGTGGCTCCAGACTTGGGTGAGGGCGCGCGATCACGTGCGCGGCGAGAACCTCTCCGACACAGCGTGCCGCCTCGACGCCGGCATCGGTTGCGGCCCTGACCGCGGCGACATCACCCCGCACGAGGGTCGTGACGAGTCCACCGCCGACAGCTTGCCAACCAATGACACGCACATCTGCAGCTTTGACCATCGCGTCAGAGGCCTCAACCATCGCCGCATAGCCTCGGGTTTCGATCATACCTAGTGCGTCAGACACGGCGGCTCAATATCGGAAAGGGGCATGTATGCATAGTGGCGTTAAGATGCCGACGCCGTCTCAGACGGTCAAGGAGAGGATCCGCTCAATCAACGGAAGAGAAACGTGACAACATCACCATCGGCCAAAGCGTAGTTCCGTCCTTCTGTACGGAGCTTGCCCTGTTCACGTAGTCGTGACATCTGTCCTTCGACTTGTATCACATCCTCGACGGAGGCGACTTCCGCACGAATGAAACCATCTTCCATATCCGAGTGAATGCGTCCTGCCGCCATGGGGGCCTGGATCCCGCGGGGCAGCTGCCATGCCTGCAGCTTGTTATTGGCAAGGGTGTAGAATGTGATCAGATCCAGTAGACGATAGGCGCCCTGTATCAGCCGCTCTACCCCACGTTGTGTCAGCCCGAGCTCTGCAAGGAAGGCGGTGATTTCCTCCAGGTCATCCAGTTGCGCAAGCTCCGCCTCGATCTGTGCCGATACGATGAGGAGGCGATCTTCCCCAACCTGCTGGCGAAGAGCATCCACTGCTGCGCCACCATCGGCCGCATCGGACTCACCCACATTCGCGATGAAGAGTATGGGTTTGCCACTTAGCAGGTTATACCCTCGAAGTGCATCGCGCTCGTCGCTGGCCAGTTCGATGTCAAACACACCGACGCCGTCAGTGAGAGCAGCACAGACGCGCTGCAGCGCCTGCAACTCTGTGCCCCGATCAGATCGCGGGTCAGAGCGTACGACCTTGTCTAGCGTTGGCACGCTCCGCTCGACAATTTCCAGGTCCGCGAGAAGTAGCTCGCTCATGATGACATCCGCATCGCGCAATGGATTCAGATCGCCGTCCACGTGGCTGATGGAAGGATCATCGAAGCAGCGCACCACATGCAGCAACGCATCCGTCTCGCGTACATCGGCGAGGAACTGATTGCCACGCCCTTCGCCTTGACTGGCACCACGTACCAATCCTGCGATGTCGGTAAACTGAATGGTTGTAGACGTTACACTCGACGGTGTGAGCAATTTTCCCAACTGCTGTAGACGGTCATCGGGGACCTCGACGATGGCGACATTCGGCTCAATCGTGCAGAAGGGATAGTTGGATGCCTCAGCCCGTCCCCGTGTTAAAGCATTGAACAGGGTCGACTTTCCCACATTCGGCAGTCCAATGATGCCAGTAGAAAGACTCATACGTCGTCATCCTCAGGCAGGAGTTCGGGGCGCACCATAACGGTCTTCTCTCTCTTCATGACAGCCAATCCCGGGGGGGCGCCACGGGGCTTGGAAACGTATTTCGCCATTGTGTAGACGACGGGTACTTTGCTCGCCGTCCGCCCCTTACTCCAATATGCGGCGACGGCAGCCGCTTCTTCGAGTGTTTGCCCGTCTGGCTCTTGCTTGCGCCCATCTCGACGCAGAAGAACATGCGACCCGGCATATCCATGCGCGTGGAACCAGTAGTCGTTCTGTGCGGCCAATCTGTGCGTCAGGGTGTCATTCTCATGGTTGTTCCTACCAGCCCAGACGGACCAGCCAGAACTGGTCCGATATCGTCGTGGGCGTGCGCCGTGGCGCTCATCTTTAGAGTCCGGAATTCTTCGTCCACCTTGTTGCGTCTCCCCCATCTGCCTCTCCAAAGCCACCAACTCTTCTTCCGTCGGGTTCCAATTGTCACGATCAACTCGCTGCAGAAGATCGGCGATCCCCGTCAGCTGTGCCTCCGCTTCCAGCATCTTGACGGGCAGGATCTGTCCACGACGTCGAAATTTCTGCGCCAACTTCAGCAGGCCCGTCGCCTCCTGCGTCACTGATTTTCCCTGAGGTATTTCGAAGCGAAGAAGCTGATCTTCCTTTGCATAGGGATCTGGAATCTCTACAACACGCGGGCCAGGCTTGATCTGTGACGCGGCGGCGAGTAACAGGCTGCCGTGGCGCTCGACAGTATCTGCCGTCTCTGCCTGGGTGAGATCCTGCTGCATGGCTGCCAAACTCGTCTCGAGACGACCTTTGCGGCGACGCAAAAACTGCTCGATGCCCTGTATACGCAGATCGCTCTTGGATGAGGGGGCCTGATCCCCTTCGGCCAAAGCGATAAGCAAATTCTCGTAAGGCTGTGACACGATCGACGCAGGTGGCTCAATGACGGATACCTGCCGGGCCTCTGCTTGCCGCCAGGCCCAACATCGAGTCGCTGGTGAGGTGTAGATGGCCTGGACGATATCCCCAAGACGAAGCCACTGATCGCTGCTCAGATCACTTGCCAGCGTATTCTGATCAATATGGGCGCGTTCACACGCAACAGATGCAATCGCACCCGTCGCGCCCGCCAATCGACGCGTGAGCCACCGTTTGAGTTGCTCCCCGTCATCCCACCCGCGTGACAGCTTAGCGACCTCAGCCGTGCCTGGGAGGATTCGGTCGCTGTCTGGGGGTTGGTAGGCGCTGCCAAGTGAGGCTGATCGACGGTCGCTGGTTGCTTGCCAGAATCCCAATGCATGGCCGCGACCTTCACTGGCAAGAACGGCACGAAAGCGGGGGCCAATGAGCTCGAAGTACAAGCGCCCGAAGGTAGGCTTTCCGTCACGATCAGGACGCTGCAGACGCAACCACAAACATCGATCACGCTGTGCAGCTTCCGCTGTGACGAAGCCCGCCCCAAGTAGAAAACGGTCTGCTCTCGAAATCGGTGCGCTTTCTTCCCCGCCTCCTTCCCCACCTCCCACGTGCCCTGCAGCGATGCTCAAAGAGGCCGGGATGCCATAGGTTAATCGAAGGAAACGCTCATCCTGGAACGATATCTGCAGCCCAGCAGCACCATGCTTAACACCGACGATTTGCCGTTGTGACAGATGCTCCGTGAGGCACCCGGATAGAGCCGACAGGGTCGGTAGATCGAAGCGCACTTCTTATTCCCAGACGATGACTTCAATACGCCGATTCAGTGCCCTGTTTTCAGGGGTATCATTGTTCACCAGCGGCCTCGACTCACCAAACCCCCGTGCTTCGATCATGGCAGCATTGATAAAGGCGTGTTTGTTGATCAGATACTGACCAATTTCTCCTGCTCGTTGTTCGGACAAGCGAAAATTGGAGACACCCTCGCCATCACTGTCGGTGTGCCCTTCGATGACCATCTTCGCCGGTGAAAACAACTGCACGAACCGGGCGACCTTGGCAAACTCTGCCTTAGCCCGTGGCTTCAAAGCGAATTGACCTGGATCGAAGAGTACGCCCGCATCCAGGATGAGACGGGGGACGACGATATCGTTCTTTAGTGAAGTCTTCAGCTTGATCAGCGCCTGCGACATCATCGGCTCATGCGGACAGAACACGCCCACACTGGATCCAAGCTGCGAGTCCGTAATCGTCATCGTCCCGATAAACAGGCGCATGGGCTCGGGCATTCGACGCGACAGGCGCTGCTCACGATACACGTTGAGGATATCGCCACGGAAGATGCTTGTTTCGATGCCTTGATCGATCAAGTAGCGACGATCATCGAGCATCTGTTTCGTTCGCGTTCCGGAGTTTGGCTGATTGATCACACGAATCACCCGGGGAGGTGTAAACTGCCCCCAGCACGCAGTGGAGATGAGTATCGCCAGAATCCAACTCCGACGCATTACAGCATCTCCAGACTGGATTCGAGCTTCTTCAACGTATCAGCGTACTCCTGACGACGTTTCTGCTCTTTTTCCACGACCTGTGGCGGCGCTTTTTTCAGAAACCCCTCATTTCCAAGTTTGCCATCCAGGCTACGGATCAAACCCTGGAATTTGGCAATTTCCTTTGCAAGTCGCTGGCGTTCAGCTCCCACATCGATCAATCCCTCCAGAGGGATGTAGATCTCGATATCTCGAACAACTCCACTTCCCGATGAGGCCGGCTGCTCCAAACTGACCCCAATCGTGACGGTGCTGCCATGGCTCATTGACAGCAGGTCTGACTGGCAGGCTTCGAGAAGGTCGGCTGTGGCACGATCAGCCGCATTGAGGATCAACTCGACCTTCTTTGCCGGCGGGACATTGAGTTCACTGCGAATGGTGCGCACACCGGTGACCACATCCTGCAGAAGCACCATCTGTACTTCTGCCTGCGGATCGATGTGATCAGCCGCTTCCGGCCATTGCGTGATCATGATACTATCGTCCCGCTCATCGGCGGTGGTTGGTAACTGCTGCCACAACTGTTCGGTGATAAACGGCATGACCGGATGCATTAAGCGCAGCGCCTGCTCCAGTATCTGCACCAGCACCCCCTGGACCTCTTCCTTGTCGGTCGCGGTCCCGTGCAGAAGCCTCGGTTTGGCCAACTCGATATACCAATCGCAGTAATCTCGCCACAGAAAGTCATAGATCGTGCGGGTCACTTCAGCGAATCGATAAGATTCGAAGGCTTCATCCAACTGTGTAATCGTGCGCGCCAGTCGACTTCGGATCCAGCGGTCGGCGAGGGTAGTTACCTGAGTTGGTACCGCAACCGTCGTAGCACCATCGAGACCCAGAAGTACATATCGAGCGGCATTCCACAGCTTGTTGCCAAAGTTTCGGCCCGCCTCGGCAGACAGGCTCGATTGTACCTGATTGTCCTTGATTTCCGCGTCGAATCGGAGGTCTTGTGAACTCCCACATTGGCTCAACAAACTGTATCGGGTTGCATCCGCCCCATATAGCCGCACCAAGTCGAGCGGGTTGAGGCCCGTTCCCAGACTCTTGCTCATGCGTTTTCCGTCCTTCGTTTGCACCGTGGGGTGAACGAGGACGGTCTTGAAGGGAATCTGGCCGACGAATTCGGTGGCGGTCATCACCATTCGCAGAACCCACAGATAGAGGATGTCACGAGCAGTGATCATCAGATCCGTTGAATGGAAGAAAGCCAGATCGGCCGTCTTCTGGGGCCAGCCCAACGTGGCGAAAGGCCACAGTGCTGAAGAGAACCAGGTGTCGAGGACATCTGGATCCTGGACCAGATCAGAGCCTGCACAGTCAGGACACGAATCAGGTTTGTTCACCTGTACGATCGGCTTCGCGCCGTGAGCCACAGAAACGCGGAAAGCCCCCTCTGCAAGGGCCTTCTCGCGTGACAATCCTCCAAGTGGCTGCAGGCCATCGCCACTACACTCCATGCAATAATACGCGGGGATCCGATGGCCCCACCAGATCTGCCGACTGATTGCCCAATCCCGGATATTGTCCAACCACTCCAGGGCATAGCCGCCAAAACGTTCCGGTATGTACTGCACTTTCCCCTGTTCGATCGTGGGGCGGATCTTTGCTGCAAGGGTTTTCATGTCCATAAACCATTGCTCCATCGGCAGCGGCTCGATGACGGTCCCGCACTTGTCATGATGCGGCACGGTATGTTCGTGGTCCTCGACCTTGACAAGGAATCCGCCCTTTCTCAAGGCATCGACCACGGCCTTCCGGCACGCGTAGCGATCCTGACCCGAATAGTCTCCAGCCTCTGGCGTCATCTCTCCTTCATAGCCGATGACGATGATCTGTTCCAGATCATGGCGTTGACCCACTTCATAGTCGTTCGGATCATGAGCAGGTGTCACCTTAACGGCGCCGCTTCCCATCTCGGGGTCGGCGTAGTCGTCGGCGACGATCGGAATGGCGCGATCCATCAGTGGCAGAAGTACCTGCTTACCCACCGCCTCTTTCCAGCGCTCATCCGTTGGATGCACGGCGACGCCTGTGTCACCGAGCATCGTCTCAGGGCGTGTTGTGGCCACCACGACATCCGGTCCATCGTCGATGCCAGGATAGCGGATGTGCCACAGATGACTTTGCAGGTCTCGCTCTTCAGTCTCCAGGTCAGAGATCACCGTGCCGCACTTTGGGCACCAGTTGACCATTCGCGTTCCACGATAGATCCAACCCTCAGACTGGAAGTGTTCGAAGGCCGTGAGCACGGCTTCCACATAGCCCTCATCCAGAGTGAAACGAGATCGATCCCAGTCGTAGCTGGCTCCCAACTTGCGCAATTGCTGATAGATCGTGTCACCATACTTCTTGCGCCATGCCCAGATGCGCTCAATCAACGCCTCACGCCCGACATCGTATCTCGTCTTGCCTTCTTCCTCCGCCAGCTGTTGTTCGACCTTCATCTGCGTAGCGATACCGGCGTGATCCGTCCCTGGCAGACAAAGCGCTTCGTATCCCTGCATCCGCTTGCGACGAATGACCGCATCATGGATGGCGTGCTGAATGGCATGCCCCATGTGTAATTCACCCGTCACATTCGGCGGCGGGATCGTAACACAGAAAGGTGGTCGACCAGAATCGGCATGGGCGCGAAAGTAACCGGCACTCTCCCAGCGCTGATACCATTCGGCTTCACAGTCTCCGGGTTCATACGTGCTGGGCAGGTCGTTCACAGGGGACATGGGCGGTTCATTCCATCCAGTAGATGGTGCAAGGCGAAAGTCCGGGTTCAGCGAAGAGGTGCAACAGGAAAAGATGCGGCAGAAACGTTGCCAGTATAGGGCCTCTAAAAGACTGCAGCATAACCTCTTGAATATAGACTCGACGTTTCAGTGCGACAATTGCAAGGGAGTGCCGAGAAGCCCCCTTTCCGCCATGTCAGAGCCCCCCTATACTCGTTGTCGGTTCGAACCAATCTCTTGATGAGAATTCATTGCATAGACTTGAGGTCGACCTGCAGATGACCGACTGGGGCTCGCTGTTAACCGAACAGCCTAATCCAGCCAGCGCCCATATTGACGAGGTCTCGACCCTCGAGCTGGTTCAGATCATCAACACCCAAGACGCTGAAGTGGCCCCCGCCGTAGGCCGGGTTCTACCGGAGGTATCTGCGGCGGTTGATCTCGTAGTTGCAGCCTTCCAGCGAGGTGGGCGCCTGCTCTATCTGGGTGCTGGTACCAGTGGTCGCCTCGGTGTTCTGGATGCGTCTGAATGCCCCCCGACATATAGTGTCGATCCGACGATGGTGCAGGGTCTGATTGCCGGTGGTGACCGAGCTGTGTTTCGCGCTGTCGAAGGGGCAGAGGATGATCGCACGGGCGCAACTTCTCAATTAGACGCGCTGAACGTGTGTGAAAACGATGTGGTGCTCGGTATCGCCGCCAGTGGGGTAACTCCTTGGGTCCTGGGTGGACTCGAGCACGCCCGAAGCGCGGGCAGTTCCACCGTGTTCTTCACCTGTAGTCCGACGGCTGCCAGTTCGGTCGAAGTAGATGTCGCCATCGTACCTGAGGTTGGGCCCGAGGTCGTGACCGGATCAACACGCATGAAGGCGGGGACGGCGACGAAGCTTGTTCTGAACATGATCACCACAGGTGCGATGATTCGCATGGGCAAGACCTTCGGCAATCTGATGGTCGATCTTCAACCGACGAACAACAAGCTCAAGGATCGCACGATCAGAATCCTGTGTGAACTGACGTCCCTGCCGTCCGATCATGCCGCCAGAACCCTTGAAGAAGCTGCAGGCGAACTGAAAGTGGCCCTCGTGATGAGCATTTGTGGAATCGGCGCAGTGGCAGCCAGACAATCCCTGCAGGAACACGGTGGTCTCGTGAAGGCGGCGATTCAAGCCCAGGGGGTAGCTGGGGCATGAAGCATGTCGAGTTGGGGACGACGGGAATCCGCACATCGTGTCTGGGGCTCGGCACCGTGGAATTGGGACTCCCCTATGGCTTGTCGAAGGAACCACCGCCTGCCGATAACGTATGTATCGAGTTATTACATGAGGCTGTTGCCGGGGGCATCAGCTACATAGATACTGCAGCGGCCTATGGCCGGAGTGAAGAGCTTGTAGGTTACGCTTTTGGCGGCAGAGCCGATAGACCCACAATCGCAACGAAGGTGGCTCTGCGAGATAAGCAAGGCCATCCCCTTGCTGCCGCCGACCAGCGGCAGCATATCGAGGCGAGTGTGCAACGAAGTCTTCGCCTGTTGCAGACTGACCGCCTCGATGTTCTGAAGATCCACTCTGCCGCCGACTCCTTTTTGCACGATGAACTCGTCAGCGCCATGCAAGACATGGTGGATCGTGGCATGGTGGGTGCCTGGGGAGCCTCGACATATGGCATGACAGCCCCAGCTGACGCGCTCGCCGAAGCGAAGGTGCGGGTCCTGCAGGTTGCCTATAGTATTCTCGATCGCCGCTTGTGTTCACAGATACTGCCCCTGGCCAGAGAGCAGGGCGTGGGCATCGTCTTACGATCCGTGTTCCTGCAAGGTGTGCTGTCCGACCGTCGACGACATCTACCTGATTCGATGGCCGCATTGGCGCGCGCCGCAGAATCAGCAGCACAGTTGGCAGCAGACTCAGGTCTGAATCTGTCAGACATGTCGCTGCGATTCGTTCTCTATGGTGGTGCCGGAGACGTCACGATCGTCGGTACCGCCCACAGCGAAGAGTTGCGGCAGAATCTCATTGCTTGTGAAGCCGGTCCCCTATCGCCGGATCTCGTCGCAGCGTTGGAGACAATCGATATTGATGACCCTGAACTTCTAAATCCCGGTGCCTGGCCCGAGCAACCGGTTCAGTCCAAGTGACCTCTGCGACAGTAGATATGGAAGCCACATGACAGACGTAGCGTACAAATCCTGGTATTTTATCCCTGTGGATGTAACGCCGGCAGACGCCGCCGAAGAAGGGCGGGTTATTACGGCGCAACCACCTATGATGGTCATGATGGCCATCGATGCTGGCGGCAGTCTGGCCTTTCATGTTCCTACGGACGGGACGCCTCTCCAACTGACCGTGACGACGACCGGTTTAAGTGCCGAAGGGCGTGGTGCCGATGCCATAGAGGTCTATGTTGGTGACCGTGTCGAAGAATCCATGACGCGGGAAGCTGTATCATGGGAACGCGGTCAGGACGTTATGAATGCTTTGTTCCATGGAACACTGTCCCGACCAAAGAAGATCATCAAGTTGCACATACCAACATCACCTGCCCTCGTGATCACCAACGTGGAGTTCAGCACGCCGTGAGCATCACTCATCCACTCGTCGGCCAGCCGATCGATGCGCTCGATACGCCGGTCCTGCTCATCGATCTGGATCGCTTTGAATCCAACGTCACGCACTTGGCCGAAACATGTCGACGTCTTGGCATCGATTGGCGACCGCATGCCAAGGGCCACAAATCGCCCGATGTCGCCAGAAGACTTCTCGATGCTGGCGCGATCGGTCTAACGTGCGCGAAACTGTCTGAGGCTGAGATTTTCGTTGATGCCGGCGTCGAGCAAATTCTTGTCGCCAATCAGTTGGCTTCGCCCCTGAAAGCCGATCGCCTCGCTCGCCTGCAGAAGCGAGCTCACTTGATAGGTATCGTCGATTGTGCGGAGGCGGCCGATCTACTGTCGGCGTCGGCTCAGAGGGAGAGTGTTATCATTCCCGTGCTGATCGATGTGGACACGGGAATGCATCGGACGGGTGTGCCCCCGGGCCCGCGAGTTCTGCAACTGGCCCAGCACATTGCAGAGAAAAAGTCTCTCAAATTCGAAGGGATCATGGGATTTGAAGGGCACACGTACAAGGATTCTCCAGAGGAAAAATCAGATCGATGTGCAGTTGCCATTGGGCATCTTGACGAAGCTCGCAGACTATTGACAGAGGGCGGTCTTGACGTCCCGATCGTTTCCGCTGGCGGTACTGGCTGCTATGAATGGTCCGCCCACTTGCCAGGCGTAACTGAGTTACAAGCAGGAGGTGGGATCTTCATGGATGCCATGTACCGAGAGGCGTGCAATGTCGGGGCAGAGCTGCAGTATGCACTGACCTTGCTGACAACGGTGACAGGCGCTCACGAAGATCACATCGTGACGGACGCAGGCTTCAAGACGCTGTGGAGTTTTCATCACCCGCCGCGTCTTCTGGATGCGGAGGGTGTCTCTTTCGAATATCTGTCAGCTGAGCATGGAGTCTATCGACGAACGCCCGGGGGAACGATGCCATGCTTCGGTGACCGACTGGTCCTACTGCCCGGTTATCATGACGCGACGACGTATCTGCACAATGAATTCGTCTGCATCCGTCATGGCGTGGTCGAGGATGTTTGGCCTCTCGCCACACGTGGCGCCCTGACCTGACCCGCTCCCAGAAAGAGACCCAGACGGTGAACCTGCTGCTTGTGTCCGTCGACAGCCTGCGGTGGGACGCGGTGGGGCGCACCCATCCCCAACTGCTAACAACGCCGAACTTCGATCGCATGACTGTGGACTTTGTCTTTACAGACCGCTGTCTCTCAGTGTCTACAGCGACCCGCCCTGTACATCAGTCTGTATTCAGCGGACTGTATCCCTTCGAGCATGGAATCACCGGCCAGCATCGTCGGCAGCGTCGACGCGGCATCCCGCGATTGATGGATGAACTGGCCCAGGCTGGATATCGCGTTGGCGCGTTCTCGGAAGCGGCATCGATTCTTGGTGGCGTAGATATCGGGACGACTGTGAGCGATGTATCAGCCAACGCGCCGGATGGCCTTGCCATGCTCAGGACGTGGTTACACCCCAGAGACGATCACCAGGCTTTATTCGTGCACTATTGGAGCACTCATGCCCCCTACGGAGCCGCTGACGCACGGGCCCTCGGCGAAACGGCTGAGTGGGTCCGTGGTGGGCACATCGATCTGGTGAAGGAACGATATCGACAGGCCGTGGAAGACTGTTTCGAGTTCAAGATCGCTCCCCTGCTCGAACACCTGGATATGAGTCGCTGGACGATCGTGCTCTTTGGTGATCACGGGGAGCGCTGGACGGATGAGGAACTCTATCATGGACAGACCCTTCACCACGACGTTCTGCGAGTACCCCTCTTTCTACATGTGCCCTATCAGAGAGTACGCCCCGGCGAAATCTGTTCTCTGATCGATCTTGCTCCCACCCTGCGGGACACCCTGCAGTTACCACTATTTGAGACCTTTGGGCGCAACATTCTGGGAGCTGAGTCCGAGACTTCACCCTATCTCGCTCAGATCGAACCGACCCCCCACGGCCTACCTGATGATGAGATTCTGTCTCCTGCGACTGCCGCGGGACAATCATCTACCGAGACATTGTGGAGTGTCTTCGACGCGGCACAGAAAGCCACGATTCGCGAACCTGGCGGCGTCTGGCAGTGGACGACCCCCTTCGATCCAACGGCGGTTCCACTCGAGTCGTCGCCACGATTTGATGCGACCGACGTGAGGAGGCAGTTGGTGGATGGTTCGAAATACTGTCGGTCAGGACTTGAGGATGGAATCGATGCAGACGTTCTGGGCGCGCGCTTGCGTGATCTCGGCTACCTGTCTTGAGTCGCATCCAGACGACAACTAAAAGTGCACGCTGACGCCTCAGTCGAATTCGACGAATTCGACCTGGTTGGCCTGCGAAGGTTCGATCAGGGCGATCGTTCGATGTCCCAGACGACCCATAACCTCTCCTGGATTTACCAGAAGAGTCTCGCCGAAACGCTCTTCATGCGCGATATGGTCGTGTCCGTAGCAGACAATGTCGGCTGTCGATCCCTGAACCAGATGCCGCGCGATGTCTGGATAGTGCGTCGCCAATACCTGCTGGCCCAGTAATTCCAACCTCGCGAATTCCCCGTGCAGATGAACGTGATCGAAGGCCCCTGCCACACGCGTCAGGGCATGGCGATCCCCATCGTTGTTTCCCCAGATGACGTGCAAGGGTCTGGGAGAGACCCCTTCGGCCAATTGACTTAGTGTGAAGGGTGCACAGAAGTCACCACAGAAGACGACGACCTGTGCCGGCGCCAAGAGAGGTATCGCTCGTTCGAGAGCCCAGATATTGTCATGAATATCGGAACACATGCCGATCATGAGTCATCCTGACGCAATAGGGATGTCTTGAACCGTTGCGGCTCGTGGGCATCGAGGGTAACAAGCCTGCAACTTGGAAACGCAGCCGCCAAACCTGTGGGAACTCTCTGGTCATATCCCAAGGCGATCACATCAGGCCCGATTTGCTCAATAATCTTTAGAAAATCCTTTCCGGGCAATCCGAGCTGCGCTTGCTTCACGACGCTCAATGAACTGACCGTGGCCAGGCGCTTTGTCTCAGGTTGCGCCGGCAGCCGGCCCTTCAAGCGTTCGACATTCTGATCGCGTGCCACCACGACCCACAACTCATCCCCAAGCGCAGCCGCTTGCTGTAGAAACGACTCGTGTCCGGGGTGCAACAGGTCGAAGGTCCCGCAAGCCAATACACGGGTCTCGCGAGTGGGTTGGGCCACGATCTACTCGGCTCCCTTTGACGTGCGACGGTCGACCCAGAATTCACCACCATGGTCGCGAACGAATCGCTGACCAAACTGTGTCGCGTCGTCGTGTGAACCAAAAAAACCGATACGAATGCGCGTCTGTTCAGTCGACGGTCTTCCCGCGAGGAAGGCCGGATATCCCAAGTCCACGAGCTGCCGGACTCGTATGCGTGCTTTGGCGAGAGCGGCAAAGACACCCACCTGAACGACATACTGTCCGTCTGGGGCGAAGGCCAGCAGTCCATCCCCTCCTGCCTCGTCGTCGATACCAGGCGGCGGTGGCGGTGGTGAGGCATCGATCGACTCAGCTGCCGGCACCTCACTGGGCTTAGGGCGAACAGCGGCGGATCCCGAGCCGCTCTGCCGGGGCACCTGGACGCCAGCACTGTCAACGATCACGATTTCGTATCGCGTATCATCGGCGCCACGGCGCGGTTCCTCTTGCTCGTTGGCTGTGCCACAGGACTGAATGAGCAAAGCGATGCCGAAAGTCACGTAGTACGTACGCTGAGAGCGAACCATCATCCCCGAAAAGTGTTAGAGTGGGTTGAGAACTTGTAGGGTTGGAAGATAACACTGGGCAGAACAGTGCGCCTCCCGGATTATTGGCAGGGGCATGTTTTGTTGGTCTGGATTTGCGATCAGTGAGCAAGCGACGGTTATTGGCAGATGACGACCGACCGCATCGCCGGGAGAAACCAATGGCTTACGTGCTGATGATTGACGACAATCCACAGACCCGGAAATACGTGGAGAAGATTTTCAAGTATCGCTCAAAGCACGAACTTGGATTCGCAACCAGCGCCTCGGAGGCAGTTGAAATGTTGGTTCAGCGCCGTCCGGACGTGATGATGCTCGATCTATTCATTCCGGGGATGGATGGCATCGACTTCTTTCATTCCATTCGGAATCATCCGGCAACAGAGAGCATTCCCGTCATTATGCATTCGCCGGTCGAACTTGACCAGCTAACGAAATTGCGCCTGAAGCGTGTTCGTTTTGAAGGTTTTGCTCAGTTCCCGATTGCGGCGTCGGAACTCAATGAACTGATCGCTACCGCATTGAAGCATAACGAAGTGTCGACGAAGAAGTGGATCCCCCCCGCCGTCTGAACAGGAGCGGGCTACTCTTCGTCTTCCTCAGGATTGGGCCGATCGATCAAGCGCGTAATGCGCACCGCCATCAAGTCGGTGACGACGACGATTTCACCCTCAGCGAAGGGGCGGTGATTGATCAGGATATCAAAGGCTTCACCGGCCAGCTTACTCAGATCGATCACGTCCTGCTCTTTCATATTCGTGATCTCACGCACCGTCATCTCTTTGCGTCCCAATTCGACGGTGATATCCACACTGACATTGTTGAGACGGCCGAAGCGTGGCTTGACCTTCTGAGCAGGTGGTGGCTCAAGCTGAGCGAACTGGACGGGAAGGATTTCATCTCCGTCGGTTGCGTCGGTATGACCACCAGCTGCCCAGGCGAGCATAGCTGCGGCAATCGGATCATCGGACGGGGCCGCAGGATCTGAAGCACTAGGGGTTCCCGGCTCCTCGAGTTGCTCGTTGAGATCAGCCGGTTCTACGGAATCCGTATCCTCGACGACCTCTGTAGTCGACTCGTGCTCGCTCATGCTCTCAACTCGCTCGGTGTTTGGGCGAATTCGGCGACAGATTGGACGTGTCTTCCCTTACTACACCGGAAGAAAACGCCAGAAAAATTGCGAAACACCCTCGAGTGAGGCACGCATCCGTCCTTTTCAAACTATCGTCAAACTACTGTAAAATCAATCATTTGAGTTCATTTGACCACGGTCCGGTCAGACCCTTTCCTCTCCACATTCCCTGTGGCGACCTCCAATACACCCGCAAACTACATGCCGAAACCTCAGACCAGATGCAGCAGGGGCAACCGCTGTAAGAGAAACAGGGCCCATCGCTTCCGTCGGATATACAACGGCACAGCGCCAATGACCTCGAGAGGCAGCCCCCACTGAGGCAATCGTGCGGCGAATGAATCCGATCTTGGAACCAGAGCAGCGATCACACCGTCCTCAGCTACGCATTCGACGGCCTGCTGCAGTCGCACCTGCCCGCTGCCTGGGATCACGGCATGATCATCACCGACAATGATGATCGCCGCCGTCATGGTCGCCAGTCCAATGGAAAGTTGGTTGTCAGCACAGACGACGACGGGCGCACTGTCCCCACGCGAGCGTTGCCTCGACGTGGCGACAGTCTGACTGCCACTTACACGTGCCGCGGCGATCGCTGCCTGGGCTTGGCCCTGGATCAGTAGAAGGTCGTCAGAGTCATCCAGCCCCAACATCCGGACAATGGCAGCCACATAGGCAGCAGGCAACCCCTCTGCCTCAATCGCACCGGCACGAGGGCTGTTTCTCAGAGTGAGTTTGAGCTGCGCCCTGCGTTTCTGCAGTCGGAGCTCGAGATCGAGGCCTCCTGGCTGTGCCGAAAGGCCTTGCTCAGCTAGTACTTGCCGGATCGCAGCTTCCACGTCAGATGCAGTGAACCGATGCGCCCCGCGTTGGTGAACGCGAAGTTGATATCCGGTGGCGTCACGCAACTCTCCTGCGACACCCGCCAGGCGCCTCATAGAGGCCAATGGCAGGGATTTCAGCCGCTGACGAATTCGCTCCAGACCAGCTGCGCCGACAGTGACATCATGCAACTGTGTGACAACGGAGTAGATACCGGTTGCACACTCCAGTTCGAGCAATCTTCGCGGCGAACCTTCATAATCGAAGAACAAGCGACCTACTTCGCCACGCTCCTCACGCAGTCCCACGACACGTTTGCCGAGGCACTCGCGAATTTCATCGATCAGGACGTCCTCGAATCCTCCGGCGCAGGTGACCTCATAGCTATAGAGCTTCTCCTCAGCCATCATCCCGCCTCTGTGACGTCGAGGCCTGAACCCGGATCCGGGCCAACCACCGTCCACGCGGGCTCGCAGTCTCGCAATGACGTCTGCCAAGTGGAGATCAGATCATCAGCGCCAGTGTTCAAAACCAAATCAACGAGATCGAATGGATGGCATCCTCTCAGGACGGCTGTCTCAATGAAATCCTGAACACTGCCCCCATCCTCGAAGCTTGTCACGAGCTCGCCATAGGCCCGCCGACTCGCTCGATCGAAGTCTTCAGCAAGCAGATCTGGCGTGAGTGGATCAGAGAGTGTTTGCAGCAAGATGTCTCCAAGTCGCGTCGGATCATCTGTATCTCCACCGACCAGGCAGAAAGAGAAGGACTCGTCTACGTAGATCTCGCTGCCAAAACTGTCACCATCGATGAGGGAAGATTCATAGTGCGTACTGAAAAATGAACTGGCTCCCCCAAGAAGCATATCTAGAATCCACTCGAGATGGAGCTCTCGTTTCAGCCCCTGGGTGCGCTCAGCGGGAGGCGTGCCAGCTATCCCCATCCACAGACGGGGCCTTGCAATAGCAAGTTGCTTGTGGATTTTCCGTGGTTCTGCCATCGCGATCTGGTGGGCCGGCATGCTCTGATTTGGGGATCGGGGCACACCGGCAAACAGCTCCTCTACGATATCGCGCAGCTGCTCCATGTCTACGGGGCCGGTGACGATCAGTTGCATTCGATCAGGTCGGTACAAATGCGTGTGAGCCATCGATAGAGCGGCAGAATCGATCATTGTCAGGCTCTGCCCAGTTCCGGCAATATCGTCGGCGATGGGTTGATCGAGGTAGAGAGCCTGCGTTGCCGCCTGAAAAGCAACCCAGTCCACATTGTCCTCGTAGAGCTCGATCTCTCTGAGGATGATCTCCCTCTCGCGCTCGACGGCAGATTTCGGGAAATAGGGTTCCAACACCAGCCTTGCAAGCAATTCCAGGCATGCTGACAAGCGGGGTGGCGCTACGTCACATATAAAAGAGGTGTGTGTGTAGCCTGTTTCTGCGTCGATGTCCGCGCCCAGGGCTGCGAACCGGCTTGTCAGATCTCCGTCCTGTTTTTCGAAGAGTCGATGCTCAAGGAAGTGGGCAGTGCCAGCTGGAAGAATTTGCTCCCGCGTACCTCGATCCAGAGAGCCCGCTGCCACCGAAAGGTGGACGGAAACCGTACGCCCGGGCCGAGGGCAGAGCCACAACTGCAGGCCATTGGGCCACTGGTGATGATGGATTTGCTCAGCCAGCATTGGATGAGTTCGAGCGGAAGCTGCGATGGTTTGTTCTGGGTTCATGGCGCCTCCACCACTTCCGCTGCCGTCGTTTCTGGCGCTAACAGATACGTTGTATCACGCCGGAGCTGACCCGCGACATTCCTTATCTGGTCAGTATCCACTTCTGAGAGCATCCTGCCGAGACTTCCTCTGTCAATCTGTGCCTGCGCGAGGCGACGCTGCAGATCGAAGTGCACGAGAGCATCGCGATGATCGGCGATTGCATTGAGGCGATGCTGAATCACGAGTCGGGCATTGTCCAATTCTTCATCCGTTGGCCCTACACTACCAAGTGCGGTCAATTCATCGGCGATGTATTGCTGGACACGATCCAGGTTTTCCACCTCAATCCCGGCCTCGACGAACAGAAAACCCGCCATGGGCTCGATATAAGAGGCAATGTGGTAGCAGAGGCCTTCCTGCTCGCGCACGCGTCGGTAGAGACGGCCAACCATCTCACCACCAAGGATCACATTTAGCAAAAGAAATGCCGGATACTCTGGATGGCCAATACGGATCCCACCGCGATGCCCTATCATGAGTCTCCCCTGCGAGGCATCACCAAACTCAATGACCTGCTCAGGACGCTTGTTAGCAGATTCACTGCTTGCCATCGACTCAGTGCCGTCAACACGCTCCCACGCGAAAAGTTCAGACATCTGCATGGCTTGTCCCATGTCGACATCACCGCAGACATAGAGGTGGGCGACGCTCTGCCGAGTATGACTTGCCAGCAGCTCGGTCAGCTGGCGGCCATCGAAGAGATCAACTTCTGTCGCATCCCCGTCCGCGCTGAGCCGATAAGGTTCGTTGCGGCACATGATCTGTATGCATCGCCGCTGGGCGCGCGCAGAGCGGTCTTCCATCGACGCTGCCAGAGATTTTTTATGCGCGAGTCGTTCCTGCTCTACCCAACTGGACTCGAAGACCCCTTCTGGCGCATGCGGGCGCAACAGGACATCGGACAACAACTGAGCGCCCTGCAGGCCAAGGGATTCAGGCTGTGGAAGAAAGCGATCATCAACTGCAGCAAAGTGCAGTCGCAGTACTTGGTAGGCACCGAATCGCTGTGTTGCCGCAAAATAGTTGGCTCCGTAAAGCCAGTCTGTGTAGCGGTTGAGGGCGCGCAGATTTGGATGCGCTTGGGTGCCCCGCTCCAGAAGTCGGGCGATCAAGGCCAGTCCAGTAGCACGCCGAGGCTGCAACTGGGTCGGCAGGAATAGATCCACCGTCGTCGACTTGTATCGCTGGGATGCATGCACATGCAACCACAGGCGGCCGTCGTGCAGGGCGCGTGATTCGAAATCCGAGATTCCCTCGTCTGCACGAGGGGCTTCGGGCAGCACCTGCACTCCTGCTTGAATCGGGTGGATGGTCATCGTCCTGTGACGACCCGCCTTCGAGGTTCGCGGTGCTGAACAGTGGCGTGAAGGGGGACAGTGGTCAGCACCGCCTCAGACTTGGCGTTTGCGATAGTCGTCGAGCTGATAAAATGTGACGTGCTTGTAGGAGTCGAAGCCGGCTGCCAACTGGTAGGAGTCATCCTTCTTGGTGACAAAACGAGCGCGCACCATCTCCTCCAGAACCATATCGAGGAAGGTCTGCGAATTACGCGATGCCCGCGGGATATACACCGACTCACGCTGACGCTCATACAGTTCATCCCAGGTGAATACTCTGTCGAGTTCAGGTCGCCGGTTTTCGTCAAAGAACAGATAAAGTGCCCCAACTTGCTGGGAGTACAGTTTGCGGACAATGTCATTCTGAAGAATCCATAAGCCGCCGAATCGGCGACTCGCCCGTTCGTAGTCGGAAAGACTCGAAAATTGCGAACGCTGGCTCTCGTAGTCTTCTGCTGAGATGAATTCAAGGGCCTCATCCGTGTAACCTGCCATAAAGGCCTCGACACGACGGTCGGCAGAGTCACCGGTGTAGCAGAATGACAGCGAGGGTGTCCCCTGCTGTCGCTGTGGCCGGACAAAGAACCGATGAGACTCGTAGCGCCCCACTTCCTGTTGGAGATGTCTCTGCACTGCGTCGACTCGGCCTCGATGCTTGCTATGATAAATACCATCTTCCCGCAGATACTGAGTCAGACTCTGATAGGTGACGCAGCGACCGATCTCGAGATGGTCGATCTCCCACGCAACAAAACAGCTGAAAGCGCCGCGGTCCTGCTCTGCTGCAAAGATGGTATCAAAAGCCTCTCGAACGACGGTGCGCTCCTTTGGCCGTTCACTCGCCTTGGGAAAATTGATCATCACTCTGCTGATCGCTCCCGATGCCAAATTCTTCTCCTGGCATGCAGCAAACATCTGCATCGCACTGCCGATCAATTCAGCCTGCTTGCCCTCGCGCAGGACGAGACGACCGATCTCGACACGTGAGGCGACACCAATCCCCTGGATGTCTGTCTGCATCACCGGTCGGCCACCATAACGCCCCAACAACCAAGTGGAACGCGTATACTCTTTCGCGAGTTCGTCGAACTCATTGCGTACACGTCGCGAGAACTTAAAATGAGCACTCGGTTCGTAGTGTGCGACCAAATCAAATACGATCGGGCGCAGATACCCTGTCTGTTTTTCTTGAGAAACGTGGACGATCGTTGTCATGTGAGTCTCACTTCCTTACACGTTCGTTTCACGTGAGAGCTCTTCGATGCGCTCGTCACGTAGTCGTTTCTGCTCTTTCGCCCAGTTGGGGTCGTAGAGCTCTCGATAGAGTCCTTGTTCATCAATCAGGTCGTCGTGTCCGCCCTCTTGTACGACCCGTCCTTCCTTTAATACGACGATCTTGTTCGCATTCTTGATCGTCGAGAGTCGGTGAGCGATGATGAAGGTTGTCCGATCCTTCATCAGGTGTACGAGTGCGTCCTGTACTTTGGATTCTGATACGGTATCGAGGGCAGAAGTCGCCTCATCGAGGATGAGGATTCGCGGATTTCGAATCAGTGCTCGGGCGATGGCGATCCGCTGACGTTGCCCCCCTGATAGTCTCGTACCGTTGCTGCCGATCAACGAGCGATACCCATCAGGCAAGGTGCAGATGAATTCATGCGCATTGGCTTGCCGTGCTGCATCCTCGATCTCTTCCATCGTGGCGTCAGGTTTCCCATAGCGCACGTTATCGATAATCGTGCCACGGAAAAGGAAGGTCTCCTGCAATACGATGCTCATCTGATTTCTGAGCGCGCGCAGAGAATATTCCTGGATGTCGCGACCATCGATCAGAATCCCCCCTGAGGTGCGGTCATAGAAGCGAGCGATGAGATTGGCGATCGTCGTCTTCCCCGATCCGCTCGGGCCGACGAAGGCAATCACTTCACCAGGCGACGCCTGGAAAGACACCTCGGCCAGCACCTGGTCCCCCTGGGCGTAAGCGAAATTGACCTGGTCGAAGACGACGTCCCCGCGGACTGTATCGCGGATGCCATCTGGGCGGTCAGCAACTTCGGGCTGCAGATCCATGATCTCGAAGACGCGGCGGATGCCCACCTTTGCCGGGATGATCTGTTGCACCACATTGATCAGTTCCGCCACAGGGGCATAGAGCATGCCAACGTACGTCATCAGTCTCAGATACTGCTCCAACTTCATCCCATCATCAAACACGGCATAGCCACACACGAGCATGACGATGACCTGGCCAATGTAGGAGATGTTGCCCGTTGCATTGCTCCATGCGCTGCCCAGATTGCCGGAGTATAGATCGATGTCGTACGATTCCCGCAGCTGCGCGATCAAAGACCGGCTCTCACGCATCTCTCCCGAGTGCGACTTGACCATCTTCATCGCACTCAGGACTTCAGACACCTTGCCATAGATCTGCGACATCTTCTCCGACCGCTTCCAATGCACGTGAGAGATGCGCGAATTGAAGAAGAAGTAGCCAAGAAAATGGAGTGGCAGGATCGCTAGGGCGACGAGGGTCACTTTGGGACTGTCCATAAACAGGATGACCAGGAGTGCGATCGCCTTGAACGACGAGATTAGTGTATTGAGGGCCGTGCCGGTGACGAGGGACGTGATCGAGTTCACGTCGTTCATCAAGCGCGAGATGATCTCCCCTGAGCTGCGACTCTCGTAAAAGCCCAGGGAGAGTCTCTGCAGGTGATCGTACATCCGGCGGCGCAGATCGAAAACGACGCGGCCGCCAAGGGCTCGCATCTGATACGAATAGAGAAATGTTAGGATACTCGAAGCAACGTGGATCCCGAACAGGGCGCCCACGCACACGAGAAATAGATTGCGATCAAGGGGAACGAGAGCACCTGCGATCAGTTTTGCTGACCAATAGGGCGACCACAGCCCCAGACCGGTGAGGACCAGCAAGGTCACCATCGATACCACGAGTCGTGCGCGATACGGAATGATGATGCCGTAGACACGGCGCCAGATTGTTGGTCGAGTACTATTCATGTTTCAGTTTGGTTTCAGTCCGTGACCATGGCTCCCCCCCTGGCCAACACACACACACCGATCCCATCACTCTTTTGGCACGATACGGAGAGAGACAACTCCGCGAGGCCAATCAAGAGGAATCGACGTCTGCGACGACAATGGTCGGCGGGACGCCAGAGCCAGCCCTTTGGGCGCGCCCTCAGCAGACGCTACGGCTCGATTAGGTATTTATTGGGGTATATTCTTGGTCAGTGAGATGTGCGAGAAACCAGCTATGCAAGCGGAGGAAGAGGACCTTCGCTGTGAGCTCGTTTGAGGGCGGGAAGAATACGAATCGACTCCCGGAGGCGCTCGGTAGATATCTCCTGAACAAACCGGCCGAAGAAGAGCGGTGCCTGCTGCTGTAGACGAATCCATGGCCGAAGTTACCCCTGCTATGACAAAATCGCAAGGAATCCTGGTCCCTTTCTGCAGATTTTATTGCGAGCAATCTCAACATCTTTACTTTGGGCAACATGACGACAGACGCTGATGGTGAAACTGAGGGCATGGGAAAGGCTGCTGATCTTGTTGCGGCTCAGCCGCTGGCCAATATCAGGGTCGTTTTGGTTGAACCGGCGTCTCCTGGAAATATCGGCTCCGTGGCGCGGGTACTGAAGAATACGGGCATCGAGAATCTGGTGCTCGTACGGCCTGCCCCATGGCGCGAAGAGCCCGAAACCCACTGGATGGCTCACGGTTCTGCAGAAATTCTTGCTGCGGCCCGACAGGTTGATTCTCTCGAGGAGGCGCTTTCGGGAACTCACTTTGTCGTGGGGACCACCCATCGGCAGGGCCGTTTCCGAGTCGTGGAGCAGGGACATGCGGCGGCTTGCGCTGAGGCGGCCCACCTCTGCCAGCAGTATCCAGTGGCCGTCGTCTTCGGCCGCGAAAAGGATGGGTTATCGCGGGAGGAACTCCGCCTTTGTCATCGACTCGTGCGCATCCCCTCTGCCGTCGACCATCCGTCTTTCAATCTATCTCAAGCCGTGCTGCTGATTGCCTATGAGCTATTCCGTGCACAGCCTCTGGAGCCTGTGCCGGAGGCCGCCCCCCTCGCATCCGTGGACGATTTCGAGCGCGTCGTCCACCACGTTCTCGAATCGCTGACGACGATCGGCTTCAAACCCTTCAACGATAACATGTCAAATTTTGAGCGGGTTCTCCGCCGATTTCTTTCGCGAGTCCCCCTTGAGCGGCGCGATGCCTGGGTTTTGCATCGGATCTGCGGGCAGATCAAAAAGTTCTGTCGACGCTTCGAACGCGGAGTGTAGCGCTAACCCCGGCCCTCTCTACAGCCAGCGCTCGCACCAGGCCAATGTCTGGGTCTGCATTTTTTTTGAAAAGGCATGTCCCCGGCCGGGCTCCAATCTCATTGTGAAATGGTCCAGAGCACTCTGGCGCGCATAGGCGCGTTCTGCCGCGGCTGCTGTGGCGTGAGAGCTGGCTCCAGGGACAAGCAGGTCGTTAACTCCTCCGAGCAATAGCAGTGGGCGTGGCGCGATAAGGGGTGCCACACGCGACGCATCAATGCTCGTCAATCCAGGCATTCGCTCGGTCAGCACGGCGAGTGCGCGTACACCTGGCGCTCCAGCGGCGATCAGCGAATCCGCCACTGGCAGGCCAGCAAAGATCCTCTTCCACGCGTCGGAAGCGAACACCTCCGGCCACGTGACCTGACCCGACACACAGATAATCGCCTTGAGCCTTGGATCGATGGCGCCGAGAATCAGGGCCTCCAGCCCACCCGTCGACAGCCCAATCATCCCTACGCGCTGGGTGTCGACTTCAGGTCGAGTCATCAGATAGTCCACGGCCCGTTGAAGATCGACGATGTAGTCGCCCAGTACGGCTGGAAAACCCCGCTGGCGGATTTCGTTCTCGCGGTCTCCGGGACGATCGCCGTGGAAAGGTCTATCGATGCTGAAAACGAAGAAGCCTCGATCCGCCCAGGTTGGTAGCAAGTCGAGAGTGTTAATCAGATCTTCTTTGACGTTGGGGCTGCCAGGCATCCACAACAGTGTCGGAAGCTGTCGGCTTTCGACAAGACGGGAATAGCACGCCACAGCAGGAATGGCACTATCGCCGGCATGCAGCGTAAGATACTGCGTGACGATGTCTCGACGTTCGCTAAACGAATCGATCCGCGCCCAAATTTTTTCAGGAGTTGGTTCCTGAATCTGCAGGGCTTGTCGCAGCCGGCCTACCGTGAGCGGAGCGATGGCCTCCACATCTTCTGTGGCAGGGGTACAGGCGAGCAGGAAGAGTTGGAGGATGAGTCCCGCAGACCGAGCTGCCAGCTTCCTCATTTGTGAGCTGCGACAATCTCCAGATCGCGTTCCACCATAAGTCGGACCATCTCCTCGAAGGAAACCTCCGGTTTCCACCCGAGCTCGTCTCGCGCCTTGGTAGCGTCTCCTTTGAGGATTTCAACCTCTGCGGGTCGTAGGAACCGTTCATCGAGCACGACATGATCTTCCCAGTTCAGACCTGCCGCATCGAAGGCAACCTGGCAGAACTCCCGGATCGTGCGGTCGTCACCGGTGGCAATCACATAGTCCTTCGGTTCGTCCTGTTGCAGCATCATCCACATGGCACGTACAAAATCAGCGGCGAAGCCCCAGTCGCGTCGGGCATCAAGGTTGCCCAATGCCAGTTCGTTGGTGAGGCCATGCTTAATTCGCGCTACGCCATTGGTGATCTTGCGCGTGACGAACTCCAGACCTCGTCGTGGTGACTCGTGGTTGAACAGGATGCCAGCGCAAGCAAACAGATCGTAGGACTCGCGATAATTGATCGTGATCCAATGGGCATACATCTTCGAAACACCATAAGGACTGCGAGGGTAGAAAGGGGTTCGCTCCGATTGCGGTGATTCCTGCACCTTGCCAAAAAGTTCGCTCGTCGACGCCTGATAGAAACGGATGCTGGGATCGATCGAGCGGATCGCCTCCAAAATACGGGTCACGCCCAGGGCGGTAATCTCGCCCGTCAGCAACGGTTGCTCCCACGAAGCGGGGACGAAGGATTGCGCGCCGAGATTGTAGACTTCTTGTGGTTTCGACTCCTGGATCGCGAACATCAGAGAATTTTGATCCAACAGATCGCCGGAGAGCAGATGGATGTCCTCTTGGATGTGCTCGATCCGTTCAAAATTCACCGTACTCGAGCGGCGAATCAGTCCGAAGACTTCATAGTCCTTTTCCAGCAGGAATTCGGCAAGATAGGACCCGTCTTGCCCCGCGATGCCTGTCACCAGTGCGCGTCGGCGTTCGCTCGACATGGATGCTGTTGCCTTTCGTCAATGATCCGGCTGCCGTCGACTACCCAACCGGGATGTAATCTTCAATGGGTGGGCACGCACACACGAGCTGCCTGTCGCCAAAGGCATTGTCGATTCTACCGACGCTGGGCCAGAACTTGTACTCTTGCTGCCACGCTCCCGGGCGGGTCGCCGACTCTCGTGAGTAAGGATGTCTCCACTCTTCCGACAATACGTGCGCGACCGTATGTGGGGCATTTCGCAGCAGATTGTCCTGTGGGTCGCAGTGCCCCTCCTCGATATCGGCGATCTCTTTCCGGATCGACAACAACGCGTCGCAGAAGCGATCCAGTTCCTGGCGAGCCTCACTCTCGGTGGGCTCGATCATGATCGTACCGGGAACCGGAAAGTGCACGGTGGGCGCATGGAATCCGTAGTCCATCAGGCGCTTGGCCACATCGTCGACCTCCACCTGCTTGAAACCGCGAAGATCACAGATTGCTTCATGCGCAACCAGGCCGGATTTGCCACGATAGAGGACGGGATACGCGACCTGTAGCCGGTGGGCAACATAGTTTGCATTCAGGATGGCCACTTGTGTCGCTCGACGCAGTCCCTCACCGCCCATCATTTTCATGTAGGCCCAGGAAATCAGCAGGATGACCGCACTGCTATAGGGGGCGGCGGAAACCGCACCAACACGAGCCGGATCGCTCTTATTTAAGGGGTGGGCCGGCAGATAGCGCGTCAAGTGATCTGCCACCGCAATCGGTCCCATGCCAGGTCCCCCGCCACCATGGGGAATGCAAAATGTCTTGTGCATATTCAGGTGACACACATCGATGCCAAATTCTCCAGGGCGGCACAGGCCCACCATAGCATTCATGTTCGCCCCATCCATATACACGAGCCCGCCCTGTGCATGGATGATGTCACATATGTCTCGGATCCCCTCTTCGAACACGCCATGCGTCGACGGGTAGGTCACCATGAGTGCAGCCAATTGTTTCGAATGCTTCTCTGCCTTCTCCCGCAAATCCTCCAGGTCAATGTTGCCATGGTCGTCACAGGCAACTAGGGCAACCTCGAGTCCGGCCATGACGGCACTCGCCGGATTTGTGCCGTGGGCGGATGTCGGAATCAGGCACACTCGCCGCTCGTGATCTCCACGGTCTTCATGATATCTATGGATGACGAGAAGACCGGCAAATTCACCTTGTGACCCGGCATTGGGCTGCAATGACACGCCACCAAGACCGGTAATCTGAGATAGCTTCTTCTCAAGATCTTCGAAGATCTCTCCATATCCCTCGTTCTGAGACATAGGTGCAAAGGGATGAGGCCGCGCGAACTCAGGCCAGGTGATTGGCATCATTTCTGCCGTCGCATTCAGCTTCATCGTACAGGAGCCCAGGGGAATCATAGACGTCGTCAATGACAGATCTCGACTGTCTAACCGTCGCATGTAGCGCAACATCTCCGTCTCGGAACGATAACGTTCGAAGACCGGATGTTGCATAAAGTCGGACGCTCTCCGACTTCCTACATCAAGACGCGAGGCGACGGATCCACTCCCCTTCGAGCCTCCCAATACATCCGACAATTGCGCAAGATCATCTTCCGTTGTCGCCTCATCGAGGCTGATACAGAAGTTATCCGTCTCAATGGAGCGCAGATTGAGATTCGCAGCCTTTGCTCTGGACAGCACCGCGGCGACGACCTCTCTGTCTCCCTTCAAGGCGATCGTGTCGAAGAACGTACCGTGCACCAACTGCAGCCCATTCGCCTCAGCCGCTGCCGTCAAGCGGCAGGCGCGCTCGTGCACAGCTTCTGCGATGGCACGAAGCCCTTCAGGGCCGTGATAGACCGCGTACATGCTGGCCACCACGGCAGGAAGGACCTGGGCTGTGCAAATGTTGCTTGTTGCCTTCTCACGACGGATGTGCTGCTCTCGGGTCTGCAAAGCCATCCGCAGGGCAGGTCGTCCATCGATATCACGAGTGACACCGATGATTCGTCCTGGTAGTAGCCGCCTGAAATGACTACTGGCTGCCAGGTAGGCTGCATGGGGGCCACCGAATCCCATCGGCATGCCAAACCGTTGGGTTGAGCCGATGGCGATCGCTGCCCCCAGTTCACCCGGTGGGGGCAACAGCGCCAGGGCGAGAGGATCGGCGGCGATGACGACCGGTACCTGGGCGGCATCAGCGGCGGCTATGTGTTGTCTGGTGGCAGCGACATCGATCGCGCCATCGGTGGCCGGATACTGGAACAGGGCGCCAAAAATCTCACCTGCATACTTCTCCAATGAGGCATCGAAATTCGACGCCGGTTCTACGACCAGCTTCCATCCACGCCCTCGTGCACGTGTTTCAACCACGGCGAGTGTTTGTGGATGGACGTCGGCGGCGACAAAGAATCGATCTGCCGTTCCACGGCGGCCCTGTGCTGCTTGCAGCATCGCCATCGCCTCCGCTGCGGCGGTTGCCTCATCAAGCAGCGACGCATTCGCCAGTGGCAATCCTGTCAGATCGATGATCACCGTCTGAAAATTCAGCAGCGCCTCAAGTCGCCCCTGCGCGATCTCAGACTGATACGGGGTGTACTGTGTATACCAGGCGGGGTTTTCGAGAATATTGCGCTGAATCACAGGAGGTGTAATGCAATCGTGATAACCCATGCCGATGTATGATCGGGCATCCTGATTTCGACGACCGATCCGGCGCAGATGGCTAAGCAATTGATGCTCGTCCCAGGCAGGTTCCATCTCGAGGGGCTGATCGTTGAGGATGGCAGCCGGAACAACATCTGCTGTTAGCGCATCCAAACTCTCGAAACCAAGCTCCTTGAGCATCCCATCAATCTGCAGTTGACTGGGTCCGATATGACGGCGGGCAAATTCTACACTCACGATACAGTCCTCTTACGAAGTCGACGCTTCACCCGTGACGGAACAAAGGGAAGCTCACAGAATTTAGCAGGGACCTGCTTTCCTCGAATGATGATCGCTGCCTGTCGCAGGCGATCTGCCAGGGACAGATCAACCAATGCCAAGGCGATTCCTGCCTGAAGAGATGGTGAATAGGTACCGCTGGTGACGACGCCAATGGCCTTGTCATCCTGGGCTACTTCGTAGCCGGGGCGTGGGATTCCCTTGCCGTTAATGCGCAGCCCCACCAGTCGTCGAGTTTCCTGGCGGCGTGTGAGTAGTGCGGTACGCCCCTGAAAATCAACTTCCTTTTCAAGGGCCAGCGCCCATTCCAGGCCCGCCTCGATGGGGCCGATCTGGGTGGACAACTCATGACCATACAGGGCATAGCCCATCTCGGTGCGCAGCGTATCCCTGGCGCCCAATCCAATCGGGACCACTCCGGCACCCACCAGGGCTTCCCAGAGGGCACCCGCCTGGCGGGCAGGACAGATGATCTCGAAACCATCCTCTCCCGTATAGCCGCTGCGACTCAGCAACCAAAAGTCATCGGCGTCTCGGTGCTGACGAAATCGGAAGAAACCCAGAGGCGCCAAATCTCCAAAGCACTCGATCGCGCTGATCTGGTGTAGACAATCAAGTGCCCCAGGGCCCTGAACGGCGATCATCGCCTCCAGCAGGGTCCGATCCTCGATGACGACAGAGCCATCAGCCGGCAGCAGCGCCTCAAGGGCCTCAAGATCTTCGCTTGCCCGGGAGGCATTGACGACGAGCAGGAATCGTGAACTCGAACAGCGGTACACGGCCAGATCATCAATGGCACCTCCATCTGCCGTGCACAGGACAGAGTACGCCATCTGACCGATACGTAAGCTCGCAATCCGGGCGGGCAGAACCGTCTCAAGCCAACTGATCGACTCAGCACCGTCGACATACAGCCGACCCATGTGACTTACATCGAAGCAACCCACGCCCTGCCGGACGGCAAGGTGCTCCTCGGCGATGCCCGCGTATTGGACGGGCATATCCCATCCTGCGAAAGCAACCAGACGGGCTCCCGCCTCAGCATGGTGGCCATGGAGAGGCGTTTGCCGCAGCGGTTCCTCACTCACTCCCAACATCCCTTCCTTGGATCCGATCCTGTATCAGAGCCCAGGCCTGGTCAGCCTGTGCCGCAAGATGCGTCAGATCCTGGTCGTTGTTGATGACAATGTCAGCCAATTCAACTTGCTGCTTGTTAGGCCACTGCGTCGAGCGACGACGACGGGCCTGCTCTGCACAGACCCCCCTTCGCTGTAAGCGCTGCAGGGCATTTTTGGTCGACGACGTGACGACAATCACGACATCAAAGCGAGCCCCGATCCGCCATTCGAAAAGCAGTGGTGCGTCGAGGATGACCACACGATTCGTTTCTGCAGCTTTTTCAAGCGAACGAAACAGAAGCTCTTCGAGTGGCTCCCTGATCAACTCGTCTAGTTGTTGCCGCGCTGCATCATTCACAAAGGCGCGTTCTGCGAGCAGATCGCGACGAAGCAGGCCATTGCTGTCGAGTAGATCAGCACCAAAGGTGTTGGCCAGGGCTCGGCGGACGGGCTCGTCCGATGCCAGAAGCTGTCTAGCCATGGCATCCGCATCAACGACCTGCGCACCTCGTGCTCGCAGCAAGTTCGCGAGACTCGATTTGCCGCTGCCCATGTTGCCCGTAATCGCAATCCGCAACACGGCTCCCTCAACACCTTGATCAGACGTGCCGTCACCCACCCTCGCGGTCCCGACCCGTCTTACGGACGCCCCAGCAAATACTGGAAAAAGTCCGTGTCCGCAGGTTGAACGATCACCGTCTTCTCCTTCAAGGCCGTCTCGTACGCTTCCAACGTGCGTGTAAACTGGTAGAAATCAGCAGCGTTCCCGTAGGCGGCGGCGTAGGTTGCCAGGGCGGTGGCATCCCCCTCACCACGGATGCCCTGAGCGCGTTCATATGCTTCGGCCTGGATTGTGGCTGCCTGGAGATCAGTCTCGGCGCGAATCTTGAGTGCTTGCTCTTCCCCTTCCGAGCGATAACCCTTGGCTTCGCGATCTCGTTCAGCGCGCATCCGTTCGTAGACAGCACTCTCGTTTTCCGGCGGTAGGTCTGCACGCTTGACTCTCACATCGACGATCTCCAACCCGTAGACCTGGGCAGCTTCGTTTGCCCGCTTAGTGACCAGTTCCATGATGGGTTCACGATTCGTCGACACGACTTCGATCAATTCGTGCTGACCGAGTTCCTTGCGCAATTCCGAATAGACAATGTCGTCCAGTCTGGCTAACGCTTCATCCACGGTGCGCAAGGCTCGCAGGAACACGAGTGCGTCGACAATGCGCCAGCGTGCATAATTATCCAGCAGGAGAATTTTCTTGTCCTGCGTGTAAATCGGATCCGGATTGGAATCGTACTCCAGCAGACGCTTGTCGAATGATGTCGTGCGCTGGAAAGGATCCGGAAGTTTCATATACAGGCCCGGCTCGGTGATGACACGCTTCGGATTCCCGAACTGTGTCACCACGACCTGCTCGATCTCATTGACCGTGAAAAAAACCAAGTTTAGGCCGAACATGGTGACAAGGAGGACGACGACAAGACCGACGGCTGTTCTCATGATCGCCTCCTTCAGCGACTCAGACCGGGTTGAGCCCGGTCGAGATTTATCAGATTAAGAAGACTGGCATCGCCCTCGCCGGTACCAATAACATATTTCTGGATACCGGGCATGATACGCTCCATAGTTTCGATATATAGCCGTCTCTCTGTAATCTCCGGCGCCTTCACGTACTCAGCGTATACCGAACCAAAACGATCCGCATCGCCCTGGGCGCGGCGTACTCGTTCGACCTTATAGCTCTCTGCTTCTTTGACATGGCGCTCTGCTTCACCCCGCGCCTTGGGGATGATATCATTCTGATATCCTCGCGCCTCGTTGACGAGTCGCTCACGGTCCTCCTTGGCACTCGCCACGTCCTTGAAGGCAGAATCAACCTGTGACGGTGGTCCAACAGACTGCAATTGGACGGTCTCAACAGCCAGCCCGCAATCATATAGGACGAAGAGGTCCTGCAACTTTTGCTTAATTTCGGTCTGGACGCGCAGCTTGCCCTCCGTCAGCACTTCATCGATTCCATGACGCCCCACCACTTGGCGCAGAGCCGCTTCGGCCGCATCGTGTACCAGTCCATCCCCGCCTCCCTCAAAGGGTCCGAGTCGCTGAACCTTAAACAGGGCTCGAACCACATCGGTCACCCGATACTGCACAACCATTTCGACATTGACGATGTTTTCGTCCCCCGTGAGCATCAGGGCTTCGTCTGGTTTCTGTCGATAGCGTGCCGGTGGACCGGGATCGATCGTGCGGAAACCAATTTCCTCACGATAGACCTTGGTCACCGATCTGATGATGTGCATCTCGATGGGCGGTGGCATGTGGTAGTGAAGCCCTGGCTCCACTACGTTCGACAACTTGCCGAAACGCAGGATCACCGCCTTCTCATCAGGGGCAACCGTATAGACCCCACTCATCAGCCAAAGGATCAGTAACACCGCCAGGACGAGATAGATCGTCTTAGGCTGAACCTTGAAATTGGGTACCGGGCTCTTGGGAAAATCAAATTGTTGCGGCATTGAAAAACCTCTCAGCTGACATCGGTTCTGTTACCAGATTTTGGCCGCCGACAGCTGGGACCCCAGCTATCGATATCCCGATGTTCGTGCCTGCGCGTCAGACGCTAGAGCGCACGAGTTATTGGGCTCATTTTTGAAGAAATTCGCAGGGCCTACAGGACGGGCCACCGTGACGTGGGAATCTATCTGCCCATGCCACAGTGTCAACGTGTGTTTGTGTGCGTTGACAGTCTCAGCGAGGGCTGTTATCCTCACAAACCCCTCCATAGTGGAGGTTATCAACCGCTTTCATCGACAGAATCGAGCGACATGGCAGTGATCCCAATGGTCATCGAGCAGACCGGTCGCGGCGAACGAGCCTACGACATTTTTTCTCGTCTGCTCAAAGAGCGCATCATCTTCATAGGTTCCGGTGTCGACGACGCTGAGGCGAATCTCATTGTTGCACAGCTGCTGTTCCTTGCCTCAGAAGATCCCAAGAAGGATATCTCCCTTTACATCAACAGCCCCGGCGGACTGATTACGGCGGGACTGGCGATCTATGATACGATGCAGCATGTGCCGTGCGATGTGGCCACACTGTGTGTGGGGCAGGCCTACAGCATGAGTGCTATTTTGCTGGCTGGAGGCACGAAGGGAAAACGACATGCTCTCCCCCACTCACGGGTGATGCTGCATCAGCCGTGGGGTGGAGTGGGCGGACAGGCGTCAGATGTTGAGATCCACGCCCGGGAGATTATGGATTGGCGCAACCGTCTCAATCAGATTCTCGTCCATTGCAGCGGAAAAGATCTGGAGACGATCGAAAATGTCACCGAGCGAGACTACTTCCTCTCGGCAGACGAAGCCTGTGACTTTGGGCTGATCGATGCGATTCTCGCGACAGCACACGACGCAACCGACTCCTCATCTGCGTGACGGACGGCTGAAAGAAGGTCTCTGGACCGCGGCATCTGCCTGCAACGATCTATCTATCAGAGACAATCTGTCAGGGGCCGGTTGGACTGTTTACTCAAAAACACCCTGATTGCGGCCCGCCTCCTTCGCCTGATACAACCTCTTGTCGGCTAAGGCCACGAGTTGCTCTGGCTCGGCGCAGTCATCGAGTGGGTATGAGGCGACGCCCATGCTCACCGTGATCCGCAGCGACTTTCCGTCGATATCAAAACTGTGCTCAGCAAACGCCTCCCTGATCCTCTCGCCGAGGATGGCAGATCCAAGGCGGTCCGTTTGCGGCAACATCACGGCGAATTCTTCTCCGCCATAGCGGACCAGCACGTCCTCCTTGCGCATTTGTTTCCGGACAATACCCGCCGTTTCCTGCAATACACGATCCCCCACCAGGTGCCCGTGGGCATCGTTGACCTGCTTGAAGTGGTCGATGTCGAGTAGGCCAATGGAGAAATGCATGTTGTAGCGAGCCGCTTCTCCAAATCGAGCACCGAGCTGTTCGTCGAGATAGCGTCGATTGTGAACCCCCGTCAGTTCGTCGATGAAGGCTTCGGCCCGCAGTTGGTCAATCCGCTCCTTCAAACGCAGGAGGACGCCAATCTTTGCCGCAAGAACTTCCGAATTGATGGGGTCAACCACGAGGTGATCGATCGCTCCCGCATTCAACAGGGGCACCCAATCTGCTGACTCGGTTGCGTCACTCATCACGACGACGGGCGTGTCGATCGCACGGGCTCGATCAACATATCGTCCGAGTTCTGATCCGTCGCTGGTGGTGAGTCGGTGGTCGTAGAGAACCAGATCGCAGCGCTCATCGCCACTATCAAGGTGTTTGAATCCACCATCCACATCCGTGGAGCGTAGGAGATCGTACATCTCCTCAGGCAGCGCCCGATGAATCTGGGCAGCGACGCTTTCGTCCGCGCTTACGATCAGAATTCGACTCATTCTGTTCCTCTATTCTCCATCACGTGCGGCGCCAGGTAACGCAGGTCGTTGTATGGACTCACCAATAACATCAGACGATCAAGCCCAAGCGCTACGCCGGCGGCAGCGGGCATTCCCATGGCCAGGCCACGGAGAAACGACTCATCCACCGGGAGAGTCGAGCCATCTCGATTCTGCCGACGCAGTCGTTCTATATGAAAGCGTCGTCGTTGTTCACGGGGGTCAGTGAGCTCCGAAAATCCATTCGAAAGTTCAAGCCCCCCGGCGTAAGATTCCACCCGTTCCGCCACGGATGGATTGCTCTTTCTCAGTCGAGACAGAGCCGCCATCGGCGCCGGCCAATCGAGAAGGTGCACACCTCGGCCCGTGCGCGCCAGCGACGGCTCGACCCGTTCGATAAGAATCTTGTAAAAGGCCGTCTCCCAATCGTCCTCAGGACCGATGGAGGACATCCCCGCAGCCACGGCCGCCGAGCGCAGCCCTGTCGCATCATCAGGCGCCGGCAGGTGAATCCCGGCGAACTCAGCCATCGCGTCAGCGATCGTCCATTGGGGCCAGGGTGGTGATAGATCAATACTCATCCCTTGCCGATCCTGGACAGTCAGATGCCCTGAGCACGTGGACGCAACATGTGCCACCAGTTGCTCTACATCGGTGGCAATCTGCTGATAGTCTGCGTCCCGTCTATACCATTCCACCATCGTAAATTCCTCTCGATGGTGCGGTGAGTGCTCTCCCCCTCGAAAACAGCGACAGATCTGGTAAATACGAGACTCGCCATCGCAGAGCAGACGTTTCATATGATGCTCTGGAGACGAAATTAACCAGCCCATGGATCCCGTGGGGCCCTTCACCTGCAGTGGATCGAGGCTCGCTTCAGAGCCCGGCGCCGCAACCAGCAGTGGCGTGTCCACCTCAAGAAAATCCTGCTGGGCGAAGAAATCTCGAATGGCGTGAACAACTGTCGAGCGAAGCCGCCTAGCAGTGGCACGTGAACTGGGCGAGGAGTTGACGGTCGGCGGATCAACCATTGAGGTCTTGAGGCAAGTTTAAAGGATCGCCCTCTCGACAGGATCGTCGAGAGGGCGATCAAAAAATGTGAAAATGGCGAGTAGGAACACAAGCGACGTTAAGTAGACTCAAGCGCGCTTGCGTTTGTGTTCGAAGGTGGGTGGCCCCTTCGCCGAAATGAAGTCTCGCGTGATCACACATTCCTTCACGTCATCCTTTGAGGGCAGTTCGAACATAATTTCGGACATGGCTGTTTCGAGAACCGCTCGCAGCCCGCGAGCCCCCATCGATTTTTCTTGCGCCAGTTCAACAACCTTACGCAAGGCGTCCTCTTCGAAGCGCAACGACAACCCATCCATCTCAAAGAGTTTCTGATACTGGCGGATCAGCGCATTTTTGGGTCTCTCAAGAATATCAAGCAGGGCGTCGTCGCTCAGAGGATGCAGCGAGCTCACCACGGGCAATCGTCCGATGAGCTCGGGGATCAGCCCATACTGTATTAGATCCTCTGGTTCGACCTTCGCCAACAACTGACCCACATCCGCTTCCTTCTTATCGCCTCCAGCTACCCCAAAACCGATCGCTCGACGTCCCGTTCGTGCGGAGATCACCTTATCGAGACCATCGAAGGCCCCACCACAGATGAACAGAATATTTCGCGTATTGATCTGCACGAGGGGTTGCTCGGGATGTTTGCGCCCACCCTTCGGCGGCACACCCGACACGGTGCCCTCAAGAATTTTCAGAAGCTCTTGTTGTACGCCCTCACCAGAGACATCTCGCGTGATGGAGGGATTGCCAGACTTGCGGGCGATCTTATCGACTTCGTCGATGAAGAGGATGCCTCTCTCCGCCTGAGCAACATCATAATCAGCAGCCTGCAAAATTCGCACGAGGATGTTTTCGACATCTTCCCCGACGTATCCGGCTTCCGTCAAGACCGTGGCGTCGACGATGGCAAAAGGAACCTGAAGAATCCGAGCCATTGTTTCGGCCAACAAGGTTTTCCCCGTCCCCGTTGGACCCAACAAGAGAATATTGCTCTTCGTGAGCTCTACATCTGATGCACCGGAGTTCACACGTTTGTAATGGTTGTAGACCGCCACGGACAGGGCTTTCTTGGCGCGCTCCTGCCCAATAATGTGCTCGTCGAGTTGCTCTTTGATCTGTGCGGGTTTTGGCAACGGATTGCCATTGAGGTTCGGCTCCTGCTTGGTCTCTTCTTCAAGAACCTCATTGCAAAGTACAACACACTCATTGCAGATGTGTACGGATGGACCCGTAATGATCTTCTCAACCTGGCCGACCCCCTTTCCGCAGAACGAGCAACTGACCGCATTGCGTGGTTTCTTCAGCATAGGTCAGCCATTCGTGACTTCGTCTCCATTGGCAGCAACGTCAGCCGGGGGCTCCGCAGTGGCAGCTTCAGCACCCGCGTACGTCGTTGGCTCGATTGTTTGTGATGATGAATTCCCCTCATACGCGGCGGGACTCGCCTCATCGCTGTCCATATCGGACGTGGCATCAGGCGTGTCCGATGGCTGAGTCGTCGATGACTCAGGCGAGGATGAATCAACTGCCATTTCCTTTTGAGCCGCGACCACTTGCTCGGCGGGCAATTCGCCAGTAGGCGGCCGGGGTGCACTGGCACCGTCAGCAGCGACAGCGTCTCCCTCTGCCTGTTCGCCATCAGGCTTCATGACATTGATCGCCTGAAAACCCTTTGCTGTCTTGGTTACCATGAACTCAACCGGATCTCCCTGCGAAAGGGAACGATCCCAGGAGGATATATCTCGCCAGTGGACGAAGACATCCGTGTTCGTATCGGTGGAGATAAATCCGTAGCCCTTGTCATTGTTGAACCACTTTACCGCACCGCGAATCCAGGCGTTTTCGGCCAAACCTGCACCATCATTCGGTGCCGGCGACGTCTCCTCGCCAGATCGCTTCTCAGCCTTAGCGGGTGCTGCTGGGGATTCGATTTTAGACGCTTCCCCACTCTCGATTTGCAAAACCCGTGCTCGGATCTGTTTGGCAATATCTGCATCAGCATCGGAAAGCATTTCGATACCGGCGATGAGTCCGATGGAATAGCTACTGTCTTTCCCGTGGAGTTGGCGAGCTTGTACGATTCGATCGGCCACGGTTTCAATCGTCACCTGATTAATCTGCAACGAAGCCAAAGAACTCCTCCTCAACAAGAAGCGCGTGTCAGGGTAGAAAGTCAGAGAAATTTACAACAAACTGTGGTATTGAGGTAGCATCGTCCCCTCACATTGTCAACCGGATGCCGGCAGACACGGGGTGGGCCAGTTCGCGACCGATGAAGAACAGACTGTGGCAGACGGCCAAGGGGGACCTGCCACAGCGTTCTTGACTCAGTTCACAGAGTACCCTCTGATACC
>Ga0114999_10000674_pt1 | contig 49933 bp, 43 predicted proteins | sample ArcticOcean_MG_C_3_FD_89820 | JGI IMG/M metagenome (GOLD analysis project Ga0114999, IMG submission 89820) | Marine microbial communities from western Arctic Ocean - ArcticOcean_MG_CB8_126 | ecosystem: Environmental > Aquatic > Marine > Oceanic | place: Arctic Ocean: Canada Basin | collected...
GCACACGATAAACGAACAACGGCGCCTGTGCGCGCCTGAGTTTTGCTTCAAATGTTTCTGGTGCTGCGTCCGGCTTAGCTCACCTCTCGCCAGAACGGCTCACGTTTGCGTACGTTTTCGAGGATAGATGGATCCCACGGCTGAAGATCGAACCCCTCCGGTTGCGGAGGCCTGCCTGCCCAACCGATACGTTCGTAGACCCGGCTGTCGGTGTAGTAGGTCTCGTAGACCAGCTCAACAAACTCGGAGAACTGGACTGGAAGATCAGATTCGACGGTAGCCACGGCTGCAATCTGCCTCTCTTCATCGAGGGCGGCAAACCCACCTTCTATTCGGGATGCGATATCGAGTGACATCGCATCAAGCACCGTCAGCAACCCTGATCGTAGACGGCCATAACGCAGCGAGGCCCGTTCCAGCTGCTCCGAAAGACCAAGTTCGCCGGCTCCCGGGAAGTCGTCATCGGGCGGGATGATGAGGTCCATTAAGCGCGTCAGGACCACCCGGTCTACGTCCGTCAACTGCCTATCTGTGGTCGGCATATTCGGTTTCCTGATTGATCGGTTTTACCGATGTAGAGGGAGATGCAATAAACAGCATCAGCGCATTCATCCCTTCAAGTCGTCCCGCTCGTGTGCGATATAGTCGGCCGCCCTCAGGGCGATCGCCTGTAAGGTCGGCGTCGGATTAACCGCTCCGGCGGTCACAAACACGCTGCCGTCGACGATGAAGACGTTGTCCGCATCGTGCGCCTGGCACCACTTGTTGACCACCGAGCGCTCCGGGTCGTCTCCCATTCGCGCCGTCCCCATCAAGTGCCATCCGCCGCCGCGTAGCAACGGATTTGACATGATCCGGGTCGCGCCCGCCTCCTCCAGGACCGTCGTCGCTGACTTGATAGAGTGATCCATCATGCGGCGAGAGTTTTCGCTCAGCGTGTAGTTAATTTTTGGAGCGGGCAGGCCATTGCTGTCCGTGAGGTGCTCATCAAGTGTCACCGTGTTGTGCTCCTCCGGCAGATCCTCTCCGATACCGGCCAGAGAGATGTTGTGGCCGAACCGTTCAGCGAAATCCTCGTGATGCCCAGCGCCCCATTTAACCGGCTCGTGGGCACCCCCAATGGCCGTCGCAAGTGGCCCGCTGCCGCGATTGAGCTGGTACGCATAACCACGAACAAAGTCCCGTTGTGGGTCCGTTTCATAAAACTCCTGAGACATCAAGATGTTGCCCATCGGCCCCTTCCAGGTTTCCGATAGGTCCGGGATAAGTCCGGTCGTTATGGCGTACGGGTGGAACATCAGGTTTTTACCGACGAGGCCGCTGGAGTTGAGCAGCCCGTCCGGGTATGCGTCTGATTTCGACATCAACAAAAGCCGGGGTGTCCCTATCCCGTTACCGGCCATCACCACGCTTCGTGCCGCTTGATGGTGGACGTTGCCGGCGCGGTCGAGATAGTTCGCCCCAGTGGCACGCCCATCGTCCCCGATCGTGATCTCCGAAACCCGGGCGTGGGTCTTTATAACGGCCCCGAGTCGAATCGCCTCTGGCCAGTAGTTCACATCTGTGCTGGACTTGGCCTTTCGTGTGCAGCCGAACCCACCCGGCCCGCAGTAGTTGCACGCGTCACGGCCCTTGTACGGAACGGAATTAACGTAGTTGTCGGACGGCCACCAGTGCCAGCCGAGCCGGTCGAATGCGGCGGCGATGTGCTTGCCGTCCTCGCCGAGCGGAATCGGTGGCATGGGCCTTGGCGAACGGGGCGGCACCGCGGGGTCCCCGTTGATCCCGGAGCAACCCATCATCATGTCGTTCACGTCGTAATACGGGTCTAGGTCGTCGTACGTGATCGGCCAGTCATCTGCGACCCCGTCCAGCGTCTTCACACGAAAATCAGACGGGTGAAATCGTGGCGTGTGGGCCGTCCAGTGGATCGTGCTGCCGCCGACGGCTGCAAACATGAGCGGCGTGATGTCGGACTCGCTGTCGTTGACCGGGTAGTCCTCCGGGTTCCTGCGTTTGTTGGGGTCCCAGTTCCATTCATGTCGGCCGAGGATCTCCCAGTTCTGCTCCTTCGTCGGGTAGAAAGCGGGATTTAACCAGCGGCCCTGCTCAAGGCAGACCACCGAAAACCCGGCCTGTGCGAGCCGCCATGCAACGGCCGCGCCGGACGCCCCGGCGCCGACTATCAAGATGTCAGCGATCTCGGGCGATGACTGTCCTTCGGTAGCTATTTCGGGAGCGATTACCGTCTGTTCACTCTGATCCGGGTCTGGGTCCGAGGTCGATGCTTCGTTCATGCAGGACAGCTCCGCTTGAAATCCGCTTGAATTCTTCGGGGCATGAGTACTCGACCGGAAACTTATCACGGGTCGCGGGACAAAGTGGGATTCAGGACTATCGACATCGGGTTTTCGGCATCGAATATCCTGACTGAACGGCAATAAGATTCTGATTAAGAGGCATCACATGGCGACCGTAACCGGAACCTCAGATAGCCAGTACGAGAGCCGGATAACGGACGGTCGGCACACGATGACGGCTGATGAGCCGGCCCCGCTCGGGACTGATCTCGGTCCAAATCCGTACGAATTCCTGCTGTCCGCTCTCGGGGCATGCACGTCGATCACTCGGTTCATGTACGCCGGCAGGAAGAACTGGCCGCTGGAACGAATACACATCGAGCTGTCGCATGATCGAGTCCATGCCGACGACGGCGAGCAAAGCGAGGGAGGATCCGGGCTGATCGATTTGATCGAGCGGAAAATTCGATTTGAAGGCCCGTTAGACGACGAGCAACGCAAACAACTCGCCTACATCGCCACCCGCTGTCCCGTACACAAGACCCTGACCACTCCAACGGTGATCATGGACAAGATCGAGTAACCCCTCAGCCAGATAAAAATACCGGCCAACCGGCCTAAAGCAGGTCGATCTCTGTCGAACCGTCGCCGCCCATCGCTTGTTCTGATCGTTCAAATCCGCCCACAGCTGGATGTCGTCGTAGCGCCTCTCGGGTTGCGTCTCTTAGCGCCCCGGTTCCCTTGCCGTGGATAACCCGGACGCTGGTCAATCCGAGCAGCGCTGCCTCATCCAGGAACGCCACCACTTGCTCATAAACCTCGATCGCCCGGATGCCTCGGATGTCCAACTCCCGGGTTGGCGCGTCGATCATCGGCGTAGAGGTCGTAATACGTGATTCGTCCGACGCCTTCACGTCCTCCGAGGGCGTGACCACCTTCAACTGGGCGATGTTGAGAGTTACGCGTGCGTTCCCGAGGATGAGAGAAGCGGAGCCGTCTGAGTTCACCGATGTCACGGTCGCCTGTGCGCCGAGACCCCGGACTTCCACGATGTCACCTGCGGTGACTGGCCGTGGTGGCGGCGGCGCTTCTTTCGGCTCGATCATCTTGTTCTCGGCCGGGCGTGTGACCTTGAATCGATCAGCCCGCTGGAGAGATCGCCTGACGCGTTCCTGTTCCCGACGCACCACCGACATGTCGCGTTCCTGGCTCGCCTGTCGCTGAATCTGTCGAAGGCTTGTTCGCACGTCCTCCGCTTCACGCTGTAGCTCGGCCCGGGTCTCCTCCACGAGATCGTCCTGCGCCTCGGTGATCGCTCGTACACGTCTGTCCAGATCACGCTTTGCGGCTTCCGCTTCTGCGCTGTAGGCCTCGGCGGCCGCCAACTGGCCTTCGATCTCGGCCCGTTCGCGCTGCAACTGAAGCAGGAGGGCCTCCGTCGCCGAGTGCTCGGGCGACAGCATCACACGTGCTCGGTTCAGCACGTCGTTTGGAAGCCCCAGCCGTTCCGCTACGGCCATTGCGTAACTGCGCCCCGGGGTACCCATTGTTACCCGGTAGCTGGGCAGCATGGTGTCCGGGTTCAACTCAACGGCGGCGTTCCGCATGCCTGCGGATTCGCCCGCGTGCTCGGCCACGGCGCGGTGGTGGGTTGTGACGATGGTGGGGATGCCTTCTTCGACAAGGTGGTCGAGGATGGCTCGGGCAAGAACGGAACCTTCTTCCGGGTCGGTCCCGGTTCCAAGCTCGTCAAGGAGCACGAGGGATCGATCATCCGCTTTCTCCAGGATGTCCACGACGGCGCCCAGGTGGGACGAGAAGGTCGATACGGAGCGCTCGATGCTCTGGGCGTCACCGATGTCCACGTACACGCCGTCAAACACAGAGATCTCGGTGAGTGGATCGCAGGGGACCTGCATGCCGCTCTGGTGCATCAGGACCGCCAGTCCGGCTGTTTTGAGAGCGACCGTCTTGCCGCCGGTGTTCGGGCCTGTGATTACGAGCGCACGGAAGCCGGGACCGTTGGAGAGGCTGATCGGGACGGCGTTTTTACCCAGCAACGGGTGTCGCACGGCGATTAGGTTGAGCGCCGTGTCGTCGCCCTCCGGGAGTGTCCTGGCCCTTGCACCTCGCATCATGTGCGCCAGCCTGGCGCGCGTGAAAACAAGGTCCAGTCTGCCGGCCGCTTCGATCGCCATCATGGCGTCTCCGGCGCGGTCGGAGATGAGGCCGGAAAGCCGCCTTAGGACCTTCTCTTCCTCCCGGACTACCTCGGCGGACGCCTCCCGCCAGCCGTTGCACAGTTCTACCGCGTCGAACGGCTCCACGAACAGCGTCTGGCCGGTATTGGACACGTCGTGGACGATTCCGGGCACGGCCGATCGTTGATCTGACCGAACTTCAACAACGAGACGGTCGCCTCGTGTGGCGATGACGGGCGCCTGTATTGCGCCGCGGATCTTGGGGCGCGCTATCAACCGCTCCAGGTGGGTGGCGAGCTTGCGATATTTCTCTCCAACGCCGGACCTGAGCCGTCCAAGATTTGGCGTGGCGGAGTCCCGGATTCTGCCCCGCTCGTCGATAGCTTCACCGATACGCTCGTCGAGCCACCTCAGGTCGGGGATTAGCGCCGCCAGTGTGCCGATCAGCGGTGTTTGGCGGCCTAGAGCGTGGGCGGCCTCCCGGGCCTCCCAGAGCGAACGCATTACCTGGCCGACCCGCCGTAGTTCCTCGCCATCGAGCCCGCCGCCAAGTTCGGCTCGTTCTATGTAGGCGCGTGGGTCGATCAACCCCCCGAGGCCGATGTCTCCGGCTTCGTCCAGGATGCGGCGCGCTTCAGCCGTCTCTTCCTGCAAACGTTCGATGTCACGTTCGTTCGAAGAAGGTTCTAGCGCGAGCGCGAGCTCTCGTGCCCTGAACATCTGTGCTCGGCCTGCGAGCATGTCCAGGAGCTTTGGCCACTCGATCAATTCACGGGAACGCTCGGTTAGCGTTGGCTCTGGAGCCAGGTCCGTTGATTTGCCTTGTGGATTATTCGGGCTGTGAGGTTCGTGTTCGCGCATTGGTTGGCTATTCTAGTGGCGTGCCGATACCAATCCATGTGTGCGTACGAGAACGCCGAGTCCGGATCATGCCAGTTGCCGATGTCAGATGAAGCTACAACCGAGGCGATCGCTAAATCGATTCCTGGAGGGGAAGAGGTTTACCGGGCACTTATCGGTCTCCTGGCGCGGTCCGGGCTGGAGTACTCCGGTGGATTCGTCGAAGTGGACGGGTTTCGAGTTCACTATTTGGATTACGGGCTCGAAAACGAATCCCGGGACACTCAGCTGCCTCCTGTTGTCTTGATGCACGGCGCCGGGCCGGGGTCCGGCAACTGGTACTCCCAGATAGCGATTTTGCGTGAGACGCGCCGGGTGATAGCGATGGATAGCCCGTTGTTTGGTCTGTCCGATCTCGCCGAACAGGATGGGCATCCGACCGTTTCTGTGGCCCGCTTTCTCATCAAGTTTCTCGATGTGATGGGGATCGAAAAGGCTGACTTTGTCGGGCTGTCGTTCGGCGGCGCAGTGATTCTGACCCTCGCGATAGATCACCCCGAGCGAGTTCGACGACTTGTTCTCGTCGATTCCGCGGGACTCGGGCGCGGTATACCGTACGCATGGCGACTCGTACACGCACCGTGGTTGGGCGCGCTACTGTTCAAGCCGAGCCGATTCGTTCGTGATCGCGTCTTCGAGAAGTGGGAGGTACGTAATCCCGAAATGCCGGACAAAGAGGCTTATTCTGGGTACTCGTTCGCCGTACGTATCCGGCCGGGGCGTTCAGAACCGATGAAAGAGGGCATGAAGCGCTTCACCTCGTGGTTGGGCCAGAGGCGCAGGTTCTCAAACGAGGAACTTAGGTCGGTGACCCCGGAGACGCTTGTTATTTGGGGCGACGACGATCGCATATTCCCGCTCAACCATGGCGAGCGCGCTGCCCGGTTGATCCCGAACGCGACGCTTGAAGTCATCGAAGACACGGGTCACGTGTGTTTCTGGGATCAGCCAGAAAGAACCAACCGCCTGCTCGTCGACTTCCTGAACCGCGCCTGAGGACTTGCCGTAACTCACGCGTAACGCACCGCCTCCCAGTATCAATTCCAGAGATACACGCAACGGCCAGCTTTCGGGCGGCCGGGGCTCTGGAATCGGAGGCTGTATTGAGCACTCAAGCACTCACATGGCGAACCGGGCGACCACTAATTGTTGTAATGATTGCTGCGGTGATTGCGTTGTTCGCCACGTCGTTTGGTGGCAACTGGATTGTTCGTGCAGACGAGCATTCAGGCACCAATCCGAATACGTTGCCAAACACACTTCCGGGCACGATTCCGGCAGACCCACAACCTGATGCGCCCGCAAGCCCGGAGGTTGCGATCGCAGTGGCTGGAGACGGCGAAGTTGGCGTTGAGTGGGCGGCTCCTCGAACGGGCGAGCCCGGCGATGTACAGTCATATGCGGTCACATCTGCGCCCGACTCCGGCGAGCACGCGGTAGATGCGCCGGTCCGTCATCTGGTCGTCAACGGACTGACCAACGGTGTCGAGTACGTGTTCTACGTTGTCGCCATCGGTCCCGGCGGTATCAGCGATCCCACGACGATCAACAGCGTCACACCTGACCAGGGCGAGGCTTTCGGGTCAGAACTTCTTGAAAAACTTGAGCTGCACTTGCAGGAGAAACTCAACAAGGCGCACGGCAATTTCCAACAGGCCCGTGGCAAGGCGTTTTGAGCGGTTCCACGTGCAGACAACGGCGCAACTGGAGCGGGCTGCGGAACGCCTCGAAACAGAGATTGCGCGTATCGATGAACGTCTTGGCCATCTCTCGGAGCGGTTTCATGAACAACTTGCCCGGATGCACGAACGGCTGTCCGAACGGATCGAGCAGATCCGTGAACAGATCATCGATCGCATTGATCACGAGAACGAGAACGAAGACGAGTGGGATGACGATGAGTTTGAGGACGACGACCTGCCTGAGCCGGTTCCGGTCCTGCAATCCGTGATTTAAAGGACCCGGAGAGGGGATACCCGATGTCGCTTATCGGGAAACCGGGCTCCAGCCTCCCTGATTGGTGGGCCGCGATCACTCCGTCGCGTCCGGATCTATTTCACGTATTTTGAGTTATCGCCGTCCCCTGGGGTTGCACGTGTCCTGAGCCCAGGCCTGCGTCCTGAGGCTCTCGAAGGACCGATCTCCGCCTAGCGTGCTCGTCACGAGACCACGCTATCCAAATAACCGCCCCACTGGGGCCTAACCGTCTTTGTATAGCGGTCTGAAATCTTCGGCTCGGTCCTCTGGCTGATAGCCGATGACATCTGCTGCGTGCGATATGTCTCGTACGCCCCACAGGTTGTCCGAGCCTGAGTAGAAGATGTCGAACATCAAGTCGTCTGGCGCGTCCAGACAACGCTGGACCATCTGGGCGGCGTCGCGGTTGCTGGTCCACAGGGAAAAGGATCGATTGCCCGGCATATCGACATCGTTCGGGTTGATGTTGGCGGTCGGGCTCAGCGGCGTGTCGTCTCGATTGACTGAACTGAAGCGAATGCACAGCGCCGAGATGCCGTGGACGTCCGAGTAGTAACGGCCGAGCGCCTCGCCCCAGATCTTGGTTGCGGCGTACAGGCCTGATGGGCGCACCGGCCAGGTGTGTTTGGCGCGTTCATATGAAGCCGATTCGCCTTCATATTTGCCGCCGATAACCTCGCCGAGATCGTCTTCCTGCTCGTAGTTCCAGGTCACCTGCCCCGTCGAGGCAAAGATCACCCGCTTCACGCCGGCCTCGCGTGCCGATTCAAAGATGTTGTAAGCGCCGACAAGATTGGATTCCCTGAGCTGATCCCACCGATCGCCCGGCCCGCCATTAGCCCCCAGGTGAACGACCGCATCCTGTCCCTCAAGCGCCGCTCGAACAGCGTCGAAGTCGGCGACGTTGCCCTCCGTGATGTCACGGCTAGGATCGCCGACAAGATCAAAACCCTTGAGCGTGTACCGGTCCGGCGTGTCAGCCAGCCGGGTCCAAACGGCGGTGCCAATGAGGCCGGTCGCACCGGTGATGAGAACTTTCATTCGGGGCTCCAGTTATTGGTCTGATGTAATTGATGCGCGTCGTCCACAAAAAGTCATCCTGAGTGGAGCGAAGGATCTCGCCGGTAGTAGACGTCAGGTAGAACGATCGTGCAAACGTATTCAGGCGGCGAGATTCTTCGTCGCAGGCTCCTCAGAATGACTGATTGGGTCGACGATCAACTAGCCGCTCTACCCCTCAACAGCCGTGATCACCGTCGCCGGGTCCGCCAGAAAGTCTTCCCGCAGCGCCGTCCCGATTCCCGGGTCTTCCGGCGCGTACACGATGCCGTTCTCGATACGCGGCAATCGGTCCACAACACGGCCGTACACCTCGTTAATGAAGGCACGGGTCGTCTCCTGTATGAAGGCGTTCGGGGCGTGCATACACAGGTGGATCCCGGCAAACAGGTTCACCGGTCCGTTGCAGTCGTGTGGGGTCGCCGGGACCTTATGGGCCTCGGCGAGCGACATCACTTTGCGGGCCTCGGTGAAGCCGCCGACAAAGGTCGTATCAAACATCAGGATTCGTATTGCGCCGCTTGAGAGCATCGGCAGGTACGCCTCTGCGCTTGCCAACGTCTCGTTGCCGAGCACCGTCAGATGGGTCCGCTCCTGCACCTGCCGCAGCCCCTCTACGTTGTCCGCGCTGGTCACGTCCTCCACCCAGTAGGGCTCAACCTCTTCGAGCGCGTTGACTATCTTCACGATGGACGGGATGTTCCACATGCCGTGAAGCTCCGCCATGATCTCGATCTTGTTGCCGACGCGCTCACGAATCCTACGAAATGGCTCCATGCCCTTGTTCACGTCTTCGGCCGAGATGTGCTGACCATTCGTCTTCCGCACGAACTGGTCGAAGGGCCAGATCTTCATCGCTTTGATGCCCTCGCTCAGAAGGCTCTCTGCGACCGACCCGGCATCATTCAAGAACCCCTGCAGATCGTCGTACTTGCCGGGAGGCGTCTCATGATCGGTCGGGGATGACAGCCCGAACGCCGTCGAGCCGGAACGAACGGCGTACCGCCAGTCGGCGCATGTGTTGTAGATCGGTATCGAGTTACGGACGCGGCCACCAAGTGCCTGATGGATCGGCGCGTTGGTGGCCTGCCCGACGATGTCCCAGAGCGCGATGTCTAATGCGGAAATCGCCCGCCACTCCGCGCTACCGTTCGGCCCGATGCGGCTCCGGGACTGCATACCTTCATGCAGCTCGGCAACCTGCATCGGGTCTTTGCCGATCAGGTACGGTGCAAGTTCCGTTCGTATGTGCGCCTCGGTAGGGGCCGACACACCGGTCGACTCACCGAGCCCAATGATTCCCGAATCAGTATGCACCTGAACCCATACCCAACGTGGGATGTTGGCCGTCCGGACCGTCTCAACTCTGGTGATTCTCATCAGGCGTTTAAAGCTCGCTAGTTTGCACGGTCAACTGATCGCTCTTGAGAAATTTCTCCGTGAAGTCCAACCCCAACCCGGGTTTGTCCGAGACAGATGCGTAGCCGTTCTCCACCTTTGGAAGCGCTGTCACGATGTCCTTGTACCAGGTGGCGTTGTAGGACCTCACTGTCTCCTGGATAAAGGCGTTCGGGACGTTCAGGCTTAGGTGCACATCAGCCATGAAGGCGATCGGTCCTACACAGTCGTGTGGAGCGATCGGGATGCCAAACGACTCGGCCATAATGGCGATGCGCTTGGCCTCCGAGATTCCGCCGACCCATCCGAGATCGAACATGCATATGTCGGTTGCCTGCTTCACGAACATCTCCCGGAAGGACCACCGGGTCGAAACGTTCTCACTGGCGATGGTTGGAATGTTGGTAGATTTACGGAACTGGGCCAGCGCCTCCAGGTTGTCCATCTGGACCGCATCCTCAAACCACATTGGTTTGAACGGCGTAACCGCCTGGGCGATCTTGATCGCAGACGGCAGATTCCACGACTGCCCCATCTCGACGGCGACTTCCATCTGATCGCCCATCGCCTCGTGGATCAGCCGGAATGGCTCGGTGCCCCTCTCCACGTCTTCGGCCGATATGAACTGGCCGTTGGTCTTCGCTGCGAACCGTGAGAAGGGCCAGATCTTCATCGCCCTGAATCCTTCCGCATGCAGGCTTTCCGCCAGGCCAACCGGGTCGGTCAGGGCGGAGTGCTCATCGTCGTACGGGCCGGCAGGGACGAAATCGTCCGAGCCCGCCTTCGGGCCTTTGGTGCGATTCAAGTAGAACGGATAGCCGGCACAAGTGGCGTATACCTTGATCTTGTCCCGGCTCAAGCCGCCAAGCATGTTGTAAGTGGGCTGACCCATCCGTTTTCCGTACAGGTCCCAGAGGGCGATATCGATGGCTGATAGCGCCCGCATCTCCGCGCCTTTGGAGCGCATTCCGCCGGCCATCTTCGCAAGACTGGCCCAGTGCCAATCAAGCTGGCTGGCATCTTTGCCGAGCAGGTATTCGGAGGCGTCGGCGTGGATGAAGGCGTGAACCGGCTCCGCCGACCCGGGCGTTTCTCCGATACCGTAGAGACCATCATCCGTGTGAATCTTGACGAACACCAGCCCTGGATGTTCGCCGTGCCGGAAGGTCTCTATCTTGACGATCCTGGGTGATTTTGTCATCGAAGCGGGTCTAAAGCTCGGTCGTTCGCACGGTTAACTGGTCGCTGCTTAAGAACTTCTCCGTGAAATCCAGCCCCAGTCCCGGGTCATCGGATACCGATGCGAAACCGTTCTCCACCTTTGGCAGTACCGTCACGATGTCGTTGTACCAGGTGGCGTTGTAGGCCCTTACCGTCTCCTGGATGAACGTATTCGTTGCGTTGAGACTCAGGTGAACGTCCGCCATGAAGGCGATCGGCCCAACACAGTCGTGCGGTGCGATCGGGATGCCGAACGCCTCAGACATCGTGGCGATCCGTTTCGCCTCTGAGATTCCGCCGACCCAGCCCAGGTCGAACATCGTGATGTCGACCGCCTGCTTCACGAACATCTCGCGGAAGCTCCAGCGGGTCGATACGCCCTCGCTGGCGATTGTCGGGATGTTGGTCGTCTTTCGGAACTGCGCTAGCGCGTCCAGGTTGTCCATCTGGACCGCGTCCTCAAACCAGAGCGGTTTGAACGGCGTCACCGCCTGGGCGATCTTGATCGCAGAAGGCAGGTTCCACAACTGGTGCATCTCGACGGCGACCTCCATCTGGTCGCCCATCGCCTCGTGGATCAAACGGAACGGCTCCGTGCCCTTCTCGATGTCCTCGGCCGAAATGTGTTGCCCGTTCGTCTTGGTGACGAACTGGTCAAACGGCCAGATCTTCATCGCCCTGAACCCCTCCGAGTGAAGGCTCTTCGCGAGTCCCACGGGGTCCGTCAAAAAGGCGTGCTGGTCCTCGTACGGACCGTCCGGGCGGTAATCGACGTCTCCCGGCTCGGAGTGTCCGTCGCGGTTCACACCGTACGAGTATCCGGCGCAGGTGTTGTAGACCTTGATCTTGTCCCGGCTCAGTCCGCCAAGCATGTTGTACGTAGGCTCGCCCATGCGTTTGCCGAACAGGTCCCAGAGGGCTATGTCGATGGCCGATAGCGCGCGCATCTCGGCGCCACGAGAGCGCATGCCGCCGGACATTTTGGCCAGGTTGGTCCAGTGCCAGTCGAGCTGACTGGCATCCTTGCCGAGCAGGTACTCGGAGGCGTCAGCATGGATGAATGCGTGAACCGGTTCCGGCGACCACGAGGTCTCGCCGATTCCGAACAACCCGTCGTCCGTGTGGATCTTGATGAACACGAGCTTCGGGTACGCATCGTGCTCAAAGGTCTCTATCTTGACGATCTTTGGCGATTTGGCCACGTACCCATGCCTTTCATTTACTGGATGCTCCCCTCTCCCAGCGGGAAAGGGCCAATTGATTTCAAACGTGAGGGAGAAGTCTCGCCCTCTTACACGCTATTGGCTAAGAAAACTGCTCGTTGGTCTTCGGAACGTCCATCCAGCTCACCTCTTCGTCGGCCTTCTTCTGGCCGCAGACTTCGCAGTCAGTGTTCCAGTGACCGCCCGGCGGCATGGCGACTGCGAAACGCATCGAGGTCTTCTTGCCTTCGGTCGTGATGTGATGGGTCGTGCCCCGCGGCACCCACACAAGATCACCTTTGCTGGCGACGAAAGTTTTGCCGCCGCTCAATTCCCAGCGGATCTGACCCTGTTGGACGTACCACCACTCATCGAAATCCTTGTGGAAGTGCGGCATGTTGCCGCTGCCTTCCGGCTGGGTTAGCCAGGTGCCGATGTTCCGCTCATCCGAGACGATGGTCTCGTGCCACTCGTCCTCGCCTTTGTGCTTGGCATTCAGATCGTCGAGTGTCGTATGAAGCACTCCGGGCCAGTCGGCATTGTCGATGCGGGGCGGGATGGGTCCGGTGACAGTGTCCGTGATCTTCAGAGAACCGGGAGCGATAACGTCGGCGATCCCAAACACATCGGCCGATTCCGGCGCGTGGTCACAGACCTTGCACGGCGATGCGTAATGCTCGGCAGGAGGCTGCGAAACGGCGAACCGTAGCGACAACCCGTCGCCTACGTTCTTGATGTGATGCACAGATCCGCGCGGCACCCACACCACATCGCCCTCATGGGCGGTTACTTCTTTGCCGCCGGTGTAGTGCCACTGGATCGTCCCGCGCATCACAATCCACCACTCGTCGAAATCTTTGTGCCAGTGCGGGATGTTGCCGGTGCCCGGGGCGTTGGCGATGAGCGTTCCGTTGTTGCGCTCGTCCCAGATCAACGACTTCGACCACGGAGCCGGACCCATGGCATCCACGACGTCCTGAATGCGGGTGTGGATCTTTCCGGGCCAGTCGTCTTTATCCACCCGGGGCGGAATCGGGCCTTCGACGGTGTCTGCGATCTTGACTTCGCTCGTGACCAAAGCGTTCTCCTGCGTTCTCTGGGACTGTCCATTTTCGGAACGGGCACGCCGCCCGCGGCGAAGCGCATCTTACTCCCGGGATGAGTATGTGAGTAGATATAAGGGGCTGAAGAAAGCCGGCCGACGCCCCTCATGGAACGGGTCCAAAACAAATCAGGCTTGCCTACACGTAACCGGGTGCTAAACTGCCGCTCACATGGCGATCAGCGCACTCGTATTTTCGATGCTCGTGATGGCACTTCACCGCTGGTGTGTTTATGACCGCCCTGCGGAGCGCTTCTCCCACACGCGCATTCCGAGGCAGCTTCATCTGGACCTTCGCACTGGTGCTGCTTACGCCGTGGGTGGGAGCCTACTCACCCGAACTGGCAATGGTGAACGCAACCGTCGCCGGCATTCTGGCCGCGGGCATGTGGAGGCTTCTCCAGAGACGAACACGCCAGGAACAGACCGCCACTCAGGAAATCCGCTAGCCCTCTCGGGCCAACTTGGCGATGCCCGGCTGATCTAGCCGATAAGATAACCACTCCTCCATGTTTTCGAACCCGATCCGGTGATAGAACTCACGCGTCGGGTTCCAGTCCAGCACCGATAGCTCAAATCGGGCGCAGCCGCGCTCCTCGGCGATACGGGCCAGTTCTCTCATCAGGTCCATGCCCAGCCCGTTGCCACGCGCATGCTCCTCCACGTACAGGTCTTCAAGGTGCAATCCCGGACGGCCCTGCCACGTGGAGTACTTGTGGAAGAACAGGGCGAATCCAACCGCCGTCCCGTCCAGCTCGGCGAGTAGCGTCTCGAATAGCGGCAAATCACCAAAACTGTCGCGCAGCACATCGGACTCGGTCAGTTGGACCGTTTCTCTCGGCTCTTTCTCGAAAACGGCCAGCGACTGAACGAGTTGGACAATAGTCGTCGCGTCATCAGGAGTCGCCGGCCGAACACGTGTTGTTGCCATGAGAAATCGTCCTTCTGGAGACTTGGGCCTAAGAAATGAACGGGATGGTTTGCGGGCCTTCAGGCAGGACGCAGATGGACGCATCGTTTCCGGCGGCCTCGAAGACCGCCTGAACGTCGTCGATCGCCTCAAAGTGAGCTGCTTCTAGCTGCGAATCGGAGAGTCGATCCGCTTTTACAAGCACGCGGGCGTGCATCTGGATCTTGGCTTGAATCTGGACCTGCCACTGGTCCGGCTCCGAGTATCCGGGCGTCTCGATCATCTCCAGCAGCGATGCCGGGTTCGGGCGAGACGAAAGTATCTCCGCGTACGAGCCGTGATCCGGGATGCCGTCTCGACATTCAGCGGCGCACACGATCAGGCCGCCGGATTTGACCACGCGCACGGCGGCGGACATGCCTTTCACGGCCTGGTACAGGTTCTGGTCGAGCGGGTACCCGGAGTTGCTTGTGATCACCAGATCGAACGGCCGGTCGATCTGCTGCATCGAATCCAGCTTGGCTTGTAAACAGGCGGCCGCATGCATGGCGAACAGCTCACCGGCGTACACCCCCGTCACCTGCTGGTCACTGTTGAGCACGACATCCATGCTGAAGTGCGGAGCCGCGGCGCGAGCAATGGCACGCACGTCGTCGTGCACTGGGTTGCCCTCGATCACGCCCCATGTGGCGTTCGGGTGGCCGATCCGGGTGGCATCGTGCAGCGTCACCACGGTATCGATGCCAGCGAGTCCCGGGGCGACCATCTTTGGGCCGCCGCTGAATCCGGCGAAAAAATGCGGCTCAACAAATCCGGTCGTGATCCGCAGATCGGCGCTCATCCATTCCCGGTTCAGCTTTACCGGCACGCCGTCGCCGATAGTTCCCCCAATCATTCCAAGGTCTACCAACGAGCTTTCGTCCCGCGCAACGTGATTGACCACGCGGCAAGCGGAAGTGATCTCGTCGCCCAGCATCCACCGCACCTCGTCGTCGGTGTTTGCACGATGCGTCCCTGTGGCGACCAGAATCGTCACATCTTCCAGCCTTATGACGCCCTCAAGTTCGTCCAGGATCGCCTGGACCATCAACTGGCGAGGCTGTGCACGGGTTACATCGCATATCGAGATCGCGACCCGCTGCCCTTTGCGGGCGATCTCCTTCAAAGGCCGGGAGTTGATCGGCGATCTGAGTGCGGTTTGCAGGGCGTGTTCGGGATCCGGCAGCGCCGATCGGAAGGTTGGAGTGATGACGGTCGTACGGTCCTCTGGCAGATCGAGCGAGAGGCGTCCGTCTCCGTATGCGAGTGCGACTTTCAGGGCATCGGCCTTCGGGCTTTTATATAGACGTGGATCAGGAAATTATCTTAACGTCCCGGTAATAGACAGGCATCGTACCGGTCAAAGGCCTGATTGGTGCATTTCTGGGGTTGGCAGCGACACACAAATCGGTTAAATCTTCTGTGGAGATTAGGAATCGCGGAAAGCGCGGTCGTTATCGACCCCTGAACTCCCAGAGATCGTTGTTTCGCGTATGGAGGCATCATGTCGTCTGATTCACAGGCGTACACACCGGCGTCTGAGCTTGCAGAACAGATACGTTCACGCCAGGTTTCACCGGTCGAGGTGGTCGAGGCTGCGCTCCGCCGGATCGATGCTTCTCAGTCAATTCTGAACGCGTTTATCACTGTCGCACGCGATGAAGCCATGGCCGATGCTCGTAAAGCTGAACAGGCCGTTGCAAGTGGCGACGATCTCGGTCCACTGCACGGTGTTCCATTTTCCGTCAAAGACCTGGTCAACACACGTGGCGTTCGTACCACGATGGGCTCGCTGATCTTTGAGCACAACATTCCCGAAAGAGACGCCATCGCGGTTGCACGGTTGCGCGCAGCAGGAGCGATCATGATCGGCAAGACCACGACGCCCGAGTTCGGCCACAAACCGTTCACACGAGCGCCGCTCTTTGGCGACACGCCAAATGCGTGGGATCGAGATCGCATCGCAGGCGGCTCAAGCGGTGGCGCGGCTGTGGCCGCTGCTGCCGGATTGGCACCGTTGAACGTCGGCACGGACGGCGGCGGATCGATACGAATTCCGGCGGCGGCCAACGGCATCGTCGGGTTGAAGGCAACGCTGGGCACGATTCCGCATGACGCTGCGCCCGACTCGTTTGGCGCAAATATCTACGTAGGCCCCATGACCCGAACCGTCACCGATACGGCCCTGATGCTGCAGGCGATGGCCGGTCCGCACCCGTCTGATGCGCACTCCCTGGGACGCCGTGCCCAGGACTACGTCAAAGCCGCAGCGGCGCCAGGAGACCTGGAAGGCAAGAAGATTGCATGGAGGCCTCTGCTCGGCAACGATGTCGTCGATTCCGAGGTGCAGGCGATCACTTATGGAGCCGCCCGGGCGTTTGAGGAAGCGGGTGCGACCCTGGTCGAAGTAGATGACGGGTTTGTCACACCGGAGCCGTTCTGGCGCGTGCTCAGCCAGGCGGCTTGGCGATCGCGCTTCGGCGACTACGTGGATGAGTGGGGCGACCGGATGACGCCGACCTTCCTGCGCTCGATAACCGAGGCGTCCGACTACTCAGCAGATGAACTGCAAAAGGCGATCTACCAGCGAACCGAGCTTTTCCGCGAGGTCCAGGGCTGGTTTGGCGAGTTCGACCTCGTGATGACGCCGACCCTCTCCCGCACCGCGCTTGAGTCCGACATGGACCTGTACGACCCGGTGGTTATCGAGGGGCGTGACGTCGGAATCATCCGCCAGAACTGGTACCCGTACACGCACCCGTTCAACTTAACTGGCCATCCGGCGATCACACTCCCAGCCGGGTTTGCCGGTGACGGATTGCCCGTGGCACTTCAAATTGTGGGACGCTACGCAGACGATGCGGCGGTCATCAGGGCGGCGGCGCTATTTGAGCAGCTTCGTCCGTGGGCTGATCGAACGCCAAATATACCGGAAATATCGGGCCTGTAAGAAGCCAGGGACCACAAGTCATGACGGCCGAAAGCGGCGAGCCGAAGTTCAAAACCCACGGCTCAACTACTATGCCGCACCGATCCATGTATCATCCCGGGCATCATGCCAAGCGAGCGGGTGCAGAGGCGAATTGACGGGCTGCTCGATGACGCAGAAGCCGCCGCTGAAGGGCGTTGGACTTGATGCCTGTGGAGAGCAGGCAAGTGAACGTCAACGGTGGACGATATTGATTCCCCGATAGTTCCTTCTTCAGGAGGTGTGCGGTTCGAGCTTTAGTGCGCCTACGGGGCCATCACCCAGAAAGACCAGCTTCCGTCCGTATCTCGCCGATAGATCGCTCTCAGGTGTAGCCGGTCTTCTGGACGACCCTGCCAGAACTCCAACGAGTCCGGTGTAAGCCGGTAGCCTCCGTACGTGTCCGGGCGGGGCACATCGCCGTCTCCGATGCTCGCTTCGACCTCTGCTTTAGCGGCGATCAAAGCTGCGTGATCGGGCACATCTGAACTCTGGGGCGTCGCCAGAATCGCGAGCTGTGTATTCCGTGGCCGGGACGCCCAGTACCCGTCAGAGACTTCGGTGGTCGTCTTCGTCAGCGTGCCGCGTACGCGGACCTGCCGCTCCAGCACCGTCCACAGGAATACCGCTTCTGCGTTCGGATTACCGTCGATGTCCTGGCCTTTTGGGCTCGTGTAGTGCGTGAAAAAGGTGATCGAGTCCTGGTCCCGGGTCCCGGCCATCAACGCCCGCGCAGATGGAGTGCCGTCTGCGCTCACCGTTGCGAGCACCATCGCCGCCGGGTTTGAGACCCCGGCTGCTGCGGCTTCGGTGAGCCACCGGCGTAGCTCGTCCATCGGGTCGGCTTCCGGGGTAACAAACTCGGGCATCGAGACTCCTGTAACTAGCTGAAGCGTAAGAGGACTACATCTTGCGCCACGAAGCGACCGGCGTGAAACTGCGGCTCATGACCTTAGACGGGTTGTTCATTGAACCAATCGGCCGGCCAGCCCTCCTGTGGGTCGCACTCTGAAGCCAGATAAGGCCAGAAGAAACACCCAGAAAAACATAGAGTCCGGAAGCGTACATTCATGCGACAAACGCCCCATGGGACGCGGTGGGTTTTTGTGAAACACTGACAAATCTTACGGAATTGATCAGTGAAGCGTTCCAAGTTGCAATTCGGACATCTGTCGGGCTAAAGAAAATGGGCCCAATTACGGCCAGGTGACAGAGCAGTTCAAGAGTTTGTGAAGGTTAGAGAAAGACAACGCTATGGACAAACGACCCTACGGCAACACCGGCGAGATGCTCTCGATAATTGGCTTTGGTGGCATCGTGGTGAAAGATGCCGATCCGGACGAGTCGTCTCGGCTTGTGAGCGAAGCGATTGATCGCGGGATCAACTACTTCGACGTTGCTCCGCGCTACGGCAACGCGCAGGAGAAACTCGGCCCGGCGCTGGAGTCGTATCGCAACGACGTTTTCCTGGCCTGCAAGACCCGCGAGCGGGATGCTGTTAACGCGGAGCGCGAGCTGCACGATTCGCTAAAGAAGCTGCGTACAGACCACTTCGATCTCTATCAGATGCACGGCATGACGACGGACGCGGACGTAGACGAAGTGCTCGGCCCGGGTGGTGCGCTTGAGACCTTCGTGAAGGCTCGTGAGCAGGGGCTCGTGCGCTTTCTCGGCTTCTCGGCGCACTCGGTAGAGGCTGCATCCAGGCTGCTGGAGGCGTTCGAGTTCAACTCCGTCCTGTTCCCGCTGAACTGAGTGAACTACTTCGAGGGCGACTTCGGCCCGCAGGTCGTTGAACTGGCTGAGCAGAAGGGCGCTGCAAGGTTGGCGCTCAAGGCCGCGGCCAAGGCGCAACTCCCAGATCGTAATGTCAGGACGCACGAGAAGTGCTGGTATGAGCCGATCGTCGATCGCGATCTGATGTCGCTGGCGGTCCGTTTCACGCTGTCGCAGCCGATCACCGCCGCCGTTCCGCCCGGAGATCCGGACCTGTGGCGGATGATGGCCGAGGTCGGCGGGAACTTCACGCCGATCACCGATGACGAAATCGAAATCCTCAAGACCGAGGCAAAATCAAACATACCAATCTTCGTCCACCCGGCCGCTTAGAGCTTTACGAGGGCGTTTCATTTACGACCAAGACGCGCTCCTACAACAAGTCATCCTGAGCCGGGGCGAAGGATCTCGCCGGTAGTAGAGCGTTAGCAGATCCGGCGTACTTCCAGCCATCCGTCGGCGAGATCCTACTTCGCAAGCTCGTCAGGATGACTTGTTATGCGATAGGTGGGAGTGGAACCTCAGCACTCGGTCAACGCAAGAAGGCCCGCTCGTGAGAGCGGGCCTTCTTGCGTGATCTATCTTCAGGCACTGCTTACTGCACGCCGTCCTTGAGTACTCCTAGAGACTCCAGGATGCGGCCCGGCTTCATGGGCGCCTGTGGGAATCGAATCTCCAGCGCGTCGTGAAGTGCATTGGCTATAGCTCCAAGCGGCGGCGCGATCGAAACCTCGCCCGCTCCTCGAACGCCGAACGGGTGGATCGGGTTCGGGACCTCCACGAGGATCGTCTCGATCTCCGGCAGGTCCAGCGTCGTCGGCATCCTGTAGTCCAGGAACGACGAGTTGGCCATACGGCCTTCATCTGTCAAGAAGTACTCCTCGTTCAACGCCCAGCCGATGCCTTGCACGGCGCCGCCCTGCAACTGGCCTTCGGCGTACGACGGGTGGATTGCGCCGCCGACGTCCTGGACAACGGTGTAACGGAGGATGTCCGTTTTGCCGGTCTCAAGGTCTACTTCAAGGTCAACGAGGTGAGCGCCAAACGCTCCGCCGGCTTCCGGGATGTCTACGGAACTGGTCACCGAGACCGGTCCGCCGGTGCCGTCGATACGCCCCGCCAGCTCCTTGAACGTCATGCTCATCGACTGAAGCTCGGCGTCCTGCATGGCCTGGAACGTTCCGCCGTCAAAAACGACTTCAGACGAGTTAATGTCCCAGATCTTGGACACCCGAACCTTGAGTTCTTCGATCATCAGTTCGGCGGCTCGGTAGGCAGCCATGCCCGTGGCATAGGTTGTCCGGCTGCCGCCCGTGTTGTCGGTGTAACCGACACTGTTGGTCGATGCGATGGATGGACGGATGTCCTCCATCGGGATGCAGAGCACTTCCGCCGCCTGCATGGCTATGGCAGCGCGCGAACCCCCGATGTCTACCGATCCCTCGATCAGCGACACGATACCGTCTGCGTTCAAGTTCAGCGTCACTACGGACCGGCGGCCACCGTTACGCCAGAAGCCCACGGCTATGCCTCGGCCGCGCTTCTTGCCGGGTGAATCGGGTTTGCCAAGTGGAGAGGTCCAGTGAGCTGAGTCACGAGACTCATCAAGTACCTGCGTGATGCCGATCGGCCCCCAGATGGGTCCGTCAGCTCGGCGCTTGCCTTCCATTGACGCGTTCTTCAGCCGGAACTCGATCGGGTCGTACCCGCGCTTCTCGCAGATCTCGTCGATCACAGACTCCACGCCGTATGCGACATGGGTCGAACCCGGTGCGCGATACGCGGACGTCTTTGGCTTCGTGACCAGGACGTCGTAGCCGGTGATTCTCACGTTGTCCAGGTTGTAGGACGCGAAGCAGCAAACCGCTCCGGCCGCGACCGGTGAGCCCGGGTATGCGCCGGCCTCGTACTTCAGATCAGCTTCTGCGGCGATGATGATTCCGTCGTCGTCCACACCAAGCTTGATCTTGATGGTGGCCGCCGCGGCAGGTCCGGTCGCCTCAAATACGTCGACCCGGTTCATGTAAGCCTTGACCGGACGTCCGCACTTTTTGGACAGGATCGCGGCGATAGGCTCCAGGTACACGTTCAGCTTGCCGCCGAATCCGCCGCCGATTTCCATCGGGATGACGTGTACGTCTGTCTCAGTGAGTTGCAGGATGCTGGACATCTGGGCACGCACGCCAAACATTCCCTGAGTGCTCGTCCAGACGGTTACGCGGTTGTCTTCGTCCCAGAGCGCTGTGCCGGTCTGGGGCTCGATATAGCCCTGGTGCACCGTAGCCATCTCGACCTCGCGCTCGACTACTAGGGACGCTCGTCCCATGGCCCCTGTCGGGTCTCCGAGTTCGTGTCGAATGATCGCAGCGATGTTGGTGTCTTTGACCGACTCGCCGAGGTGGTTGCCGACCATGTCGTCATGGACGAGGACTGCGCCCGGCGCGAGAGCTTCTTTGATGGAGAGGACAGGCTGAAGTGGTTCGTACTCCACTTTTATCAGCTTGAGAGCCTCATATCCGGCGTTTCGATCGGTCGAAGCGATTGCCGCTACCGGATGGCCTTTGAAGAGGACCTTGTCGTGCGCCATTACGCGGTTGGAGGACCATGCGCCTGCTCCACTGGCTGAAGCGACCGGCATGTCCGCTCCGGTCATCACGGCGAGTACGCCCGGCGCCTTCTCGGCGGCCGAGGTGTCGATCGACTTGATGCGGGCGTGAACGTGTGGACTTCGCAGCACAACGCCATGCACTAGTCCGTCGAGCTTCAGGTCAGCCCCGTAGAGCGCCCGGCCCGTCACCTTGTCCAGGCCGTCTGGCCGGATCGGCCGCGTGCCAACTACTCGATAGGCTGATGGAGATGACTCGGATATCACCATTCGTTCAGAGGTCCCTTCGCTTCGTCGTGTGTGGCGATGCTTAGCAGAAATCGACGGTCGGATGAAACCGCCTGAAGATAAAGGGCACGCGCCCGCTAATTCTAAACCCGAAACGAGGATAAGTTCAGATTACTTCGCGCGTAACTCTAAAATCGGGCTGGTTCGGGTGCCGGTAAACGCGCCAGTTAAGGCTTTGATTCCGGCACATCGGCTGTAATGAGCAGATGTTCGCACCAATCGTCTGAGTTGTTTATGAACTGGTGCATCACCTTTGCCGGGATGTGAATGGCGTCGCCCTCTTTCACGTCAAAAATCTCGCCATCCAGCTTCATCTGGCCGTTACCGCGGATGATGTAGTAGACCTGCTCTTTGTCTGCGTGATCGTGATAATCGCCCGCCTGACCACCCTGCATGCGGTGAAGGGTGATCCCGTCCATGCCCCGCAGGGGAGCTTCGTCGGCGGTCTTGTCCGGCCATCCGACGCTTCGGAAGATCGGCCAGATAATTGCGAAATCGTGCCCGATATACGGGACGACATTCTTCCAGTTCCGGATCACGGTCATCGCTATCTCCCCGGGTACGCGTAATTCCAGGCACGCAGCCTGTTCCACCTGATCGTGCGGCGAGAGTGTAGCGTTAACCGAAGCGGCCCGTGATGTAGCCCTCTGTGCGGCTATCGTGCGGCGTGCTGAAAAGGTCACGTGTCGATGCGTATTCGATCAGCGTGCCCTGTCGCCGTTCGTCGGTCCACATCTGCGCCGTATAGTCGGACACCCGGCCCGCCTGCTGCATGTTGTGGGTGACGATAACGATCGTGTATTGCTCCCGAAGCTCTCTGATGAGGTCTTCGATGGAGAGCGTGGAGATCGGATCGAGCGCCGACGCCGGCTCGTCCATTAACAGGATTTCGGGCTCCACAGCGAGCGCCCGGGCGATGCATAGGCGTTGCTGCTGTCCGCCCGACAGTCCGAATGCGTTGTCGTCCAGTCGGTCCTTTACTTCGTCCCAGAGCGCTGCCTGGCTCAGGGCCTGTTCAACCACTTCATCTAGGTCCCGTTTAAGCCCGTTAATTCGGACGCCGAAAACCACGTTGTCGTAGATCGACTTCGGGAACGGATTTGGCCTCTGGAACACCATGCCGATGCGAAATCGGACCTCAGTAGGATCGACCTCGGGCGCGTACAGATCCTGTCCGTCAAACATCACCCGGCCATCGACACGTGCGCCCGGTATCAACTCATTCATGCGGTTAAGCGAACGGAGCAGGGTGCTCTTGCCGCAACCGGACGGGCCGATGATCGCCGTGACTTTATTGCGCGGGAACTGGAGGTCGGCATCGTAAAGGGCAAGCGTATCGCCGTAATGGACGCGCAATCCCTGTGTCTCAAGCGCTATCTCAGACGCGTCGAACTGCTCCACGTACCGATCGCCGAGATTGGTCGTGAGTTCTTCAGTGCTCGGGCCCGAAGAACTTGGAGTCCGGGGAGGCTCAAAATTTTCTGCTATCACGACGACCCCTTTTGATTATTCGTACGACAGCAATGCGTTGATAAGACACAGACTAGTACCTCGTCTGGTAGCGGTTACGGATCCAGATTGCTATCGAGTTGAGTGACAGTAGAACGGCCAGCAGGATGATGATCCCGGCGGAAGCGACCGCCTGGAACCCGGGCTGCGGCAACGACACCCAGTTGAAGATTTGAACCGGGAGCACGGTGAATCGGTCGCCCGGGGACGACGGAATGAAAGTGAGGAACACCAGAGAGCTGATCATCAGCATTGGAGCCGCCTCGCCCACTGCGCGAGAGAGCGCCAGGATGATCCCGCTCATGATCCCCGGGATGGCCTGTGGAAGGACGACGGTCTTGACCACCTGCCAGCGGTTTGCGCCGAGCGCGAACGCGGCATCACGGAACTCTCCCGGAACCGCCTTTATCGCCTCCTGGGACACGATGATGACGATGGGCAGCACGAGCAACGTCATGGTCAGGGAACCTGCCAGCACTGATCGGTCCAGCGCAAACGCCTGGACGAAGAGCGCCAGCCCGAGGATCCCGTAGATGATTGACGGCACGCCGGCCAGGTTTGCGATGTTGAGCTGCACGAGCCTGACCGCCCAGTGGTCCGGCGCAAACTCTTCAAGGAATATCGCCGTGCCCACGCCGATCGGGATCGCAAAAGCGGCGGTGCCGACCGTTATCCAGATGGTGCCAAAAAGCGCAGCCCTGATGCCGGACTCCTCGGCGTGGCGGGATGGGTAGCTGTTGATGAAGCTGAAATCGAGCGAGCCAAGACCGTCGGTCATCACGTCGATCACCAGCGCGGCCAGCGCCAGGATCCCGATGACGACTGATGCGAAGAACAGGACGAAAAAGAAGCGGTCCCGCCATCGACGCCATGCTGAACGCGTTGAAGAGGAGCCAGCAGGCGGCGTCGGACCGGAGTAGCGCGGACGCGTGACGCTGGCGGCGATTGGGCTTGTCACTCGGGCGGAACCGAGAGGAGGCTGTTCGCGTTCCATCAGTACCTCTCCGTGTACCGGCGGACGACCCAGCGCCCGACGATGTTCATGATCAGAGTCATGAGGAACAGCAGGAGTCCGACGGCGAAGATCGTCTTGAAGACCAGGGTCCCCTGCGGAGTCTCGCCGAGCGATACCTGGACGATGTAGGCGGTCATCGTCTGGATGCTCTCAAGCGGATTTAACGTGAGGTTCGGTGTCGCTCCGGCGGCGATGGTCACGATCAGTGTCTCGCCGATCGCACGGGACAGTGCCAGGATGAAGGCCGCTACGATCCCTGGGAGCGCTGCCGGGACGACAACCTTGGTTGCCACCTCAAATCTGGTCGCTCCCAGTGCGTACGCCGCATCACGCAGTTCACGTGGCACGGCCACCATGGCGTCTTCGCTCAAGGTAGACACCATCGGCATGATCATCAGGCCCATCACGATGCCGGCACTGAGGACGTTGAAAATAACCGGGATGGGGAGGAACGATTGGAGCAAAGGGGTGACGAACGAAAGTGCGAAGAAGCCGTATACGACGGTGGGAATCCCGGCCAGGACTTCCAGTACGGGTTTAATAATCCTCCGCACGCGGTCCGGGGCGTATTCAGACAGATAGATCGCAGCGCCAAGGCCGAGGGTGAGGGCGACGATCCCGGCGAGCCCGGCGGCGAGCAAAGTGCCGGCGATGAGAGGCAGGACGCCGAACGCCTGTGGCTCAAATAGCGGCGCCCATTTGGTGCCGGTAATGAAATCCCAGACGGGAACCACCTGGAAGAATCCGTAGCTCTCCTTCAGCAAGGTGTAGATGATGCCGACCGTCGCCAGTACCGATACGAGTGTGGCGAGCACAAGCACCACCAGCACGACTTTTTGTTCCGCGCGCACCCAGCGACGGGCATGTCGGCGGGATTCCACCGATGCCCTGAAGCCGGTCAATTTTCTTTTCTCCCGGCTTTTCTCTGGATTCAGGGAAGCCACAAATAGACCTTCAATTCAGCGACCCAAACGAGCTTGATACGAGTGCTCTGCCATCGTCGTACATCGCTTCGGGAAGTGAAACATACCCAACCTCCTCGACCAGTGTTGTGGCGTTGTCCAGGTAGAAGTTCAAGAACACCACAACCTCTTCGCGCTCTAGCGCGGCGGTGTTCACGTAGATGAACATCGGGCGTGACAGAGGCGAGTAGGTACCTTCGTTAATCGTTGCCGGCGATGGATATATGCACCCGCTGCCGGAATCGACGGCGATCAACTTCAGCTTATCCGGGCTGGAAGAGTAAAACGCATATCCGAAGTAACCCAGGGCGTCTTTATCGCCCGAGACGCCGCGGATCAAAACGTTGTCGTCGGAGCTCGCGGAGTAGTCGGATCGGCTGGCGTCCTCTAGATGGACTATCGACTCTGTGAAGTAGTCAAACGTGCCGGAATCGGTATCAGGTCCGTACAGCCGGAACTTGCTATCCGGGAGGCCATCGCGCACATCACTCCAGCGATCCACTTCGCTCCCCGGCTCCCATATCGCCCGCAACTCGTCCGTATTCAGGCATTCAAGAAAATCGTTTGCAGGATTGGCGATTACGGAAAGGCCGTCAAACCCGACGGCGATCTCGATGAACTCGACGCCGTTCTCTTCGGCGGCAGCGATCTCTATGGGTTTGATGGAACGCGAGGCGTTTGAAATGTGTGTCTCGCCGACCACGAAGCGTTTGAAACCGCCTCCGGTTCCAGAGACCCCCACCGGAACCTGTACGCCCGGATGGACCTTGCGGAACTCTTCTGCCACGGCTTGGGTGATAGGGAATACGGTGCTTGAACCGTCGATCTCGATTGTTCCAGACAGAGAAGAATCGGTTGCCAGGAGGCTCGTATCGGGCTCATTCATTCCGAGCGCGACGATCCCAACTATCAGGGCGATCCCCAGTGCAAGCGTCACGTTACGCGTCGACAAGCTCTACCGTCTCCAGGATGGAGGTTCGTAGGCGGGAGTACTCGTGGAGAGACAATTTCAACTCTCCAACTCCCAGGGCCCCTGAACTCAGGGGTGCGAATCACGCCTACTATCGGCGCGCAGGTTTATCGTTTCGCATCGGATTTGTTAAACCGTTGTTAAACCGCGGCTGTGATCGGGCGATATAGCTTTAAGACAGCGATTCCGGGTCGATCTCGAAGCCTTGCCTGAGTGGAAAAGACACCGTGAACGTTGATCCGCTTCCGGGTGCGCTCTCCACTTTTACATCGCCATCGTGCGCCTGGGCGATGTGTTTAACGATCGCCAGGCCGATGCCGGTACCGCCCTCGCTCCGCGACGCGTCGACCTTGTAAAACCGTTCAAACACATGCGGAACATACTCGGCCTCGATGCCGCGGCCAGTGTCGGTCACCGAAAGATCCACGCCCTTTGGGGTTCTCGATATAGACACACTGACAACGTCACCTTCGCCGGAGGCGTGCAGTGCATTGGAAACCAGGTTGCTCACGACCTGGCCGACCATCTTGCGATCAGCCGTTATCGCCGGCAGCCTTTCTGTCGCATCTGATTTGAGGTTAATTCCGGACCGCTCTGCGATCGGCCGCAATCGGTCTATCTCCTCTATCACCACGTCCTGAAGGCTGATCGGCGCAAGGTGCATGGGCGCCTGTCCCGTTTCCAGCCGGGACAGCTCGAGCATCTCCGTGATCATCTCCTCCATGCGGAGAACGTTGTCATTGATGCGGTCAAGAAAATCGATTGCCGCATCTGGATCGTTCAACGCCCCAAGCTGGAGTGTTTCAGCGGAGGCCCGTATAGCGGCGAGGGGCGTGCGTAGTTCGTGCGAGGCGTTCGATACGAACTCGGTGCGGGTCACGTTTACCCGGTGTAATTCGGTGAGATCGTTCAGCAGGACAAGCGCACGACTCATAGGGCGCGACGGCTCATCTACCAGCGCTTCGCTCGTGAGAGGAACGGCGACGACGTTGAGAAGTCTCCGGGATCCGAGAAGTTCAACCTCCCCCTGTGCGGTGGTGCGTCCTGTGACGCAGTCCGTGATGACCCGGAGCACCTCGTGGTCACGGTTGAGGGTCACCATGCGATCGCCCGCCCGGAACCCGGGCGGAGCGTCAAGCATCTCGATCGCCGCCGGATTCACAAGTTCAACTATGCCGTCCTCGTCCACCACAAGTACGCCGTCCGTCATCGTGTGCAGGATCGACGACAGCCGGATGCGTTCCGAACCGCCAGCTTCCAGCGCCGACCGGAGCCGGTCTATCAGGTGGTTGAGCGATTCGGAGGCTTCCGAGATTTCGGACGGTCCGCCAATTCCCGCACGCGCTGTGTAGTCCCCCTCAACCGCACGCTTGCCTACAGCAGCGAGTCGTGTGACACCGCCGACCAGCCGCGCAGACAGGATCCAGGCGACGCCGAGCCCGAGCAACGACACGACCAGAACGGCAATGATCACCGGCGAGCTGTCTGCCGATGCCCCGCCAGCGGTCAACCCGACGAGGATCGCCGCTGCGACGGTCATCCCGGCAGACACCAGTGCGATACGGAACCTGAGATTGATCGATTTCATCTCGTAACGAGCGTATTCACGGTCGGGTGGATGGTGGTCATGGCTCGAACTTGTACCCGACTCCACGGGAAGTGACGAGACGTTTCGGGTGCGACGGCTCTCGCTCTATCTTCATTCTCAACCATCGGATGTGAACATCCACGGTCCGTGAGTCGCCGAGATAGTCGTAGCCCCACACGTCTGAGAGCAGTGCGTCACGGGTGTAGGGGCGACCGGGATGGGAGGCCAAATAGACGAGCAGATCAAACTCCCGATGCCGCAGCTCTACCTGCTCACCATCTACTATGACCTGCCTCTTGCCGACGTCGATGGATAACCCATCGAACTTCATGATCTCCGGTTCGTCCTGATGGCTTGCAACAGACCGGTCCATCTCGATCCGGCGCAGCGTGGATGCCACACGCGCAAGTAGCTCGCGCATGCTGAAAGGCTTCGTGATGTAGTCATCCGCGCCCACTTCCAGACCGACCACGCGGTCAAGCTCTGTGTCTCTTGCGGTGAGCATCAATATCGGCACAACGGACCCGCCTTGCCGCAGCGATCGGCAGATGTCCAGGCCGCTCATGCCCGGCAACATCAGATCCAGAAGCACCAGATCCGGGCCGCCGTCTTTAGCGAGCTCCAGCCCGTCAATGCCGTCCTCGGCGGTTACAACGTCATAACCCTCCGACACCAGGTTGTATCGGAGAGCCTCACGTAGTGTTGAGTCATCCTCGATGACGACTATTTTGCGGTGCTGTGAAGTCATGTGTGTGAGGTGTTAAACGCCTTTGGGAAAGCGGAGGCGAGATTCGCCCGAATTACTCGTAAGTCGCCCATTCCTCAAATGGATACAGGGGCTTTCTGCGATGAGCATAGTGGAACGTAGAAAGATCCGCAGAGGTGGCTCCGGGCGAGTTTACGAGGATCATCTCTGCCGCAATCGGCTCGTAGGCGGGGCGAGGGGACATCACTCCTTTTGCCACCACGATCTTGAACTCCTTGGGGCGCACATCCACGGAGTAGTACTGCTCAAGGCTGACGTTGCCGATGCTGGTAGACACGAGAAGGAGTGTCTGGCCGGAGTCGCACTCGACCACGGCACACCTACCCTGATCGTAGAACGTCCATCCTGCGTGCAGCGCCCGGTTGTCCTCAAACGCGCCATCGGAAAGCCTCGTTACCGTACCGGTGATCGCAACTGGTCCTCCATGCAGTCCATCGGACTTTCCGCCCACCCGGAGATCAACCTTTCCGCCGAGACCGGCTGCGTCACATACGGCAACTGCCTCTGGATCACGGAGTGTTTGAAGGTAACTATCGGCTCCCTGCGAGATGGCTTCGGTCAGGATCAGCGTCGAGTCTCCGGCACTACCGGCGCCGATGTTATCTCCAGCATCTAGAAGCACGACCGGCCCTTCACCCGCCGCCAGGCCGTACCTGACCGCATCGGCAGGAGTCATGCCTACTTGCGTTGCAAATTCCTCTCTCTTGTCCCATGCGCGTTGCGCCATCCACCGGGCGAGTCGGCTGGCTTCATACTCCGACGACTCGTGCAGCACGTAGCAGGCGAATCCCATCTCCTCCACGTCAGACCACGGATAACCCTGTCCAACGCTGGCGTGCAGCACCCCCGGCCGTGCCTGTACCTCCAGAAGGTCCTCGATGATGCCATTCATCGGCGGATCGTTCGTATTCTGGTGCATGATCCCGATCACCATCGGCGGGGTTTCCAGGGCATGGACCGGGCTGATCTCCCCGGCAATCATGCGCATGAGCAGGTCACACGCCTCGTTTGCCCTGGGCACGGCGTCGAGGTGCGGATTTGTGTGATAAATGACCAGTGCATCGGCCTGTTCCGCCATCTGGTGCGACACGTTGGCATGCAGGTCCAGCGTCATCACGACCGGAATGTCAGGACCGACCACCTCCCGGGTCCGACGGGCGATCTCCCCATCTACGTCCGTGTAGCTTTCGGAGACGGCGGCGCCCATCTGGTTTAAGAGGACGCCGTCCCACGGCCCCTGATCACGCAAACCGGCAAGCGCTTCGCCGACGAGTCGATCGAATGCATCGGCGCTGATCGTTCCACCGGGGTCGGTCGCTGCAAACAGGATCGGGACAAATTCAAAACCCAATCGGTCGGCCGCCTCAAAATAACCTGAGAAGACCGTCTTCGCGCCCCTGTGCATCTCTTCGATGCGTGATCCTCGTTGAACCCCTTCACGCTGAAGCCCTGAAGACTGGAACGACTCGTACGTGGTGGGTCGAGATGAAAACGAGTTCGTCTCGTGGTGAATTCCGAAGGCAGCAATACGTTTCATGGTTCGCAAGAATACCCATGAATCCTGGGAAGGTCAGCCCAAAGTGTTGGCTGAATCATTACCCATTCATAACCCGTTGATTACTCGTGGAACAGGCGGGTTGTGAAATAACTGAGTGAACTCTTCCACGAGAGTAACGATCGCCTGTTGCTACTGCTTGGACGCACGCAGAGTACCCCGCGTGTTTTTCCGCACGCAAAGCGGACCGGATACCCGATTCGTGACGGTCTCGTATGTTTGAAAATCAATCAATAGCGGCTACCGGCGACGGTCTTGGATGTGTCGACCGATGACCACCACAATAGAAGAATCTAATGCAGGAAACTCTTGAAAGCATCGTCGCCGAGGCCGAGTCCACCTGGTGGAGGGCGGAGGCCGCTCGTGGCGTCACGTCACAGGTCCAGGCCGGTGCGCGTGAACAGGACATCGCAGATCGCTACGTTCCGGTCTACACCGTAGATCTGCTGTAGCTGGCGCAATGTGACGTGGATCTTGCTACCACCGAGCCGAGGCTAGAAGGCGTGCTTGAACGTCGTCTGACGGCGACCGCGCTTATAGCGCGTAACGTGTTCGACGCGGTGACCGACCACCTCTGGAGGTTGTACTACGCAGCGGTCGCGAACGAGGCCCCCCCGGAAACTACTTGAGCACCGGGTGGCCCCATCGTTGTTTATTCCTAGCTGCTGTAGCCAGAAAACTTTGCGACCCTGCGCGGCGAGATGATGTCTCGCACGCCCGGGTTAACGCCGGCCATCGTCCACTCACCTCGGAGCATGCTCGCCGCGTTCTGACCTGCACGAATCCGTGACAACGTAGCCGACCGGGTTGATCCGCCGGCTGAGTGCGGTGTGGTGACAACGTTGGACATGCTCCTGAGCGGATTGTCCGCGGGGGTTGGCTCGGTGGCGAACACGTCAAGACCCGCGCCGGCGATCTCGCCGCTCTCCAGCGCCTTGATCAACGCCTCTTCGTCCTGGACCTTGCCGCGGCAGGTGTTGATGAAGAACGCCGTGCTCTTCATCGCCTTGAACTCGGCCTCGCCGAACAGCTTGTCCGTCTGTTTGTTGTGCGGGACGTGGACGGTTACGTAATCCACCTGTCGGAGCAGTTCCAAAAGATCGTGGACCTGTTCCACGTTGTGCTCTTTGGCGACCCACGGCGATACCCAGGGATCGAACACGACGGTCCGCATGCGCCAGCCGGACATCTTCCGGTTAACGGCTCTGCCGATGTTGCCGAAACCCACGATCCCCAGCGTTGCCTCGTCGATCGGCGCCCTGCGGGCCAGCATCGCACCATCGGTCCAGTTGCCTTCGGTCATATATCGGTCCGAGAACGTAATCTGACGGGCGACATCCAGGATCAGCGCACACGCCTGGTCTGAAACCTCTTCCGCACACATGCCTGCGCCGTTCGCAACCATGATTCCGTGTTCGGTCGCGGAATCGACGTCCATATGGTCGAATCCGTGGGAATACACGATGACGCCTGCGCCCTGTTCCATTTCACGCAGTACCGGATCCTGCATTGCATACCCACGTGCAAGAACGACATCGGCGTCTTTAACGGCCTCGATCGCCTCGCCTTCGCTGTCCGGGTTGATCTGGATGATCTCTACATCCAGCCCCTCAAGCTCAGCGCGCTCGTAAGTAAGCGGGTCATCTTCAGGACCCAGGAAGACTACTTTTTGTTTTGTGTCGTTCGTGACCATGAATACTCAGGCTTTCTTTTGAGGTTGGTCGTCTGATCGAGGGCGTCCTATTAGCTGCGTCATGTTGCGCCCGCCAATTCAAAGGTTCAAGGCCGAGTTTTAGGTGGCCGTGACGATGTTGATCGCTTCATCACCTTCAAGCACACGCTTGATGTTTGCGAAAGCGAACTCCGCACGACGCGGGAAGCTCTCGCGGGTGGGTCCAGCAACATGGCCGCTGACGACGATGTTGTCCAGCTCAAAGAGCGGGTTGTCTGCTTCGGCGGGTTCCGTCTCAAACACATCGATTCCTGCGCCCCAGATCTTGCGCGCCTTCAACGTCTCTACAAGCGCCGCCTGGTCCACCGTCGGGCCACGACTGGTGTTGATCAGAATTGCGGACTCTTTCATCAGGGCGAGTTCTCGGGTGCTGATGAAGTGGTGAGTGGATTCCAGCAGGGGCACGTGAACCGTGATGATGTCGGACTCGGATAGAAGCTCGTCCAGTGAGACAGGCTTTGCGCCGTACTGCTCTTCAAGCTCCGGCTTGGCCAGGACATCGTGATACAGGATGTTGCAGTTGAATCCCGATAGCAGCCGCATCACGGTGGAACCGATGTACCCGGCGCCGATGATCCCGACCGTCTTGCCGAGGATCTCAAAGGTTTCCATGCCTCTCGCACGTTCTGGTATCCAATCGCCTTCACGGACCGATACATCAACCCACGTCAGGTGCCTGTACAGTGCCAGGGTAAGGGCAATGAACTGCTCGGCCACGCCTTCCGCGTTCGTTCCGCTGGCGGTCGCCACGGGCATTCCGAGCTCGCCGGTGAGCTGCATGTCGACGCCGTCATAGCCGGCCGAGCCGAGCTGGTATAGCCGGACATTCTTCGCAGCCCGGAGTACGGACTCTTTTGGCTTTGCTCCAAAAACGATTATGGCGTCGGCATCGGATACAAGGTCTATCTGTTCCTGCTCGGTCGCTACCGATGCGTCCATCATCGTCACGTCCCATCCGGCGGGGATGAAATCGCGAGAGATAGTGGCCATCGGGCTTTCGGGCGGGATGAAGTAGGCGACCTTTGGCATGTGTGAGTAAATCTCCGATTGTTGGCAATTGAGACCGTCGACTCGCGGCAACGAGCCGACGGTCAGGAGCGGCGGTATTCTAGCAAGCGATGGCGGCCATAGTGGTTCCGGATGTTGTCTGAAGGCTATTCGGACGGATCAGATCCCCGCTTGCCAGTCACAATTACTCGGAATCCGACCCACATTCGAACTCGATTGAAGGACCATCTCGCAAATGGATCGTGAACAACTTACGGCGATCGGCCTCAACTACTTGTCGGGGATGGGTGCCATTCCCGCGACCTCGTACTACGAGCAACCCGTTGCGGACTACATCATGGCCCAATGCGCCGATATAGGGGTCGAGACGCAGGTGGACCGCTACGGCAACATCCTTGCTACGAGGCCGGGCGAGGATGATGCGGCGGAGGGCATAGCGTTTGTTGCCCACATGGATCACCCGGGCTACGAGGCGCTCTCGGCCGAGGACGATGGCGTGCACGGCCGCGGACTCGGCGGGTTGCCGCCACAAGCGTACGAATCCGGAGTCGCAGTTACGTTCGTTGGATCGGACGGCAGTCGGATACCCGGGCTGATCATGGGCCGCGCAGGCGCACGTTCCGGGGACAACCTCATTTTTGAGGTCGCCCAGGATCGGCTCGGCCCACTGCCATGCGCAATCGTCCTGGACCTGCCCGATTTCGACTACGACGAGCAGACCAAACTCATTCGCATGAGGGCGGCGGATGATCTCGCCGGTTGCGCCAGCATCCTGGCGGTCATGCGTTCTGCGATGGAATCTCCAACACCGGGCGCGGTGTATGGCCTGTTCACCCGGGCAGAAGAGGTCGGGCTTGTCGGCGCTCGGCTCGCGGCCGCTGACGGTCTGTTGCCTGCGGGGACGAACGTGGTATCGGTCGAGACGAGCAGTATCCTGCCCGGCGCAGAGATCGGACGCGGGCCGGTGGTGCGTACGGGCGATCGAATGACCACGTTCGGTTTCGAGGCCGAGGAGTATCTGGCGGCGGCCGTATCGGGAGTTGGCGATTTTCCGATCCAGCGGCAGTTGATGCAGGCCGGGACCTGCGAGGGAACGGCGTTCGCGAGAAATGGCTATCCAACCACAGGACTGGCTTACCCACTTGGCGCATGGCACAACAACGGCCCGGGTAGCACGATCAGGCCGGAGTTCATCCATCACGACGATTTTGCGACAGGAATAGCGCTTCTTGCCGGCGCGGCCGCTCTGGCTGGCACGAACCCGAATTCCGCGGCTGGCGCTCGGATCAGGGAACGACCGGAGGCCGAAGAACGCCGGTTGCTTGACTCCGTCGGGTAGGCCAGAGGCGGTTTGCCGTCGGTGTGCTTAACAAGAAAAATCGCATCGGCCACCATGCCCATTACAATGACGCCTCGCAACCATTGACGGGTTCGGTAATTCGCCCCCGTCAGACTCCCCATCAACCCGCATCGCCCGCATTGCAAGATCACGAAGGACCGAAACATGGCCGAAGTCTCCGGTAGCTATCTGATCGCACGGACCCTCAAAGAAGAGGGCGTCGAAGTGCTGTTCTTCCTGATGGGCGGTCCGAACTACGAGATCGTCAACCACTCGGAAGATTTCGGGATTCGGACCATCGACTTCCGGCACGAGCAGGCGGCAGCGATGGCGGCGCACGGCTACGCCCGCGTCACCGGCAAGCCCGGCGTGACGACAGCGGCATCCGGACCCGGCACGCTCAACCTGCTGACGGGCCAGTACACGGCGTACGTCGATAACGCCCCGATGATCACTCTCGGCGGCGCAGGCCCATACGAGGATTGGGGTAGGGACGGCTTCCAGGAGCTGGACCAGGCGGCGATCTTTGAAGAGGTCTCGAAGGCGACGATGCGGGTGACCGAAGCGGCGCGCTACCCGGAACAGATCTCCACGGCCTTCCGGATTGCCACCACGGGCCGACCGGGACCGGTTTATGTCGACTGTGCGGAAGACGTCCTCTACACGAAGGTCGAGGAGTCTGACGTGGTTTCCGCCACCCGCCCGAAATCGCTTTCACGCTCCGGCGCAGACCCCGTGTCCATCCAGGCGGCGGCGGATATGCTCCGAAGCGCCCAAAAGCCGCTGATATTCGCTGGCGGGGGCGTGTTCTTTGGCAGGGCGTGGGATGAGCTTCGCAAACTCGTTGAGAGCGTTGGCATCCCGTTCTACACCTCGCCGATCTCCCGCGGGCTGATCGAGGACGACCACGAGTTGTCGTTCCTGGCCGCACGCAGCACGGCGCTTCGTGAGGCTGATGTCGTCTTAATTGTCGGTACACGACTCAACTGGATGATGACCTTCGGTGGGCGCATCGGCCCGGACGCTAAGCTGATCCAGATCGATATCGAGCAGTCAGAGATCGGTCACAACCGTTCGGTAGAGATCGGGCTGGTTGGCGACTGCAAGGTCGTTCTCCAGCAGTTGATCGATTCTGGAATCGATTCAGAGGGCGCTGACGCCCGCAAGGAATGGGCCGACTACCTGGACGAGCAGAACCAGTCTCGCCTTCTACGCGCCCAGCCCAACCTGAATACGGATCAGGTGCCGATCCACCCGCTGCGTCTCTGCAACGAGATCGACAAGTTCCTTGATCGTGACGCCATCGTGACGGTGGACGGTAACGAGATTCTTCACTACGGGCGACAGTCGATCAACACCTACTACCCGGGACACCGCATCAACTCCGGCCCGAGCGGTTGCATGGGCGTGGGGCTGCCCTACGCCATCGGCGCAAAGGTGGCGAGGCCTGACCTGCAGGTTCTATCGCTACACGGCGACGGCTCACTTGGCATGAACATGATGGACTTCGACACCGCAGTACGGCACGACTTGCCGATCGTGGTCGTGGTCAGCAACAACGAGGGCTGGACGGCCCGAGTTGAAGGCATCCGCAAGCCGGGCCGTGAACTGGGCTTCACCCGATTCGATCTGCTGGCTCAGGCACTCGGCGGTCACGGTGAGTTGGTAGAGGAACCGGACCAGATAGCGGGGGCGCTGGAACGCGCATTCGCATCTGGCAAGCCGGCAGTGATCAACGTACGAGTAGACCCAACGGCCCGAGCTATCTCCCGCTTCGTCGGTTCGAAGATGGAGTAGGGGACCTATAGGTCATCCCGAGCGTAGCCGAGGGACCTTTACCAACTGATTAACCGTCCGTCGACACCACTTCGGCCGAAACCTCGTCGTACGGACGCCCGTTTCAGCCCCTAAACCCGCTCGTACGCGTAACCGCCGTTGAGGAAGCGCACCACGCGCCCTGACTCATCACGCACAAACGGGATGGACATGCCCTGATCCTTGCTCATGAACGAGTCTGGGCCTACCTGCGTTGTGGTTATCGACACAGGCGGGCCGTCCAGTCGTGATGGCGTCTTGATCACAACTCCGCCTTCGCCAGCTTCCACATCTGCGGTCCCGGCGCGGAACTCGTAGCTGCCGGTGTACTCGGCCAGATCGTCGGCAGATGGCGTCGGGTACCGAGTCTCGTACGGCAGCGGTTCGGATGTTGAGTCACGCCACACCTGCCCGCGCACCGTGTTCATCAGCTCTTCGGCCAGGAAGAACGCCTTGCGGTCTCCCCGGTTCGTGAACACCACTACGCCGGTCTTCTCAGACGGGATCATCATCGAGTAGGTGGAGATTCCTGGAAGGCCGCCCGAGTGTCCGACCACCCTGGTCGAGCCGCTCCAGAACACCCAGTAGCCGAGTCCGTAGCCCCATCCGGTGTCGCCGAACGGGAACTGCACGCTCTGCATATGATCCAGGGAGCCTGCGGTCAGACCAAGGGGTGAATCTTCGTAGGCCATCGAGGCGATCTGGTAGAGCGCAAGATCGTGGACGGAGCTGACGATGCCGCCCGTTGACAGGAAAGTCTGATAGTCGTCGTTCAGGCGCACAACGATGTAGTCGCCATGACGCTCGCCGCTATCAAAGGCTCCCGCATCATCTCTGGAGTAGGCATAGGTTCGGTCGGCGCCGTTCTTCCAGTCCATGAAGTCGATCGACGTGTCAGACATTCCGACCGGGTCGAGAATATTTTTGGTGAAGTACTCCTCCAGCGGCACGCCGGCGACCGTCTCGATCGTGTGACCCACAGTGGCAAAGCCTTCATTGCAGTAGGAGAACGCCTCGCCCGGAGCCGACTGCAACTCGGCCGAGTCGAGAGCCGCTATCAACGATTTCCGGGTCGGGTACGGATTAACCGCCTCTTCACGTGCGCGGTCCTGGTGCCCGGTCCTTCCGAGCCCGCTGTTGTGCCGCAGGAACAGACGGGTCGTCATTAGCCGACTGGCAGCCTCATCTTTCAACCTGAATCCGGGCAGATACGTCTGAACCGGCTCATCCAGGCGCAACTTGCCTGACTCAACCAGTTGCATCGCAGACACGCCGGTGAACGACTTCGTTATCGAGCAGATCGGCCAGATCGTGTGCTCTGTCGCCGGGGCTTCCTTCGAGACATCGGCAACGCCAAACCCACCCTCGGCGATGATCTCACTGCCATGGACGATCGCTACCGCCGCGCCCGGAATGTCGTGCTCGCCGATGAAGTCGTTGACGATCGATTCCTGTTCGGGCGTGAACCCCATGTGTCACTCCGTTCGGGTTGGTGATTGGTCTAACGGGCCGCGATGCCCATCGTAATCAGAAGTTGATCGTGTCAGATCCGTTCGAAATAGCGTCGTCGTTCCCAGTCTGTAACGGCAACGTCGAACGCACGTTGCTCGGTTTCAAAAAAGTGGCCGTAGTGCTGCACCACGTCGTCGCCAAGCGATCGGCGCACAAACTCGCTTGAACGGAACAGCTCGTTGGCCTCTCGCAGCGTGGCCGGCAATCCTGCGTTTTCACTTGACGCGTAACCGTCGCCATCGAATACCGGAGGCGGTTCAATCCTGTTCTCGATTCCGTCCAGCCCCGACGCGAGCGCTGCGGTGTACGCGAGGTAGGGATTACAGTCCGCGCCCGGCAATCGGCACTCGATCCTCAACGAATCTCCGGTCCCCACTACGCGAAATCCGACCGTTCGATTATCAAAGGCCCACGCTAGTCCCGTAGGCGCCCAGGAGCCACTTTGGTATCGCTTGTATGAGTTCACGTTTGGCGCGTAAAACGGCATGAACTCGTGTGCGTGCGCCATCCACCCGCCTAAGAACCAGCGAAAGACGTCCGACTGCCCATCCCCGTCCGCAAACGCCGCCTCGCCATTTTTGCGCAGGCTCAGGTGGATGTGGCAGCTTGACCCGTTGTGCCCCTCCGCGAACTTCGCCATGAAGGTCACGCTCACGCCAAGCCCATCTGCAACCTCCTTGAGGCACTGCTTGTACACGACATGCCTGTCCGCCATCGTCAGAAGTTCCGAGTAACGAACGTTCAGCTCGTGCTGCCCCAGCCCGGCTTCGCCCTTTGAGGTTTCGACGGGTACTCCCGAGTCGCGCAGATGTCGCCGTACAGCACCGTTCAGCGCCTCTCCCCGGGCCCCTTGCAGCAGGCTGTAGTCCTCGTCATACCAACCGGCGCGCTCGAGATCGGTATAGCCAGACCGGGCGGCATCGGCATACGAATCGTTGAACACGTAGTACTCAAGCTCTGATGCGGCAAACGCCATAAAGCCCAGCTCTTCAGCGCGATCCAACTGCTTCCGAAGGATCGACCGCGGCGCTATCGGCACGAGTCCATGTGCTTCGTTCTCAGGCGATTCAGGAAGATGTACATCGCACTGGACCATCGCCGTTCTGTCGAGCCAGGACGCCACACGCAGCGTGTCCATATCTGGAGACAGGTGGATATCTCCGTAACCCTTCGCCCAGTTTGCAAACTCATATCCGGGGATGGGTTCCATATCGATATCGACCGCTAGGAGGTAATCGCATCCGTGGGTGCCGTGTTTTACCGTTTGCTCCATGAAAAAATCGGCGTCGAACCGCTTGCCCATGAGCCGTCCGTACAGGTCCGTGAAGCCCACGACCACGGTATCGATCTCGCCGTTGTCAACGAGCTGAGCCAGAGCATTTCGGGTCAACATGCCCTTGATGGCAGATTCGCTCGAAGTCACGACATGTTCCTTTGTACGGCTTTTGGCTCTCTACGCTTTTGTGGTGGCGGCGCAGAGTATCGCATGCCCCTTACACGCTTCCGTGCTGGCCGCGCGTACCGGTTCAAGCTAAAATTTTGTGCGGGGAACGAACTTGTTATCGGAACGGGCTGACTTCATATCCGGCGCGTCCGTCGCGTACCGGCGAAGTCACGATTGATTTTTCGCAGCGCGTAGTGTGCCCCGGCGACCCCATTTTTGTTACCAGACGATTGCCAGACGACCGCCTGAAAAATGCCAGAACGATTCCAGAATGATTAAGGACCGAAAATCTATGTCGGCCAGCGACCGAACGAACTATCCGAATGTCCCGGGATCGGGCGAAATTCTCACGCCGGAATTCCTGGAATACCTGGTCGCGCTCCACGATCAGTTCAATGATCGCGTTCAGATGTTGCGGGCAGAGCGGCTGAACGTCTCCCATGCTGCCATCCGTGATGGTCGGCAGCCGGCACATCTCGCTCCGAGTCCTGCCACGACTACCGACTGGCAGGTGCCGCCGGTTCCAGAAGAGCTGAGGCAGCCGGGCATCGAGATATCCGGCCCCGTGGCGATGACCTCGATGTTTATCAACGCCCTGAACCCCATGCCGGACGGCACACAGGCCGTCGGCGATCTCGACGACGACGAGGATTCGGCCGGACATTCGCTGGCTGATACCGTGCAGTCGGCCATCAATCGGCGAGACGCTCTGCTTGGGACGCTGGAGTTCCACGACACAGATCGCGATCGGCACTACAAACTCTGGGACGGCCCGATTCCGTTCTTCATGCACCGTGAGCGCGGCCTGCACCTGGACGAGCCAGAATTCACGATAGACGGGTCGCCGATATCGGCCACATTGCTTGGCACCGCGGCGACGTTGTTTCACGCCGGCCGTGTTCATGAAGAGCAGGGCAAGGGCATCTACTTCTATCTGCCCAAGACCGAATCCGTGGCGGAAATACGGCTCTATCGGGACGTTTTCGACGCCTCACGTGAATTGCTCCCACATCTCTCAGATGCAGTGATCCGCGGAATCATCCTCGTGGAGTCGCTCCCCGCCGTGTGGCAGATGGAGGAGATGCTTTACGAACTTGGGCGTTACGCCGCAGGACTGAACGCGGCGCGCTGGGATTTGAAGGCCAGTCTGCTTGAGTTCGTGATGAACGACCCGGACTCGCTGTGGCCGGACCGGTTTGGCGTAGACGTCAAAACCACGCCATTCATCTCGAACATATTCCGACGACTCGTCGCAGTGTGTTTGAAGCACGGCGCTGTGCCGATCGGTGGCATGGCGACACATCTACCGAACGCAGACGAGCAGGTCAATGAGGAAGCAGCGAAGGCGATCCGTGCGGACAAGGTGTGGGAGGCCGAGAACGGCTTTCTGCGCGGCTGGACGGCGCACATCTATCACCAGAAAACTGCGGCTGACCCGTTCAAAGAACTACACGCCACCGGATGGCGGCCGGCCGAGGCGATGAAGGACCCGGGCAACTTCCCGGTTGTGATCGAGACGCCGGAAGGCCCGGTCACCCAGGAAGGGTCACGCCGTAACGTCCGGACCATAATCGAGTACGTCGAGGGATGGCTGAACGGGCGTGGCGCAAAGGGCATCGACTCGCTGGATGGCCACTCCGGCATACACCCGGCCCTTATGGAAGATCTGGCGACGGCCAGGATATCCGTGGCACAAACAGCTCAGCGCGTGGTGCACGGCGCAGTGTGCGCGGATACGGAACGTCGCCACGATCTGGCACTCATCAAAGAACTGACTCGTTCCGAGGGCGTCGACATCATCGAGCGGCTCGGCGATAACGCCGATAGCGCGACAAAGGCACGTTACAAAGAGTCGGAGCAGATCGTGCTCGGATGGCTCAAGCGCTACACCGAGTTCGACTTCCGTTCACTTGGCAGCTACACCCGTGACGAGCTGCACGCACAGGGAACGGGCCCGGACGCGTTCTAGGTCGTTCCAGGGTCTGGTGCGCTCACGTAGCAAATCACGCCTGATGGTCAATGTCTGGGTGATCCCTCTCGTTCACAATGTGTACGGGAGAGATTTCCGATGTGGCGCACTAAATCACACTTAACCGGTCTGATGGTTCTCGTCGTGCTGATGCTCGCGGCGTGTACGTCGACGATCGATAGCCCAACCGCGGCGCCTGAATCGTCGGGCCCGGCCACAAGTGAGGCCGCGGAACCCACGGGCGTCACTGGCTCTGTGGGAACTCCGTCGCCCGATGCCGCTTCGCTGCCCAATACCACGTCGCCCCCTGATTCCGCAGGTGAATCGCAAGACACGGGCCACGGGACAGGCGATTCTCCAAATCAGGTAGATCAGGGTCAGATAAGTCCCTGGTCGTTGATTTCAGATCGTAAATGCGGTGACGGCCCTCTATTTAGAGCCTATCCGATGGACCTTGGGAAGGTCATCAACATCAATCCGCTAGGCAACCTCGGGCCTCCCAGACATACATTCCCGACCTCCCACATGTACTTCGGTGTAGAAGCTGTCTGGGGCGAAGCTGGCGAAGGGCCATTCGGTGATGGACAGACCTTCCCGCCGAACCCCGTTCACGCTATCGCATCCGGGCAGCTGATCTCCATCAACGTGTCGAAAGTGACGACCAGCCTTAGCGGGCAGGAGGTCAGTTACGAGGAGTACGGGTTTGATATAGCCGTCTGTGAGGGCCTGAGAGTTCGCTACGGTCACGTCGGCCCGGTATCTGACCGCATCCTCGCCTCGATGCCCGATCTCGAGGGCTTCAACTGCAACGCCTACTCCACCGGAGCGTTCGCCGTTGATTCATGTACGTATGCGCCCCTGGTGGAACTGGAGGTCGGGGAGCAGGTCGGGTTTAACAGTGGTCGTTCCGCCGCACTGGACATCGGCGCCTTCGACATCACCACCGAAACCATAGAGTTCCTGCATCCAACGTTATACGGCGAGGAGGCCACAGTGTCTGTCTGCGTTCTTGACCTCTACCCGGAAGACCAGCGCTTAGAGATGCTTAACTTGCTCGGTGACAACAACGGATTCCGGACCGCAGAGCCGATCTGTGGAGTGCTGGACTACATCGCCGTCAGCACACTGCAGGGAGATTGGTTGAACGAGATCGGAGACTTTCCGCAGCAAGATCTCAACATCGCTTTTGTGTATGACGAGGTGTTGCCAGATGTGCCGGTTATCTCGATCGGGTTTGTACCGGGAATCCCGTCGTACACTCACCGCTTCGCTGAACGAGACGGAGGGCGGGTCAATCAGCCGTTCATCGAAGTCGAAGCGTGCGCCGGGGTCTACTGCTACCAGGATTTCGTCGACGATTTCGGCCGGCCAGGCCCGTCTACGCATCTGTTGGTAGAGGTCCCGGAGGCCGGCCGACTGCTAGTACGCGCCGAAGACGGCGTGGAGTGCGGAACCGGGCCGTGGCAGATCGGCACGGAAGTGACGGAATTCGTGCGTTAGGCTCGGTTAGTTGTTGAGCGCGCCAAGAAACTCTTTGGCGCCGGACATGATCCAGCCGTTCAGGCTGGTGTAGAAAAACTTCACCCCTTGTTCCTTGAACTTGCCGACGTTGTGTGCACCAACAGTTGTGCCTGCGATCTTCCCGGCAGCGATGATCTTTGCGATGGATTCGTCGATCGTACGCTGCACGTCCGGGTGCTCGTCGTTGCCGATGTGGCCCATCGACTGCGCGAGATCGCTCGGCGCAACGTGGAACACGTCGATGTGCTCGACTGCCAGGATGTCGTCCAGGTTGTTCACGGCCTTGATGTCTTCGATCAGCACCACGACCATCGTCTGATCGTTCGCCTTCTTGACGTAATCGGTGACGCCGAAGGCCTGGCGCGGTCCAAACATGCCACGGGTTCCGATCGGCGCGTACTTGGCCGCGGAGACGATGTCCCTGGCGTCCTGCGCCGTGTCCACATGGGGCACCGTGATGCCCATAGCGCCCATGTCCAGCGTTCGATAGATCGTGTTGTAGTCGGTACTACCGACCCTCACGAGTGGCGTCATGCCCCACAGGTCGGCGGCGCGTGACAGATCGCCGATAGCTTCGAAATCGACCGGACCGTGCTCGGCCTCAAGCCAGACGGAGTCGATGCCGATCTGTCCGACGAAATCCACTAGGTGCGGGGAGTCCACCCCGGCCAGGCAGGTGACGATCTCTCCGTTGGCCAGCTTTTCCTTGGCTCGATTGGGTCGCAGTTCAGCCATGTGTGATTACTCCGGATTTGTTGATTGTTCTTCAATACCGGTCTTGTCATCCCGAGCGTAGCCGAGGGATCTTCACCGGCAGACTGTCCTTGCATGAAACGCCCGTCACAACCTATACACCCGTGTGCAGGACACCCCATTGCGTCAGGACGATCTTTTGTCGAGATTAAGGTTCCAGACGGTCGATCTTGGCCATTCCGGTTTGGTCTGTGAGTCAGTCAGGTCGGTAAAGGTCCCTCGGCTACGCTCGGGATGACTTACGCCTGATCCTGACCATACATAAAAGTAGATTGGACGGGATGTTCCATTTGCCACCTTTCCCCTCCGCGGGAGAGGCCCGCTTGCATCAAGAGTGAGGGGGTGATTCTGGCACCGCCAAAATCTACGCGCCAATACCCTTCTTCACTTCGTCCGTGTAGATCGCTGCCCCGTTGCTTATCCATTCGTTCAGGTTGGCGTTGAAGAAGCGGACACCCTTCTGGATGTAGCTCGCCACGCTGGCGGTCCGGCCGACGTGACCCGGAATTCGACCTGCGTCCACGATCCGCTGGATTGAGCGATCGATCACCGCTTGCACATCGGGATGCTCGACATCGCCCAGGTGTCCCATCGACTGTGCAAGATCGCTAGGCGCAACGAGAAACACATCGATGTTGTCGACGCTGACGATTGCGTCCAGGTTCTCCACGGCGACGATGTCCTCTATCAACACGCAGACGAAGGTCTCGTTGTTTGCGTGGTCCAGGTAGTCGGCCACGCCGTACCCCTGGCGGGTGCTGTACATGCCACGGCTGCCGAGCGGTGCGTACTTCGCAGAATCGACGACCAGCTCGGCCTCTTCACGGGTGTTGATGTGCGGCACAACGATGCCCTGCGCCCCGCAATCGAGCGTCCGGTAGATCGTGTTCGCCTCGGCACGCCCAACTCGGACCACAGACGACATGCCCCACAGGTCGCATGCACGCGTGATGTCCTCAATATCGGCGAAGTCGACCGGGCCATGCTCGGCCTCAATCCATACGCCCTCGACACCTGTTGTGCCGATGAAGTCCGCCATCTGGGCGGTATAGACGCCGCCGACCGCGGTGACAACACCGCCGGATTCCAGGATTGTCTTCGCCGGGTTCTTGCGCATCTCGGGCATATTGTTGTTCCTTTAGCGATTAGCAATGCCCGATGTGGGCGGGCAGATTGTATGCTAGGTAGTGTGGAAGATAGGGCCGAGACCTAAATCTGCTCGAACAGGATGTCCTGCGCGCCCTCCCAGAGGACCTTCTCACCAAGCGCTGCAAGCTGGTCGTTACCCTCAACGAGGGTGAGGAAGTGATTGCCGGCGAGCGGTCCCATCTTGCTTGCAAAAGACGTGCCGCCGTACGGGAACAGAATTTCGGTCTCGCTGAAACCGCCCGGGTAAAACAGGATGTGGCCGGGAGCCGGGTGGCTTGTGTGATTCTCGAAACCGACATCCAACTTGAACTCGCCCATCGGTACCCAGTCCGCCTCGCCGCTCCACCTGACCTGAATTAGCTTGTTGCGATAGGGCAGCAACTTACGAAACTCCGACCACGTCTTCGGCGCGGCATCCTCTTCTGCGTTCGCCACGAAAACGAACTCTCCAACGGTGATCCGTACCTGCGTCATGTGTCTACTTTCTGTATCCGGGATGAATGCCTAGATCTTGCGCAAGCGAGCGCCATTCTGCGTCTGAAAGATCATCTTCGCTTCAAACTGTCATCCTGAACTCGTTTCAGGATCCGCTTCTGTGCGCATCCCGCCGGACCTTAGGGACGGCATTTACACATTGTCCTGCCAGGACGACGAGCCCATCGCCAAAGCGTCCGATCCTGAATGTAGTTCAGGATGACATCAAAAGGCGACTCAGGCCAACAAGATCTCATACAGCGTCGGTTGCGATATGCGTCAGTCACTTCGGCAAGTGGGCGCACATTACCCGATCAGTTCCCTGATGGAGTCATCAATAAATCGCGTGGCGGCGGCGTCTCTGCCTGTCGGAGCAACGTGGCCCCAGATACTGGGTATCTCCTTGAACTTGGCGTTGGTCATAGCTCCGACTTCTTCTTTGCTGTCATCAGACCAGAAATATTGATCCGTGGACGATGGCATAACGACGACCCTCGCAGTGATGCCTTTGAGCGCCGCATTCAGATCACCGTTATATAGCGAGTTGTCGCTGATATCCGCGTTCTGCCACGCCCGGGTCCTAACGAGCAGGTCAAACGGCTCGGTGATGACTGCGCGCTTGGAGTCGTTTACTCGATCCTTATCGATCCAGATCACCTGGGCGACGGCGCTGGACAACTGCTCATGGAATCCTCGCTCGACCAGCTGAAAGTGGCTGGCCTGACCACTGTTGTGCTCGATACCGATGAGAAGAACGAACGAGCCAGGCGTTTCTACGACGCTGATGGTTGGGAGGTCGCCCGGATGGCTGAGTCGCACGAAGACGCGACGATGGCGATCTATCGGATCCGGCTGGACTGATTGCGTATCTGACGCGAAACCGGCCCCCGATGAGGAGGCCTATTTCACATTCGAGGAGGAGTGTCTCAGAGCGGCGGGCTCACCGGGAGCCGAAGCTCCGTGGGGTGTGCGGTGGACCCGCCGACATTAGCTTTGATGCAACTTGCCCGGTTGCGGGTTCTTGTGCCTGGATTACGCGTTCGTGATTCGCACTGGAAATAGGGACAACTAGCGGGCAAGATGGCCGGAAAACCAACCCGTAACACCCGTACAACTTTCTAGGCCAACAACGGAGATCGCCAATGGAGTACCGGACGCTAGGCAAGACCGGACTTGAGGTGAGCAGGCTCGGCGCCGGGCTCTCAGAGATCGGCCAGGAGCTGTCGCTCGACGAGACCGAGCAGGCAGGACAGGTCGTTAATACGGCGCTGGATAACGGAATCAACCTGCTGGACACGGCGTCCTGTTACGTCAACAGTGAGGAGTTCGTCGGGGCGACCGTGGCCCATCGCCGTGACGACTACGTTCTGGCGACGAAGGCCGGTCACGCCACGTCCATCCGGGAAGGCCGAAATCCCGACATCGATTGGACCTACGACACAATCGCAATGAGCATCGACCGGTCGCTGGAACGGATGAAGACGGACCACATCGACATCGTGCAGCTTCATTCATGCAGCCAGGAGATTCTCGAGCGCGGTGACGTGATTCGCGCGTTGCAGGACGCTAGGGGCGCCGGGAAGACGCGATTCATCGGCTACAGCGGAGACAACGCTGAGGCGTTGTGGGCGGTTGAAAGCGGCCTGTTTGACACGCTTCAGACCAGCTTCAATCTTGTGGATCAGCGCGCCCGCCGTGAGCTTCTACCGAAGGCCGTAAAGCAGGGCATGGGCGTCCTGATAAAACGGCCGATGGGCAACGGGACCTGGGGCGCAGATCCAGAGCGACCCAATCGCACGGCCCAGTGGAATCGCATGCTGCCCCGTGCCCAGGCCATGGAGGCGATCGGCCCGCTGCCGGGCGCGCCAGATGATCGGATCGAGCTGTCGTTCGGGTTCACGCTTTCTTACGACGCGGTGGACGTGGCGCTAACCGGGACAAAGAACCCGCGCCACATGGCCTCAAACCTGGAGTTGTTTGAACGTGGCATTTCGTTAGATGCGGAGACGGTTACCGAACTGGAATCCCGGTTCGACCTATTGGACGAAGATTGGGTGCAACTGGAGTAGGCTCCCCGTCAGTCGGCTGAGGCCGTAGAACTCTCAGGTTCGGCATGCTCCGGCGGCACCAGCAGTTCGCCCAGGTTCAGAATGCGTCCGTTGAGCAACGCCGGGCCGATAGCAAACGCAGACACCGCCAACCCGCCGATCGCCACCGCCCACGGCGCTCCGATGGAGACCGCCAGCGCTCCGGCGAACATCCCGCCAAGCGGCATGATGTTCCAGGTCATGCCGTAGAAGCCTATCACGCGCCCCCGCATCTCGTTCGGCACCAGCATCTGCAGCGTGCTCATGATCGAGATCATGTAGACGGACGAGAACAATCCCAGGAAGAAGATTAGGAACAGCGCCAGCGGGTACGAGCCGATGTACTCGGCCGTTAGCGCCCACGCCGCCACGGTGATCCCGGTTAGCACGGCGCCGCCGATCAAAATGAAGCCCGTGTTGCCCGATGAAACTCGGGTTCCGAGCCACAGCGTGACGATCAATGCGCCGACCCCGCTCACGCTCATCAGGACGCCCTGTCCATCTGCGCCAACCTTCAAGATGTCGTCCGCAAACACCGGCATCAAGATAATGTAGGACAGCCCGAAGAAGCTGTTGAAGAAGGTCATCCCGATCAGGAACGAGAAGACTGAGTTGGCCTTGATGAACTTGAGGCCCTCGACGATGTCGCTAAATGCGCTGGATTTCCGGGCAGACGCCCCGGCACTAGCCTCGTCAGGGACTTTCAGGAATGCGACCACGATGGTGAAGACGAACATCAGCACGGCGGCCAACACAAATGCAGCGCCGGTGTCGACGATGGCAATTAAGACACCCCCGATGGCGGGCGCAATGATGCGCGTGCCCTGCCAGATGGAGGAGATGAGCGCCACTGCGCTCATCATCATCTTGCGTTCGATCAAGTACGGGTAGGAGGAATTACGACTCGTGAATTATCTAGCGAGTTGGATTACTCGATAATTACGAGGTGATTGTGATCGTAAATTCTCTCACGAACACTGCGACCCGCGGTGGTACCTGCGGGCAATATGTGCGATCTGGTTTTTACTTAACGCACCCGATAAACGAGTTCGCCGCCAACGTAAGTTCTAACTACGGAGACGTCACGAACCGCCTGCGGATCGACATCCCTCAGGTCTTCGGCCAGTAGCGCCAGATCTGCCAGTTTGCCCGGCTCAAGGGAGCCCTTCAGGTGCTCCTCGAAGCTGGCGTATGCGCCGTTGATCGTATGCATGCGTATCGCCGTGTCCAGCGTGACTGCGTGCTCTATGCCGCACACATCACCGTCCTGCGTTGCCCGGGTCATCGCCTGAGATATGCCGAGCAACGGCCGATGGTCCGTTACTGGCGCGTCGGACCCTCCTGCAACCACCACTCCACGGTTGATCAATGTCCCCGCGGGAAACATCACGTCAGCCCGATGCCGACCGTAGTTGGCGATGTAGCCGTCGCCGAACTCCCAGAAGAACGCCGGTTGCATGGACGGTACGATTCCCTGCTCGATTACACGTTCCTGTAGATCTGGCGGAAGGATCCCGCAATGATCGATCCGATGCCTCAGGCCGGCCCGTGGAAACTCCATCTGCGCTCGTTTCAAGGCATCAAGCGTCTGTTCGATGGCCGCGTCACCGACCGCGTGTACCGTGCACTGCCATCCCGCCCTGTGAGCTTTTCCGATCAGGTTGTCCAGGTCTTCCTGCTCCCAGTAGGCGATTCCGTTAGTTGATGGGTCGGACGTGTACGGCTCACGGGTGGACGAACTCGGGCCGGAGGACGAGCCGTCGGTCATCACCTTGAAGGCCCCGATGCGCAAACGTTCGTCGCCAAATCCCGTGTGTAGCCCGGTATCGAGTATCGGCACGAGCGGGTGGTCGAGTGCGTTCACAGTCACGAACGCGTACAGACGTACGTTTAATTCACCGGTTAACACCATCTCCTGCGCCTGCTCCATGTACGAGCCGAACAGCCCGCCCGCGTCCTGGACGCTGGTGCAGCCGGCGCTCAGGTAGAGGCGATTGGCTACAAGCAGGTGCTCGCGGAGATCGTCCGCCGGAGGCGGCGGCACGTTGCGGAAAGGGATGTTGGCGCGCTCGTACGCCACGCCGGTCATCTTGCCCGCCGCGTCACGATCGTACCGGCCGCCATCGGGATCCGGTGTGTTGTCGGTGACGCCCACCTCTTCCATGGCCCTGGTGTTGAAGGCGACGATGTGGCCGCAAGTCCGTGTAAACAGCACCGGGTTGTTGGGAGCTACGGCGTCGAAATCGGCTCTCCCCGGGTGTCGCTTCTCAGCTAATCGGGACTGGTTGTAACCACGGCCGTAAATCCACGTTCCCGGCGCCTGCATCTCGGCACGCTCTCGTACGGCCTCGACCAGCGCAGCAATAGATCCCATTCCCGGAGCTTTACAGTCGATCTGCCGCTGAACGGCGCCGAGCCCGGAGAAATGGCCGTGACCCTCGATCATCCCCGGCAGCAGCGATTGACCCGCCAGCGCCACGCGCTCGGTGCCCGGGCCTGCGGTCGCCAGAATGTCTGCATCCGATCCAACAGCCAGAATGCGACCGTCCGAAACGGCGACCGCTTCAGTAATGGTGTTGTTGGCGTCAACGGTGTGTACCGTGCCGCCAGTGAATATGAGATCAGCGATATCGCCGGGCATAAACATCTCTCCTTCTAGTTTCCGCAGCTAGCTGTCCCAAGGATCCCCTCTCCCAGCGGGAGAGGGGATCCTTGGGAGGAGTTCCATCGTGAGATCAACCTTTGTCACCCGGGCTCCGACTTAACGGAAATCTAAAGCGACGGCGCTTTCCAGCCTCCGGTCGACGCCTCTATAGCGC
>Ga0114999_10000678_pt1 | contig 49848 bp, 51 predicted proteins | sample ArcticOcean_MG_C_3_FD_89820 | JGI IMG/M metagenome (GOLD analysis project Ga0114999, IMG submission 89820) | Marine microbial communities from western Arctic Ocean - ArcticOcean_MG_CB8_126 | ecosystem: Environmental > Aquatic > Marine > Oceanic | place: Arctic Ocean: Canada Basin | collected...
CTGAACAGTCGCCGTAATTTGATTCACCCAGAGCTTTGTTGGTTACTCGCCGAAAGGAATTAAACCGGTTTTAGTGCCTCCAGCTGGTACGGTCAGATTCGTCGTTTTATCTGCTTGACTAATGGAAACAGGAATGGAAATAGCTATCGCCGCGGCGGTGATTTTTGTTGGCTCCTATGTGCAGAGCTCTATAGGCTTCGGCCTGGCTATAATTGCTGCTCCGGTGTTGTTTCTGCTCGATCCGCTCTACGTGCCGGCACCCATTACGATTTCGGCTCTTACCCTTTCCATCGCCAACACGTATAAGCACTGGGATTCAATTTCCTTTCAGGAATTAAAATTTGCCATTATTGGCAGGGTGCCTGGCACCGTTGCCGGTGGGCTGCTACTGCTTTGGATAGATCAACGAGCACTGGCATTGTGGTTGGGAATCTCTGTGCTCGTCGCTGTGGGTCTAAGCATGAGCCACATTGTACTGAAGCCAACGAAAGGCGCGATGCTCTCTGCGGGGTTCCTCTCGGGATTCATGGGCACTAGTTCCTCCATTGGCGGACCACCCATTGCCCTGGTAATGCAGCATGAAGAGAATGATTATATTCGGGCAAATCTGGCGCCTTTCTTTATAGTCAGCTGTCTGATGTCATTAATGATGCTCTCCACCGTAGGTAGATTTGGTTCCCAAGAGCTTCTTATATCCTTGCCTTTGATGCCAGCTACCCTGGCGGGCTATTGGGTGGCAATGAGGACGCTGCACCTCATCTCTCACGCTAATTTGAGACGGTTTTCACTAATTCTGTGTGGCGTTGCGGGTTGCGCTGCGATTGCATCCTATTGGTTTCAGTCCTGAAAGACTAGGCTTGCCCATTGCAAAAATAAATCTGCCCGTTTTTGTGTAGCTGCTACAATGGCCCACACCTTAACACCTTAACACCTTAACACCTTAACACCTTAACACCTTAACACCTTGGCGTTGCTGTAGAAAACCCAGGGGGAATACGAATAAATGCCTAGCTGGCCTGTAGAGATTAGTATCGACGCCTTTCGGCGAGCCTGGACCTTGGAGGGCGGAGAATTCTGGCGCAGTGTCTTTGATATGCACAAAGACAAGATGCAAATAAAAAATCCCAAAGTTGCGATCGTGAATCTGGAGAAAATTTTCCGGGCCACATTTCATTTGGCCAACTCGAAAGGCTTTCAATCCATGAGTCTTCGAGATTTGAGCAAAAAGTCGGGAATCAGTATGGGTGGCCTGTATGCCTATATTGGCAGTAAAAATGATCTTGCCTCGGTAATAGCCGGGGTCCAGAGAAAAACCATTGAGCAGGTGATTGGCGGTCTGGCCCGTCACGACCTGGAGCCAGTCGACTGTCTGCGGGCCATAATCTATGGCGAAATATACATGACGGAAATCCTTCACCCCTGGTATTACTTTTGTTTTATGGAGCTAAAGGGATTACCGAAGGAACAGCAACAGCAGACGCTGGATCTGGAAATTCGTTTTGAAGGTTTTATCATCGATACTATTCGAGCGGGGGAAGCGAGGGGAATGTTCAGTTGTGAACATCCTGAACTACTGGCCGCTCAGGTAACCGCGCAATTACAACAGTGGCACCTCAAGCCCTGGAAATTCAAATTGCTCGAGGTAAATACACAACAATATGCCCAATATGTTTTTGAAAACTTACTGCTCTGCTTGCGCTGGAAAGAATCCAACGAGACTCTTTCCAAGCCCGATATTGCTGCCAGCGAGATTAAATCAGCGTAAAGAAACCCCGGTTGCCTCTGACTAGCTATTCTCTGCCCTTAGTCCTTTCTTCGTACTATAGAAAGCCCGAATCTTATTCATATCATCTTCCAGCGCACCAGTTGGCTGAAAAAAATCCGCCATGCCTGCTTCCCTGGTGGCAGCATCTAGATAGGCCAGCATAATTGGAACCTTGGCGTTCTTCGCGATGTGGTAAAAACCAGATTTCCATTTTGTGACTTTACCGCGAGTGCCCTCGGGCGGTATTAGAATCACCAGACTCTCGTTCTCTCGAAATTGACGAACTGTTTCATTGACCACATTATGGGATCTGGCGCGATCAATAGCGATGCCACCTAGCCATCGTGATAACCAGCCGAAGCCAAACGGGAATAATGTATTTTTGCCCATCCAGAACAATTGGAGTCTCAGCTTCAGGGCAACAAGTAACATCAGTGGAAAATCCCAGTTGCTGGTGTGGGGAGCAGCAATTAGCACAAAGCGTGGGTTTTCAATCTCCTCTCCCACAGCCTTCCAGCCACAGAGCTTAAGCGTCGCAATGGCGATAAGCCTGAGTAGAGGCGTAAGCAGCGGTGTTGAAAATACAGTCGTGCGCATGGGTAAATTTAATTTGAGGGTCCTTAGCTACAGCGAAAAGATTATAACAGTGTTAGGGAGGCTCTGAATAATCTGACGACTGCCGGCCTGACTTTGTTTTAAATCCCTTAATATAGACAGACAAAGTATTGCTGCGGCAATACCAGGCCGAGAAGTACTATTCACCGGTTTTCGTCGCCGAATAAACGCTTTAGCTCTGCCAGAGCTTTGTCGGCCTCAGTTGAGTCTGTGTGGCCGCCCCTGGGAGATGATTCAGTAACCGCTGCGGTAGACTCCTCACCAAATAATTCGGCAAGTTGGTTTTTCGCTTGTAATGCATCGGCGCTGTCCTGCGGAAGAAATGCGGCTGGATCGGGGTCGAAATAGTCACAGAAATTCGCCTTGTCCTTGTCGGCTGTAAAGTCCGCGCGATCTTCTTTACAGGCATCTGCAACATTAGGCTCGTAATTCTTGCAGGCGCGACAGCTGCGCAAGTCAGAGTTGCAACTGCCGCATTCTTCATTGCGAGAGAAGGGAAGCAGTATGCCCTTGAGTTCATATCCACACTTCCAGCATTGCATGTCGAGGCTACGACTTTGCATTTACCACTCCTTGAAGCGGGATTTTAGATCAGTTTTGGCTAATTTCTTGGTGGCGCCGTCGACACTGCCAAGATAGACGAAGGCAATTATTTTTTCATGCGCCTCCAGGCCCAGGCCAGCCATTACCATGGGGTGATAAGCCATGGATCCGGTTCGCCACATGGCCCCGACTCCCTGTGCATAGGCGGCGATTAACATGTTCTGAGTCGCCGCCGCGGCAGAAAATTCTTGCTCGAAAACGGGGACCTTGGGATGATCTCTGGGGCTGACGATAGTTACCAGTATCAGCGGCGCTCGCAGTGGCTTGTTTCTAAGCCTTTGTTTTTCTGCCTCGGTGATATCGGGTTTGTCTGCACTGGCGGCGTTGACAAAGAGCTCACCCAGTCGCAGTCGTGATGCTCCCTTGATTACCAGAAAGCGCCAGGGTCGCAGCACGGCATGATCGGCGGCTCTGAATACAGAATTGAAAATATTATCGAGGGTCTGCTGGTCCGGTAGCGGATCACTCAGCTTGGGGAAGGATTTACGCGAGAGAAGGGCATCGAGTGCTTTCATGATTACGAGGGTATCCAGGTACTGAACCGAGGGTAAGTGACGGCCTTGAGCCGCTGCATGGGAAAGCATAAAGCATACGCCAACAAGTGCAAAGCAGTCGCTGCCAGGCAGGTCGAATCCTGGGTATTGCCGGCTTTAGGGGATAAAAATTGCGTGCTTGACCCAGTCTCAGGTGGTTTCTGCGGCTGTCTCAAGCAATTGGTGTTCGGCGCTTATTGCTCGATTAAAGGTGCGCCAGGAAATTATTGCCATCAGAAAGTTGCCGCACACCGCGCCACCGAAAAAACCAGGCAGGCCAAAATACAGACTGCCAATATAGGCCAGGGGCACGTAGAAAATGAAGAAACGGGCGATACTCAGATAGAGTGCAGAAAGTGGCCGGTGCAAGGCATTGAGTGACGAGTTACTCAGAATAATAATACCCTGCAGACCGTATCCCAGCGGCATAATCCACACAAATAGCTTGATACCGGCAATGACATCGGGGTCATCGGAAAATATATTTGCGATGAGCGAGGCTCCAATAGCCAATAAGACATAAACCAGCATCTGCCAGGCTATGACGAATCGAGTGGACAGGTGGTATGCCTCCTTAATGCGATCGACTCGACCAGCGCCGTAGTTTTGGCTGATCAAGGGCGGCAGCGATGAAGACATGGCCAGCACCAACAGCGTGGCAATTGGTTCGAGGCGAGCTCCGACGCCGAAGGCGGCGACGGTGGTGTCGCCAAAGCCTGCGGCTATTGCCGTCATTATTCCCATAGCGATCGGTGTCATCATGTTGGCGCCAGCTGCAGGGATACCAATTCGCAGCATTTCCCGGCCAGACGATGACATTACTTCGCGACTGGGAAAGGCCTTGCTGACCAATTCCAGCTTTATCACCAGCAAATAAGCCAAATAGCTAAAACCAAATGACCAGGCGATGACAGTAGCCCAGGCCGCGCCCTGTATTCCCAGTGCCGGCAACGGGCCGACGCCAAAAATAAGCAAGGGATCGAGGATGGCATTAATAAGTCCGGCCGCCGCCATCAGAATGCTTGGGGTCTTGGTGTCTCCGCAGGCCCTGAGCACGCTATTCCCGGTCATGATACACACCACCAGAATACTGCCTGGAAACCAGATCACCATGTATTGCTGAATCGGCACCAGTAGCTGCTCACTGGCACCCATTAAGCGGAACAAATCGCCCATGAAAAACCAACAGACCGCGACTATTACCGTCGCCAGCAGGAAAGAGATGTAATTAATGACCGTGGCGGCTTCTTTGGCTTTTTCAAATTCCGATCGACCCACGTACTTGGCAACTACTGCCGATGCGCCGATGCCCAGGCCGATGGCGAGGCTCATGACCGTAAAAGTGACAGGAAATGTAAAACTGATAGCGGTGAGTGATTCAGTGCCAAGAAAGCTGATGAACCAGGTGTCGACGAGACTGAATGTAAACAACATCAGCATGCCGATAATCATCGGGGTAGTCATGCGGATAAGCGATTTTTGAATAGACCCTTCGACCAGGTTGTGGTTACTGCTTTTGGTCTGTAGGGACATTGACGCTTATCTGCCTGAATTTCGAATGTTGATGAACTGGACCCGTGCTGGCTGGTGCTAATTTCAATTCGTCGCACTGTGGCTGCAGCCTGAAACTAAGCAACCCTTAGAGCTGATGGTATGCTCTTAATATACCGTAATTGCCCGAATAAATTTCGCGAGTCACAGAAAGTTGCAATTACATTGCTGCCTGGTGTCGCAGCTTCAGCAGATTCTTGAATAATTTCGGGTTGGCAAAAACCAGCTCGGTAGCCGAGCTGTAGTCGGGATTGCCAGCTTCGCTAGCCAACAGACCACCTGCCTCTTGTAAGATCAGGCTGGCGGCGGCTAAGCTAGTACGGTTTTCGTTGGCGGCCCAACCCCCTTGCAGGCGATCGGTCGCCGTCTGGATAATGTCGATAGCGGTACAACCGGTGATGCGGGGGCTGACGCCATTGTTGAGTAATTTCCGCTGCAAGCTCAAAAAAATCTCGCTTTCCAGGCGCTCGGAATTCAGGCTAATCAGGGTGTTGTCGAAATCTGTCGAGTTACCGACACGCAGGCGATGTGCGTTCAGTCGTGCCCCGGTGCCCCGTGTCGCCACATACTCTTCTCGCGTCATTGGACAAATAATAACCCCATGTTTGATCACGCCTTCGATCTGGCATGCTACCGACACACCAAACTGAGTCTGGCCGGCGGCGAAGTTTTTGTTGCCGATTAAAGGGTCGATGAGCCAGACAACATCTTTGTTCTCACCTTCGCTAAACCCGGAAACCCGGGAGTGATAGCTGTGCTCGGGGTGTGCTTTTTGTAGATGGTAGAGGACGGTTTTGTCCGCAGCCTGATCCATGGAAGTCATGAATTTGTCAGGATCGTCGTTGATTATTTTTACGCGATCCAGTCTGTCACTGCTGTGCGCAATTGCTTCCGCCGCATCACGGGCAGCCTGTAATGCAAGATTGATCATTGGATGCATTATTCAGGATCCTGGCAAGTCAATGAATGTGGGATTGAGGGCAATCTAGTGGATCAACCCTGGTTCGGCTGGGGGCACGACACTGGGAGGCCTCCAAAACTGGTCGCATCATAGCAAACAAAGGAACTACGCCCAAAGCAATTCACCAAGGCCGGCCCGAGCCGGGTGCCGCTGCAATGTTCAGAGATGTCCCGGCCCCGATATTGCTATAATCCGCTCTCCTCGAAACTCAACCAAGAAAAAGCCATGCTCAATTTCGAAAATGTAACTGTGGTGCTGGTTAATACCTCACATCCGGGCAATATAGGTGCTTGCGCTCGGGCTATGAAGAATATGGGGTTTTCCCGGCTGACGTTGGTACAGCCTGCAGACTTTCCCAGCGGGGTCGCCGTGGGCAGGGCAGTGTCGGCACTGGATATACTGGAAAATGCTGTGGTGGTTGAGAGTCTTGCAGAGGCGGTGCTTGACTGTGGTTTGGTTGTTGGTGCCAGCGCCCGCTCCCGGAAAATACCCTGGCCAATGATTTCTCCAGAGCAGCTTGGCGTCAAGGTTGTGCGAGAAATGGAAATCAATAAAGTAGCGCTGGTGTTTGGCCGCGAAGATGCTGGACTCAATAACGAGGAACTACAGCTTTGTCATTTCCATGTGCAGATACCAACAGATGCCAATTACAGCTCGCTTAATCTTGCAGCGGCGGTACTGGTGGTGTGCTATGAACTGCATAAAGCCGGGCTGAATAGTGAAGGTGTACAAGCAGCCGCAGAAGATGAGTATTGGGATCAGGAAAAGGCAACTGTGCAGGAGCTAGAGCATTTTTACGAACATCTGGAAAGAGTGATGATCGCGATCAAATTTCACGATCCGGAAAACCCCCGACAGTTGATGCAACGTATGCGACGCTTATTTAGCCGGATTCGCATCGATGTTATGGAAATGAATATATTGCGCGGAATTCTGTCCAACATCGAATTCAATTTGCGCGATGCCGGGGATCAGAAAGATTGAGCTTTTATCAAGGGCAACGTTAAGGTATCACTGCATTGTTCAGAGGTGCCCAAGCTATTTATTATCATTTTTTGCGGCGATAACGCTTCTTTCTGGTAGCCTGTTTCGCAGCCGGTATCAAGTGCTTGTCACCGTCCCCAATCAGGTCTGAGCGGCCCAGGTCGTGTAACGCTTGTCTGAGCATCGGCCAGTTCTTCTCGTCGTGATAACGCAAAAATGCTTTCTGCAGACGGCGTTGATCGATGTCTTTACAAACACTTAGCTTGTCACTTTTATAGCGTACTTTTTTCAGCGGGTTTCGTTCTGAGTAGTACATCGCTGTGGCCAGGGACATCGGTGAGGGGTAGAAGGTTTGAACCTGGTCCGGCTTGAATTTTTTCTGCTTTAACCAGATGCTGAGGTTTAGCATATCCTCCTCGTCGCAGCCCGGATGTGCGGCGATGAAATAGGGTATCAAATATTGCTCTTTACCGGCCTTGCGAGAAAATTTCTCGAACAAACGCTGGAATTCATCGTAGCTGGAGATGCTGGGTTTCATCATTTTAGCGAGGGTATTATTCTCGCTGTGTTCCGGTGCAATTTTCAGGTAACCACCGACATGATGGGTCACCAGTTCCTCGATATATTCCGGATCTTTTAGCGCCAGGTCATAGCGCAAGCCAGAGGCTATAGCGACACGTTTAACCCCAGGGACCGCCCGCGATTTTCTATATAATTGAGTGGTGTCGCTGTGATCTGTTTTCAGGTGTTTGCAAATATTTGGATAGACACAGGATAATCGCTTGCAGGTTTTTTGAATCTTTGGAGATTTGCAGTTCAACATATACATGTTGGCGGTGGGCCCACCCAAGTCTGATATGGTGCCGGTAAATCCTGGAACCTGGTCGCGTATTTTTTCAATCTCTCGTAAAATTGATGCTTCCGAACGGCTCTGAATGATGCGGCCTTCATGCTCGGTAATAGAGCAGAATGTACAACCACCAAAACAGCCGCGCATGATATTTACCGAAGTTTTAATCATGTCATAAGCAGGGATTCTGGCAGTACCGTAGGCAGGATGTGGTCGCCGCTGGTAGGGCAAGTCGAACACCCAATCCATTTCTTTGGTTGTTAATGGTATCGGCGGCGGGTTAACCCAAACTTCCTGCGTGCCGTGCTTCTGTACCAGCGTCTTGGCGTTATAGGGATTCGCTTCCTGATGCAGTATACGGGAGGCGTGTGCGTACAGAGCGGGGTCATTTGTCACTTTATTAAATGAAGGCAGTCGGATGTAGCTGGTCGGCTCATCAAACTCAGTTTTACGCTGCAGGGGTAACGGGATAATTCTTATAGCTGCCGTATCGGCTGCTGCGCTCTCATTGACTACTGCATCTACATCAGCCGATTTCTTGTTGTGAAAATCGTAGGGGTTTGGAATCTGGTCTATTTTTGCCGGCCAGTCGATCCTCGTGGAATCAATTTCTGTCCAGTGCTGTGGCAGTTCTTTCTTGACTATGGCAGTACCGCGTAACTGCCATAGGTCTTTGATAGCATCGCCGGCGGCGACCCGGTGGGCGAGGTCGACCAAAGCACGTTCGGCATTTCCGAACAGCAGAATATCAGCATTGGAATCGATAAGAACGGATCGGCGCACCGCGTCGCTCCAATAGTCATACTGGGCGATTCGCCGCAGGCTGGCTTCGATGCCGCCAATGACAATCGGTGTGTCGTAGTAGGCCTCACGACAGCGCTGACTGTAGACAATCACCGAGCGGTCGGGGCGTTTGCCGGCAATGCCATCCGGGGTATAGGCGTCGTCGCTGCGCTTGCGCAGATCCGCGGTGTAGCGATTAATTAATGAATCCATATTACCGGCAGTGACGCCAAAAAATAAATTCGGCTGCCCCAGGATCTTGAATGACTCTGCGCTACTCCAGTCCGGCTGGGAGATGATGCCCACTCTAAAGCCCTGGGCTTCGAGCAAACGCCCAATTACCGCCATGCCAAAACTGGGATGATCTACATAGGCGTCGGCGGTGACGATAATAATATCGCAGCTGTCCCAGCCTAATTCGTCCATCTCTGCGCGCGACATGGGCAAGAAAGGTGCCGTGCCGAAACATTCGGCCCAGTACTTGGGGTAGGCATAGAGTTTAGCTGGCGAATCAGCGGCACCATTTTTGCGCGTTCGGCGCTTTGGAGTTAGAGGCATTTTTTGTTTACTATCCTTTGCTTGCGAAAGAGCAGCGTTCGCGGTAGTTAAAATAATTGATCGAGGGGAATTGCATCCCCGTTGACTACGATTTTACCATCTTCGACAGATCCATTTAACAAGACTCTGCCATTGTCCAGCTTGATGTATTGCTGTTGTACATAGGGGTCTACCAATTCCGCAGCAGGACTTCTCATGACCGCTGCCAGATCGAACGAAACATCGAGTCTTAGGGTAAGAGCATTGATCGCATCGTTAATATTGAGGCGTGCAATATTATTGAGATCAGGCAAGCCCTCCCAGCTAATACTGAGATCGATGCTGTGACCTCCATCGTAAGCCTCAACATTAATACGATTATTGAACACCAGTCGATTCTGCATTAACACCAATATTAAATTCTGGCCGAGTTGATTAATTTGGGAATTGCCGACAATAGCGTTAGAACCGGAACGTATTTGTGCCTGCATGTCAGACAGTAACTCGAAGTAGCGTTGCAACAAGTCATTTTGTATTTCATTGATTTCGCTAACCCAGGAAACTGAGCTGAGAGGAAATTCACTTTCGATACTGGAGATTTCAACGCGTTGGCAAATGTTGGTTTGAGCAGGTCCAGAAGTAGATCCGCGCAGGCGAGATTCTGCCAAAATGCCGTCAATGCGGAAAGGGTAGGGCGTGCCACTGCTTATGCTAGGGATAGTCAGAACGGCGTTGCTGGGGGCCAGTACATCGCTTAGCTGACTAGTTGCGCTCGTAAGTTGTAGCCCTGACAGGGAGAACCCAATGCTGGAAGTGATTTCTTCAGCCTCGAGTTTTCCCAGCGACAACATAAACTCAGCCGAGTTGTCTCTGTGGCTGACGAAACTCCCCGACAGGCCGTCAAAGATCAGGTGGCCCTGATTGTCACTGTAGTTTATCGAAGCGATGTCCAGACCCAGTCGAACTGACTGATCGAAGCCAACCATCAGGTCGAGATCGATGTTGGAAAAGGTAAAGGGTAGTTGTGCCAGTGCCGATTCAAGTTCGCCACCATTTAATTTTGGAATGATTTGGGCGTAGACGAGTCCGAGTTCCAGACCTTGGGGCGTGAACAGAATTGGCCCATGCTGAATAGTCAGTGCAATCTGAACTGTGATGGACAGTCTCCCAGGAATTGCTCCGGAGGGCGAATAGTCAACATCAAATAGTGCAGAGCTATGGAACCAACCGCTATCAAACCGATTCTCTGTGATCGATAGCTGATTGCGAGCTTCAGGCGGAATCAGCTCTAGCAGATTAGTATTTGCTGCATCTTGTATGACAACACCAACAACTTTTGGTATGACTGCGATGGCGATAATCGCCAGCAGGAAAGTACCGCCGATAAAATTTTTAGTCTTGTTTCGCATTTTGAATTGGCTGGCTTTTTCCTGTGTCTTTTGACGATAGCTTGCAGCGTTGAACGTAACTTTCTGCAGTTTTAACATTTTTGAAACAGCGAGGGCAGAGAGTCAGGAGGCGCGTTAGCTGGCCGCCCAGTATAACAGCTCCTGCTTATCCGGCGCTGTGATTTCGAGGCTTTCCTGTGATGTTCCCCCGCGTAAAGATTATTCCAGGCGGTTAATTTCCTCGACTTCTGCTGGGGCTGAGGTGATCTTGTAGGCGCAGCGGCGCGCGCCAGCTAACAAGTAGTCGGTTCTATCGATGCTCGCCATTCCGGCAAATAATTGTTGGAACATTTCGAGTTCAGAGCGGCAGAATTGCTGACATGATTTGGCAGCGGCATAGATCGGGCAGTGATTTTCAACCAGTAACCAGCCGTTGGGAATCAGTCTTATTTCTGCCATGTAGCCTTCCTCGCTGCGTAATTCGCAGAGTCGAGCTAACTTGGCTTCGAGTTTGCTGCCGCTGCTGCCAAGCTCCGCCTGATAGTGGTCCTGAACCCGCGCATTGCGCTGTGTGATGAGTTCACTGAGGCTTTCTTCGCCATATTTAGCTCTGATAACGTCGATGAGCTCGAGGCTCATCTGGGAATGGGCGTCCGGATATTGCTGGTGCCCTTTGCCGGAAAGCTTCCACAGGTGGACGGGGCGACCGCGGGTTTGTTTTTCTTGCTGGGTTTGACCCACGTAGGCCTTCATCTGCAAGTCTGCAAGGTGCTGTCGCACCCCCATAGTCGTCATATCCAGTCGTTTTGCAAGAATTTTTACAGTTTGAGGCCCGCGCATCTTAAGATGGTGCATGATCTGTTGCTGGCTTTTTGATAATTCCACGCTCAACTCCTCGGGGTTTTGATCTGTATCGGCAGATTAAGAAAAGTATTTGATTTCTTAATGTAATTAATCTGGATATTAATATAATAAAGTTAATACTTTATTATATATTGAAAGCAAGGCGCGAGCTAACAACGCAATTACTCGAACATATTCCCAATGATTTCAGCTTTGAGTTAGCATGACGGCCATGCCGCGTCGACCGGGTGTTGAGGACGACCAGGGGAACTCCAATCAGTGGATACAGAAATGGGTAATAAATGAACTTCAGTGCGCCTTTGCTAGTGACGTTTGTGGCCTATCTGCTGTTTATTCTGTTTGTGGGAATCAAAGCCTACCGGCGCACGCATAATCTTGGGGATTATATCCTCGGAGGCAGGAAGCTGGGCCCGGTTGTGACTGCGTTGAGTGTGGGCGCATCCGATATGAGTGGATGGCTGTTATTAGGGCTGCCCGGGGCTATTTACCTGTCCGGAATCAGTGAGATATGGATTGGCATCGGCCTCGTTATCGGCGCTTATTGTAATTGGTTGTACGTGTCTAAACCTCTGCGCGTATTTAGTGAGCACGCGAATAACTCCTTAACACTACCAGACTATTTCGAGAATCGATTTAACGATCGCAGCAAAATTCTTCGGGTCTTATCCGCGCTTGTTATCCTGCTGTTTTTCACTTTCTATACTGCATCGGGCCTGGTCGGAGGCGCGATTCTTTTTGAAAATAGCTTTGGCATGGATTACTCCACTGCCTTGATTTCCGGCGCATTTATTATTGTCGTCTATACTTTTGTCGGTGGTTTCCTCGCTGTAGTGTGGACTGATGCCGTGCAAGCGCTATTGATGCTGGCAGCAATAATTATTGCTCCCCTGGCAGTAATTAATGATGCCGGTGGCGTGTCAGTCCTGGCCGATCAAATGCGCGCAGTGAATCCCGGCAGCACGTCTTTATTCAGTGGTTTGACGCTGATGGGATTCGTCTCTCTAATGGCCTGGGGCCTGGGATATGTAGGCCAGCCCCATATATTGGCCCGTTTCATGGCGGTAGCTTCTTCGGCAAAATTAACCTCGGCGCGGCGTATCGCCATGATCTGGATGATTTTTGTGTTGCTGGGATCGGTGGCCACGGGGCTGGTGGGTATAGCTTATTTTGCCGATACGCCGCTGGCGAACCCGGAAACAGTATTTATCAGCTTAAGCCAGAGCCTCTTCAATCCCTGGGTGGCGGGGATTATTACCGCCGCTATCCTGTCGGCGATAATGTCCACGATAGATAGCCAGCTGCTGGTTTCGTCGAGTGTAATCAGTGAAGACTTTTACCGGGTGTTCCTACGGCCTGCCGCCTCGGACCGGGAGCTACTGGCTGTGAGTCGAGCTGCGGTTGTAATCATTGCCCTGGTGGCATTGTTTATTGCCAGCGATCGCGAGAGTCGGGTGCTTGATCTGGTGAGTTATGCCTGGGCAGGTTTTGGCGCCGCTTTTGGCCCGGTTATCGTGTTCTCACTGTTCTGGCGCAAGATGACGGCATTATCTGCGGTAGTCGGGATGTTGCTGGGCGCTATCACAGTAGTGGTCTGGTCGAATCTCAGCGGCGGTATATTTGATCTCTACGAAATAGTACCAGGCTTTTTGCTGGCGTCTCTTGCCATCGTAGTGATCAGCTTGCTACGCCCGCAAGCCAATACTTCGACGCTGCGTCAGTATGATGATGTGCTGCGTCTGCTGGCAGAGTCTTAGCTACGATCTCCAGTAGTCCTGCGTCAGGCCATTAACATTTCGATATGCGGTATGCCGCCTTCCATATAGGGTTCAGAGACGGTAGTAAAACCTAAACTCGCGTAGAAGCTTTCAAGCTGTTGTTGCGCTGACAGCGTGATCGACGCACCCGTAAAATGCTGATGACAATACTCAATAGCCATAGACATCAGATCTTTGCCATAGCCCTCACCTCGCATGGATTGCGCGGTGAGAACTCTGCCGATGCTAGCACCCTCGTACTTCAAGCCGGGAGGCAACAGCCTTGTATAGCAAACAAGTTTTTCATCGAGATGCCCCATTACATGCAGCGCAGCCTGGTCCCGATTATCCATGTCCTGATAAGGGCAATTCTGCTCCAGTACAAAAACCTCTGTCCTCAACTGCAAGACGGTGTAGAGAAGCTGGGAAGACAGACTTTCAAACGGCAGGCAGCTCCATTTTATTTCCCGCATGTAGCTGACTCTCACTCAATGTTTTTTTGAAAATCAAACGCTAACACAGCTGCTTGCTGCGGTCTGTATTAAAGCGGAGCGGTTTGGGGCTTGAGGGCCAAACAGTGAGTCAATCCTCTTCGACCAACATTCAAGCTAACTCGATTTTTAGAAATGCTATACTCCGCGCCGTCGCATTCGCCCCGGTGGCACAGCTGGATAGCGCGCACTTTTTTTAAATTCTCCAGCCCTTTCGTTTAACGAGTAGGATCAGTGAGCTTATGCATGTGATCAAAATAGCCGGTAATTTCCGGGCAGGGTGAAAAATTTACGCTGAAATCGGTGCCTCCGGTGCTGAGATTTTCCACCGCGTTTACCTGAGTAAGCGTAATATTACCCGGTGCAAACACCTCACGAACAACGCTGTTGTCGCTAAGCATCATGTAGGTATGAACAGTGGGGAAGGTGTGAGCCGAAGGGTTGATTGCACCCAAAGGATCTATCTCAAAAAATGCGTTGCTCTGCAGTGGGGACACAGTAAAAACAGCCTTGTCGGTGCCACAAGAGCCGGTGCTCGGCGCCACTGCAGGCTCAACCGACACCTGAACGCTGGCATAGACCAGTGACTCCATGTCCAGTACCCCATTAAGATTCAGTTCTACCGCAAAATAGAATGTATAGACGCCAACGGGGAGTGCTGTGATGGCAAGAATTTCAAGCTCGGTGAAGTTGCTGAATGCTTGTTGAAAAGCCACCACTGGTTGCTTGCCCCAACCGCTTCCGTCGAAGAAGTAGAGGTCATCAGGCGCTGCAAATTGCGTGGTTACGGCAATCCACCAGTCCGCGACGGGGTCGGTAATTGCATCGGTCATGCCGATGCTGATCGTAACCGGGTCTGCAGCAGAGACTGTAATGCTTGTCGAATTGCCATTTGCGCTGATAATCGGAGTGCCTGCCTGTATCAGACCGGGCGCGACTAGAAGAATTAACGTAAGTAGAGATGCCGGGGCTCGACTCATTATTCACTACCACCCTGCAAACCAGTCGCCTTGTTGGCGCTGGTCAGCGCACTTTGCGTATTTAAAGAATAAGAGTTTCTACGGTTTATATCTACATATCTTTAGTACTCAGGCTCCTGGTTCTTATTTGTTTGGTCTGGCTGTGGATGTTACACCCGTTGCTGGGCGCATAATTTGCGTAGCGTCACTATCACTTAATAAATGGAAGCATTAGAATCTGAGGTCACTATCCGCCCCAGCCTATTGACGAGATCCAGATTTGCCTGGTCAACGTGCCGTGGGCATTAGTGGCACTTGGGCTCATTGTGGTGTCATCGAACCGGCAAACGGAAAAACGCAAAGTTCGACTCGATATTCGCAGTACTGTCTTACTGGCACTGGGTATTGGGTGCTTGCAGATGGGGTTTCTTGGAAGCAACGTCGATTTTAGATTCTTAATCCCCGGAATTGGCTTGCTAGTCTTGTTTATCATGATTCAGCTTAAACTTGACGATCCGGTTTTTAATCCACGTTTCTTTCGCCGACCTGCTTATTTAGCCGCCGGGTGCACCACCGCGCTGGCCAATTTCACTATGTATGCGATGCTGTTCCAGTTGCCGATATTTTTTCATGACATTCGCGCTGTCTCGGAGCTTGAAATCGCCGGTGCACTTACGGCGATGACGTTGTGCATGATGCTTGGAGGTCCACTTTCAGGCGTGGCCGGGCGCTATATAGGTATTCGCTATACCGCTGTGGTGGCGGCGTGTACGAATCTATTTGGTTTGTATCTATTTAGTGATCTGGCCTCGGCACTGGTGCCTGGCGATATCATTGTAGCCATGGCATTGATGAGCTTTGCCGGTGGCATGGCAGGGCCGGTGGTACAGTCTGCCGGCATGTTAGCAATTGAAAAAGAAAACGCGGGAATGGCGGCTGGAGGACTGAGTACCATGCGCTATTTCGGCGGTGCGATTGGAATTTTGGTGCTTTCTTTGCAATTAAATAGCAGTGGAGTTACTACTATTGATCAACACCTTTCGATCATCCCATTCTATGCGGTAAGCCTGACTTTGGTACTGTTGGTTGCGTTTCTATTACCAGTTTCCTTTAAAACACAGCGGAAACAGATCCGGCGAAATAACAACAGGAGCAATCTATGAATAGAGAATTTATAGCACCGGGTCCTGGCACCTAGTCTCTTGATACAACTCACAATTCCGCGGCGATGACCTTGTATGCAGGTGAATCTCTTGCCGGCTTATCACGCGGCTTTCAGGAGTGCTGTGAGCGTTATGGATTGCTAATGAGCCATCTGCAGCCCGCATTCATGCACGGGTTCATGTTTGTGCAGCAAGTCGGTGTTGTGGGTAAGCCCGAAGGCGGGCCACCACCAAAGTTTTTATTTCAACTGATGTGCAGGATACATCCAACTTTGCGCAGGCGAATTAAAACCGCCCATGAATCCTTTAATAACCGGCTTTGGTTACAGGATCTGAAAGACTGGGATCAAATGAAGATAGATTCCATTGCACGTAATACGGCATTGCAGTCCGCTACGCTGTCGCAATTAGATGATGAGGAGTTAATCGTTCATTTAAACGCTTGCTACGCCAATGCTGAGGAAATGGTCTATCGCCATCACAAATATACTGTGGGATCTGTCATGCCTGTAGGTCGGTTCCTTGATGTGGCGACGCGAGGCTCAGGTCTGTCGCCTATGCAGGTAGCACCATTATTAAAAGGGTCGACGGTGGTTTCCAAAGGCATAGCCGGCGCAGAGCTTGTCAGCTTGGCAACGGCTCTAAAAGCAGCGAATATCTCCAAGGCTGTTCTCGATAGCAAACCTGCGGACGAGGCGCTGGTGATGTTGCGTGATAATGCTGGGGTGAGTGCTGCACTCGATGCGTATCTGGATATCACCGGATACATATTAATCGGTGGCTATTGCATCTCGGAGAAGACCTTGCAGGAGTCGCCGAATATTATTCTTGCGCGAATAAGTGACGCCCTTGCACCAAGGCCAGAAACTGAATTTGATGGTGAACTGGATAAGCGGATACGAGATCAGATTCCAGCTCAAGATCTCGAAGAATTTGATCTTAGCTTCAACGATGCTCGAGAAGCCAATCGCATGCGAGACGAGCGTGGTGTTTACAATGACATATGGGGAGCAGGAATTTCCCGCACAGCGATCCTTGAAGCCGGGCGCAGGCTGAAAGACCGAGGCCTGCTGTCGAATCATGAGCTAACTCTGGATGCAGCACACGCCGAGTTGCTCGGTCTGCTTCGGGGCGAGAGTCCGGTAACGGAACAGGTATTGCAAGAGCGCAGAGATTGGCGCCTGACTAAAAGCATCGATGAAGTACCTGAGTTTCTTGGTATGGCCCCGGTCGACCCACCACCCCTGGATTGGTTGCCACAAAAAATTCGACAACCATGCGCGCGTTTACAATGATCATGGGCAATATTTTTGACTCTCCTGAAACCGGTAGTGAGGAAAAAATTGAAGGTTTGCCAGTTAGTTCGGGTGTGTATGAAGGCACCGCCAAAGTAATTCTGAGCACGCGAGATTTTCACCGACTCAACGCGGGCGATGTGCTGGTGACAAAGAATACTTCGGCAGGTTTTAACGTGGTATTGCCCATCATCGGCGCCCTGGTGACAGACCGTGGTGGCATCTTGAGTCACGCCGCCATTGTTAGTCGGGAATACGGCATTCCTGGCGTGGTGGGAACAAAAACCGCTACCCAGAAAATAAAAGAAGGTGATCGGGTCAGGGTCGATGGTGATAAAGGTGAGTTAACGGTATTGTCATGATGGCAGCCGTGCGTCTTAAAGATGCCAGCGAGGAAGCTCTGTATGGAGGTAAGTGTGTCAGCCTGGGGTCGGCTCTGAGAGCTGGCTTGCCCACACCGGATGGCTATGCGCTGGAGGTGGATTTTGTCGCCGCGATAAGCCGTGGTGATGAGCCCGCAATTGCAGCCGTTCGTCCCTTGTTTGCAGAATTGGCTCCCGCTATGGCTGTACGTTCCAGCGCCGTGGGAGAGGACTCAGAGGACGCAAGTTTTGCCGGCCAGCATGTCAGTATATTGAATGTTATGAATGCCGATGCCATGGTGTTGGCTATCGAACAGGTGCATGATTCTGCTTCGACACCGGAAGCCCTGGCGTACCGGGGAAAAATGGGAGTACGCGATAAGCCGGCAATTGCTGTGGTGTTACAGCAGCAGATTCAGAGTGAAGTGTCTGGTGTGATGTTTACCCGGCATCCGCTCAGCGCTAAGGTGGAGCGCTATGTGGAAGCCAGTTGGGGCCTGGGTGAAGCCATCGTCGCCGGCTTGGTGGTTCCCGATGGCTTCAGGATCGGAAACGATGGCGCCATCATTGCAAGAATAGCAGGTGAGAAAGACATCAAGCTGGTTTCTACCAGCAGTGGTGAGGTGGAAGAAGTCGAGGTAGAAGCCGATAAGGTCGAAGCCCTGTGTCTAGATGATAGGCAACTTTTGCAGTTGCATCAGCTTGCAAGTGACTGCGAAGCAGTCTATGGCCAGCATATCGATATCGAATGGGCATTTCATGCCGGGAATTTGTATCTGCTGCAATGTCGCGCAATAACCATATAAGACATTGTGCAGAGGCGAATTTGTTCATCACAATATCTCAATACCGCGTCTGTTGCCCTTAGCACAAGACTTGGGCTATGCTGATTTTTGCCAGAAAGCATTCGTCAAATCAGTCACGGTTACACATGAAAAATTTGTTCAAACCTCCAAAAAGCAAACAGCTCGATACTGAAGCGACTAAGCAGTACCCGGTTTCTGGCAAGGGTGACGTGCAGAATTTTTTGCAGAAGATCGCAAAAATGCCGGTCGCCGTTGGCGATGCACGCCTGGTTTTCTCCCTGGATGCAACGGCTAGTCGACAAGCTACCTGGGACACGGCCAGCAAATTGCAGACAGAGATGTTTGTTAGTGCTCAGGCTCTCGGGGGCTTGCAGGTACAGCTTTGTTACTTTCGAGGCTTCGGAGAGTTCTACAGTAGCAATTGGCAGTCCGATCCTGATGTCCTGTTGAAGACCATGACCGGCATAAAGTGCCAGGCTGGCGCTACGCAGCTTGAAAGATTACTACGGCATGTGATTACGGAAAACGAGCAGAACAAGATCAAGTGTGCTGTTTACATAGGTGATGCTATGGAGGAGAACCTGGATATCCTGGCGCAATTAGCGGGCAAGCTTGGATTGCTAAATATCCCACTGTTTATGTTCCAGGAACGAGGCGACCCGATTGCGCGCCAGGCTTATCTGGAGCTGAGCAGATTGTCCGGCGGTGCCTACTGTCAGTTTGATGCTGCCAGTGTGGATCAGTTGAAGGACCTGCTGAAGGCAGTCGCTATCTATGCGGCAGGCGGCTTAAAAGCGCTGCAGGACTTCAGCAAAAACTCTCACAGGACTGTGAAATTGCTGGAACAGCAATTAAAGTCTTAGTCGAAACTATTGATTGCAGTCACAGCGAACATTCCCTAAATTAAGCCAATGATTTTCCGTTTACTGCTATTGCTGGCCTTACCTGTTATGGCTTATTACATGGTCAAGTCCGTGAGCCAACGTTTTACTCTAACTGCCAGACAGAATCGAATCTTGTTTGTTATCGTGGCTGCCTTTCTGGTAATCGGTGCGCTGGTGGCGATGGGAAGACTGCCTGTGCAGTTTATACTGGCCCCCATAGGTGCCGCGGTGACATTCATGTTGCGCCTGTTGCCCACTTTGCTGCGACTATTACCGATGTGGCAGATGTTCAAGAGTCGCGTAGCCTCCGCCAGACCCAGGGATGCGGGACAGTCTTCGAAAATCCGTACCGAATTTTTAGAAATGGAATTGAGACATGGCAGTGGTGATATGGACGGCACTGTTTTGAGGGGTAGCTTTGCCACTAAGAAACTCTCTTCGCTATCTCTTAATGAAGTACTAAACTTGCTTTCGGAGTGTCAGAGCGATCAGGATTCCAGTCAGGTACTGGAAGCTTATATCGATCGAGTTCACCCGAACTGGCGAGAGCAGACCGGTCACAGTTCTGATCGAGTAGAAATCGCTGACGAATCTGCCATGACCCGTGAGTTGGCCATAGAAATATTAGGGCTAGGAGAGACGCCGGATCGAGATCAAGTCGTGCAAGCGCATAGAAGTTTGATGCAAAAGATGCATCCAGATAGAGGTGGTTCTGACTACCTGGCGAAAAAAATCAATGCGGCGAAAGATTTTTTGCTAACTACACTTTAATAGTTTCAGAATATAATGTTTTGCTGTTATTAAAGCAGCAGTACTTCATTAATCAGAGATTCCCTAGTACATTGGCGTAATCAAGTAGAGCACTGCCGAGATTACAGGCATTATCGACGGCAACCAGGCATCCGATACCTTTTATGAGTAATTCTTCTCCGAACCAACAATCACCGCTGGCGGCCCTGATCAGTTCTGCAACCTTGATTGAAAAAAAAGAGCTGAAATCGGTAGTGCTGTCATTTTTGGTTGTATTTATACTTATGGCCGCCTATTACATGCTGCGGCCTGTACGCGATGCGATGGCCAGCGATTGGAGCAACACTGAAATCAGTGTGCTGTGGAATATTCAGTTCTTTCTGAGCCTCGCTGTGGTCGCGCTCTATGGCGCCGCTGTCTCCAGAGTTCGATTCAAATTGCTGGTGCCAGCGGTCTATAGTTTTTTCGCGCTAAGCTTTATTGGTTTCTACCTGGGCGGATCTCTTATCGCCGATCCGATTTTGCTCGATAAGGGATTTTATCTTTGGGTGAGTCTGTTCAGTCTGTTTCACCTGTCGGTGTTCTGGAGCTTCATGGCCGATCTCTTTGACAAGTCGCAGGCGCAGCGACTTTTCGGAATTATCACCGTAGGAGCCAGTGCTGGAGCCATTGTCGGCCCGCTAATCGCATCGGCCGTCGCACAAACTATTGGCGCCGGAGTTCTTATGCTAGTAGCAGCGCTAATCATGTTGATTCCACTGCCTATCATTTTTTACTTGCAGTATTTGAAACGGGTGGAACTCGAAAATGAGCAGGTCACAATCGACCCGTCGACTCTAAGAATTGGTGGTTCACCGTTAGCGGGGTTTAAGGAGTTTTTCAGTAGTCCCTTCCTCATCGGGATTGCGGCCTTTATTTTGTTGTACACGGCAATTAGTTCGTTTGTGTATTTCGAGCAGACCAATCTGCTGCGAGTTTTCGACCGGGATCAACGCACGGAGATTTTGGCCAACCTTGCCCTGGTGGTTAATATTCTTACTTTTGTATTAGGATTGTTTGCCACCAGCAGGCTTGCTACTCGTCTGGGAATGCCGTTCACGCTGGCGCTGGTACCGGCGTTCATGTGCGCCGCTTTACTAATCCTGGCATTTGCGCCGCTGCTTAGCATACTGCTGTTGTTGCAGGTGGCAAGACAGGCTGGCAATTATGGAGTTACCCGCCCGGCCCGGGAGATGCTGTTTACATCTCTGTCTCGCGAGAGTCGGTTCAAGGCTAAGCCGGTAGTGGATGTTGTCATTTACCGCGGAGGCGATGCCGTCTGGTCTTCAGTATTTGCTCTGCTAACCGATGGTGTTGATTTCGGTATGGCTGTGATGGCAGCCATCGGTGCTGGTATAGCAGCGGTATGGGCTGCTACCGGGGCAGCGCTGGGTGCGATGTTTGACAAGCGTAGTACGCTCGCCGCCAGGCCAGAGGCGACTTTGGAGGGAGCAGCGTCGGGATTGAATCCCAATCAGCCTGGCCTGAATAGTTAGCTCTGTAACTACGCTTGCTGCTGTTGGCAGCGTGCAGGGGGACGTCTTTTTACTGGTTTTTAGCGTGTATTGGCTAATAGGTTTTCGAAGTTTTCTGGCAGTTTAAAGCTCCAAACTTGTAGTGACATCGAGGTCATCATCGTGCAGGGTTGCCATGTTGGTGCCGTCGTCATCTACCGCGTCATCAAAATCTTCCATCTCTTCAATCAAGGTGATAGCCACAGCCACATAGTCGGTGTCGGTAATAATACCGGCGAGAACACCATTTTCCACTATGGGTACACAGCCAAATTTTTCCCGCTGCAGGATCTGCCCCACGTTCAATAAGCTGTCCTTGGGTGAGGCAGTACAAATCTTTTCGCTCATAATGCTTTTAATCGGACTGGTTTCAATGTCCGAGCGAGTATTCGGCTCATCTAGATCCAGGCAGGATAGATCGGCCCGTAGTATGTCTCGATGACTCACAATACCCAATAGTTGATGCTTTTTGTCTACGACTGGAACGTGACGGATGTTCATCTCTGCCATTAGTGCCATTGCCTTGGAAATCGGTTCTTCCGGCTGCAGTGTCAAAACATCGGCGGTCATAATTTCATCTACGGTGTGCATGTTGCTTCCCTGTTACTCTTGGCTAATTTACTACATGAGTGTGCAGCATAGAAAAATATCGTGGAGTGGCAGTTGATCAAGATCAAGATGAAGCCAACTGGAATCGAGTTTGTTCGGTGCAGGCTGCTAACGAAGCTAATTTTTCGCGCTCGTGTAAACACAACCCCCTCACGATAATATTTCTCAATACAAAAACCCAGGCAACATAGTGCTAGAATAGGGGTTGTTTCAGATAGACGGGAGTATGCCGTACCATGACATTAATTCGTAATCAAGATGTGATTCAGAGTGTTGCCGATGCTCTGCAGTATATTTCCTATTATCACCCTGCAGATTTTGTGCAGGCGGTGTACGCCGCCTATTTGAAAGAAGAGTCGCAGGCTGCCAAGGATGCAATGGCACAGATTCTTATCAATTCGAGAATGTGCGCCGAAGGCCGGCGACCTATTTGTCAGGATACCGGCATTGTAACCGTGTTCTTGAAAATAGGCATGGATGTGCAGTGGGAGGGGGATATGTCTGTTACGGACATGGTTAACGCCGGGGTGAGGCAAGCCTACCTGCTACCGGACAATATACTCCGGGCATCGATACTCGCAGACCCTGCTGGTGTTAGAAAAAATACCGGTGACAACACGCCAGCAGTGATTCATATGGAACTGGTTACTGGTAGTAAGATCGAAGTCAAATTGGCGGCAAAAGGTGGTGGTTCAGAGAACAAGGCGAAAATGGTCATGCTCAACCCCAGCGACAGTATTGCGGATTGGGTTGAAAAAACCTTGCCGACCATGGGTGCTGGCTGGTGCCCGCCGGGCATTCTGGGAATAGGCATTGGTGGTACTGCCGAAAAGGCAGCATTACTTGCCAAAGAATCCTTGATGGAACCTATCGATATTCATGAGCTTAGATCTCGTGGTGCCGGTAACCGGGTTGAAGAACTGCGACTCGAAATACTGGATAGAGTTAATGCTCTCGGTATTGGCGCGCAGGGTCTGGGTGGCTTGACCACCGTGCTGGATGTAAAGATTATGGATTTTCCTACCCATGCCGCGTCGCTGCCGGTGGCGATGATCCCAAACTGTGCGGCTACTCGCCACGCTCATTTCACACTGGATGGTAGCGGTGTGGCGGAACTAACCCCTCCGAGCCTGGATGCTTGGCCGGTAGTCAGCAGAGACGGGGGCAGCAGTGCCCGCAAGGTCAATCTTGACACTCTATCCAGGGAAGATATAGCAAGCTGGGAACCGGGCGAATCACTATTGCTATCCGGGAAAATGTTGACAGGCCGTGATGCCGCACATCGGCGGTTGTTAGGCATGTTGGAAAATGGAGAAGGTCTGCCGGAGGGCGTGGACTTTGACAATAAATTTATTTATTACGTAGGACCTGTCGATCCCGTGAGAGAAGAGGTAATTGGACCAGCTGGCCCAACTACTGCTACCCGTATGGATAAATTCACCGATGCCTTATTGGAACAAACCGGACTTATTGGAATGATAGGTAAGGCGGAAAGAGGGAAGCAGGGAATTGATGCCATTAAGAAACACAAAGTAGTATATCTAATAGCAGTGGGCGGAGCGGCTTACCTGGTGTCGAAAGCGATTCGTAAGGCGAAGGTTGTTGCTTTTAAAGATTTGGGAATGGAGGCGATTCACGAGTTCGAGGTGAAGGATATGCCGGTCACCGTCGCGGTGGATGTCAACGGTACATCTGTACATAAAACCGGCCCCGAGATCTGGAGGCAACGCATTGCCGAACAACACGCCATCGAGGTGAGTTAGCACTAGTAATTTAACATCGCTGTGCGACCCGGAGTGGATGTCTCCGATAGCTTCAGGAATACGCGCAATCGAAGCGATATTCAAGTTAGAACTCAGTCGCACATATCTTCGTAACTGTTCGTCAACTTCAAATCGACGGCAGGGTCGATGCCGGCGATGTTAATTGACTCTGTAGAAAGCTCTATTGATTCTCGGCCCATAACATGGTGGTCGAATTTGTAGATGATTGAGTTTTTGCCCTCGTTGGCGGCAGTTTCGTAGGCCGCCGAACTTTCTTTGATGGACTCGTTACGGGTTTTATATTGCTTAATTTTGTCAGCGCCGTGGCGCTTTTCCAGCATCTTTTCGACAATGTGAGGGGCAAGGATTGAGGCGCTGGCGTTGTTGCCTCCGAAGCCCTTCGAGTTCAGTATTGTTGCATCCATGCCTTCTGCACCTACTTCCTTGTGTTGTAGCAGGAAATCTACATTGTCAGTAGAAACGTCATCTGCAATCTCATCGACGCTTAAAATTCCTGGTATAAAACCATCTGCCCAAACCCCCAGGCTAGCTGCCAATTGATCGCCTGCCGATGAGGCTAGCGAGTGACCAATATAAGACTTAATTGCAGCTATTGGCCATTTTTCGATGGAGAAGGTCTTTGCGATTTCGCTGATGATGTGTGATTCGGTCTGTCGGTTCTGCAAAGTGCCGGTGCCATGGGATTGCACATAGCTACGCCGCTGTAATGCTTTCTTGCCAATGATGTTGCTGGTCGCCGCTGTCGCTTTGGCCAGAGAGATGTAGTTTCCCAGACCTGGGCTGGCGATGGATTTTTTGTGACCGTCGGCATTAATAAAGACTTCATTGACCGCGCCATATATATTGGCGCCAAGTTCCAAAGCCAGCTCATCGTCGAAAAGGACAATACATTGTGCCGATTCCGCCAGCGTGAAGCCGGCGTTATAACCGAAGGGTCGACAGGCGCGTCGGAAGTCCGGCAACTCCTCAGCTCTCAACTGATCGAGCTTGTGCAGCGAAGCATCGTCGGCCAGGGCCCCCATGGTGGCAAAGCCATCGAATATTTCCGGCACTAACGGTGCTTCACTGGTGCCAACGATCACTACGCGATGTGATCCGGTTTGAATGTCCCGAATGCCCTGGCGTAGATTGTAAAGAAAGGTCGCACAGGCCGCTATATTGGTGCCGGTTGTGCCTAAATTCCCCAGTAAGTAGGCATTAATAAAATCCGCTGGCATCTCGGCGTAACCCAGTGGTAATTGTTTGGAAGTAACCTTCCTGCCCAATAGTCTGGCTTGCATCATGCCGCCGTTGCCGTTGTAATCAAGCTGACTCATGCCGCTACCGGCATACACGCTGATTTGGTCTGGCGCGACCCTCTGTCTTACTGTCTCCCAGTCTATACCCAATGAGTTTATCGCGTCGGAGGCGGCAAATACGGTGAGCTGCAATCCCCGGGGATGATTCCTTGACCGGTAAAGCGTGGCCGGATCGAAGCCTGAAGGCAACTGCCCGGCGCTGTTTACTTTCGCCGAGCGATAACTTCGCAAGAGTACGTCGAGGTTGCCGCTGGCAGTAACACGGACCTTTCCTTCCTTACTGACACTGCCTGCATCCACCGACCAGCCGCTGGGGAGAGGATGGGGGATTTGTTTAGGCGATAATTCAAACTGGAATGCTTCAGCGTTTGCTGCAGCTAGAGAGGCCTTCTTGTGAAACAGTAGATGATCGGGATCAAACAGATTTTTCTCGACCTTGCGGATCAGTGATTCGCTGTCCAGTTGGGCTGCATTGCTTGCCACAAACTCCTGAAAATCAACGGGCTCACCATCACCACCAATCCATTTTGAATCTTGCCGACGCAGCTGACCCGTGAGTGCAGCCAGGCTTGCCCGTGTTTGCTGCGCTGCCGCTGCTGGCAGGGCATCGATGACCATACGACGATAGCCGTTGTGACCGGAACTACGCCCGGCGGCATTAACGCCGCCGAATCCGACTATTACTGGGAGCTTAACCATAGTGCATGTTGACTCTGAGACCTCAATAATCTAATTCTAGAGCGCAACCGTGATGGAGTCCCTCGAATGCCATTAAGCGTCTATTAGACATAAAATAAGATACATTAGCCATTTTTAGTTAACGCAGTGGCAAACATTGCCTGGATTAGACGCCAACCCTATCTATCTACAGCAGATCGATCCTCAGGGGTATTGCTTTAGCGGTAAGAAATCAGAGACTCACTTGCAATATCCCGAACTGCCACATAGCATGTCCTGTTCTGGACACCACCAACACTAAGACAGGAGGCGATATGAAAGTTTCACGCTTGGGGAAAATAACAATTGGCATAGCGGCATTCTGCACAGCTATTTCAGCAGTAGCGCAAGACGATCCCTATGCAAACGTTAGCATTCAAACCGTGCCGGTAGCAGGTAATGTCTCCATGCTGATTGGAGCAGGCGGCAATATTGGCGTCTCTGCCGGAGCCGACGGTATATTGATTATAGATGACCAGTTTGCACCACTGGCGGGGCGCATCAAGGATGCTATCGAAGCACTCGGTGCACGGGTGCCAAAATACCTGCTAAACACCCACTTTCACGGCGATCACACCGGTGGTAACGCCGATTTCGGTGCCAACAGTCTGATTGTTGCCCACGAGAATGTGCGCGCAAGGATGGAAGCTGAAAATGCACCAGCGGTGGCCTTGCCCGTAGTAACCTATGACGATGATGTTTCGATTCATTTTAATGGTGAGGAAATCACGCTGATTTATATGGCGAATGGCCATACCGATACTGACAGTGTGGTTTTGTTCGCCGGCTCTAATGTCATTCACATGGGAGATCATTTTTTCAATGGTGGATTTCCATTTATAGACCTCGCCAATGGCGGCACGGTACAGGGTTATATTACTAACCTGGAGAAGGCGTTGAGCTGGATTGGGGATGATACTGCGGTGATTCCTGGTCACGGCCTTCTTGGGGACAAGGCTTCCTTACTGGCTTTTTACAACGTCATCAAAGATACCTCTACTGCAATTCGAGTCATGAAGTCGCAGCGGATGAGCAAGGAAGATATTGTCGCCGCAGGCCTGGATGACATGTATGAGTCCTGGGGACAGGGCTTCATCAATGAGCAACGCTGGATTGAAACGGTGTTCGATAGCTATCCACGATAGAATTGACGGGCCTGCGCGCAGGCACAGGCCCGATCTCTCCAAATCTTCGATGTAGATTGCGTTGCTGTGACTTAGGGGGACTTTGCCGTTGCAAACTGATCCATTGGACCTGCAGCGATTCAAGCAAAAAGTAATGCAGTCACATGCGCAGCTTGGTATTCCTCTGGACTACGCCCAGCGCTGCGGATTACCACTCTGCCCGGAACCGGACGCACTCGTAGACACCGAGTTGGATTTCTATCAGCGGCCGCAGAGGCTGGTGGCTGCAGCCTGCCGGTCCTGGGGTTCAATGCGAACCGCCGCCAGCCTGGACGGGGTTTCCCTGTTCCTTATATCTGCATTTCGAAGTCTCCAGTATCAACACGAATTGATCGCCGCCAAGCTTGAGAAAGGGCTGTTGATCGATCAGATTCTACGGGTCAATGCGGCGCCGGGATTCAGCGAGCACCACTCCGGAAGAGCACTGGATTTAGGCACTTCAGGCTGCGATGCCCTGGTCGAGGAGTTTGAGAATACTGATGCATTTCAGTGGCTTCAAGGCAATGCGGTGACATACGATTTCCGCCTGAGTTTTCCCCGTAATCACGCCTCCAGCATTGACTACGAACCCTGGCACTGGTGCTTTCATGGCAGTGACCAGCCCCACCTCCAATAGGCTTAGACAAAAGCATCTGAAAGAGGTAATCTGAAATTCAGCAGTAGAAGGAATGGGGATGTTAGAGAACAACTACCCGCAACAGTTCAAACCGCTCGTCCTAGGTACTTTTGTATTTAGCTGCCCTACTCAAACTCAATTTTTCCACAGTTGCATTTTTCGAATTCGCTATCCGTCCCACAAATTCCGTGTCTTTCCCCCCTCGCGACTCAAGTCAGGTCATTCGCAACTGCCTCGATCTGTGGTTGCTAAGGTGTATTACCTGCTGTTGGCTAAGCTGGGGGTGGCCGAAAATTGGCGAATAAATTGATTTTACGCAAAGTATCAAGTGATAACGGAGGTAACAATCTTTAGTTAAAAGCAATTAGCTATAAGCCGGAGGCTTGCTTTAAGTACAGACAATCTTTTGAACGTAATTAGGAGAAAGTGTTTTATGACTAATGAATTCCAAGTTCTTTTCCATAACATCGATCAAACTGATGCCTTAACAGAGGCAGTGCAGAAACGCATCGGCAAGCTAGAGCGCTTTTGCGATCAAATCATAACTGGTCGCGTCGTACTGGATTCCCCCCACAACAATCACCATAAAGGTAAGGTTTATTCGGTCTCCCTGGAAATTCATACCCCCTCGAAAGAAGTGCGTGTTAATCAAGATCAACATGACAACCATGCCCACGAAGATTTATACATTGCTATTCGGGATGCGTTCGATGTTGCCGAAAGACAACTCAGGTCCATAGACAAGAATCATCGAAAAGACCCTGCCCACAAAGATATAGAGAATTTCGATGGCGAGGCAGCTTGATGCAGACAGGTGTCAGCGATGAATGACCAGCAACGCCTGGAGATAGAAGCGGCAACCTTCAGGAGGCTATTAGAGCATTTCGACTCGCATAAGGAAGTCCAAAATATCGACCTAATGAACCTGGCCAGTTTTTGTCGCAACTGCCTGTCCAAGTGGTATCGCGCCGAGGCAGAAGAGCGCGGACTGGAGTTAGACTACGACAGTGCCAGGGAAATTGTCTACGGCATGCCCTATTCTCAGTGGAAGAGTAAATATCAGAGCGCAGCTACTGCCGAGCAATTGGCAAAATTTGATGACCAGACCAACAAGGATCCTTAGCAGCTTGTTGAAAAACTCTCAGCCGGCCCAGCGCCGATGTTTTAATATTCAATCGCCAGCACACAGAAACATTTTCGACCGGTGGGCGATTCTATTTCAATTTCACTGTGTATTTCTTTACCCAGCAGCGCGCGGCCCAGGGGAGCATCTATGCTGATATAACCCCGTTGTGGATCTATTTCGTCAGGACCAACCAGACGATAAATCACCTGTTGATCATCGTCATCTTCAAGTCTAACGGTAGCTCCAAAGTAGATTTTATTGCGATTGTCCGGCGGCTCGGAAACAACAGTAAAATCTTCCAGGCGCTTGCGTAGGTATCTTACTCTTCTGTCTATCTCCCGCAGGCGCTTCTTGCCATAGATGTAATCTGCATTCTCGGAACGATCACCCATTGCTGCCGCTGCGGATACGGATTGAGTAACCACTGGACGCTCTACTTTCCACAATTGATGCAATTCCGCCTTCAGAGTTCGCTCGCCCTCGGCAGTAATATATTTTGAACCAGCTTGCTGGGGCGGGCGATATCTGCTCATCGACTACTCTTATTTTCTGCCAGGTATTGGCAATCAAAAACCTAGGGAAGCTCTTGATCGAGTGTCAGTAATAACTGATTCGCGGTCATTGCGTCCTCACTCGGCGCTTGCACGGGCAGTAGTTTAACACCCATGCCGAGTAAGCGTACGGGGCGATTGCCGCGGGCATAGCCCTCTTCACACAAGCTGTTGAAATTATCGATAGCAGTGGTCTCGGCGATCATTTCTACTGTAGTTTGTACGAAGTCATGAAATTTAATTTTTATGAATTGTTTATGGACCTGGTATTCGTCGCCGATTTTATCCAGGCGTTTCTCCAATAGCGATTTAAGCCCAGGTAATTCTTGCAGGCACCTGGTCAACGTTGGCAGGTCGGCGGCGTAGGTGTTTTCAACACTGACAGATTTTCGAATTCTTGCAGTTGTTACTGCTCGGTTATCGATGCCTCGACTGAGTTGATGCAGGCGCTCACCGAAACTGCCGAACTTTATTTTTAACTCTTCGGCATTTAGTTTTCTTAGGTCGAGACAGGTATCGATGCCGAGTCGCTTCATCTTGGCGGCGGTGATTTTTCCAACGCCGTGTAATTTATTGACGGGCAGTTGCTGGACAAAGGTATCGACCTGAGACGGTGTAATCACGAACTGGCCATCGGGTTTGTTCTCGTCGCTGGCTATCTTGGCAAGGAATTTATTCGGTGCGATGCCGGCAGAAATGGTGATATTTACTGTTTCTCTAACGTCGCTACGGATCGCCTCGGCGATGAGAGTGGCGCTGCCTTGGTGGTGATCACAGTCACTGACATCCAAAAATGCTTCGTCCAGTGAGAGTGGTTCTATCACTGCGGTATAGCGCTCAAATATTTCGTGAATTTGTCTCGATGCCTCCCTGTATTTGTCCATATCAGGGCGAATTATAATCAGCTCCGGGCAGAGTTTACGTGCAGTGGCGGCCGCCATGGCAGAATGGATGCCGAACTTTCGAGCTTCATAATTGCAGGTAGCAACGACGCCGCGTCGGGTCGGCAGGCCGCCTACCGCAATTGGTTTTCCCAGCAATTCAGGGTTGTCGCGCATCTCTATGGAGGCGTAGAAACAATCGCAATCACAATGAATGATTTTACGTGGGGGAGCCATACAATCGCTTCGTAGTTAGAGAGCCTCGAGTCAGCTGTTGTCGTTCTCAAACTCCCGCATGAAGTCGACCAGTGTCTGGCAGCCTTCACGCGGCATGGCATTGTAGATTGAAGCTCTGATACCGCCGACATTGCGATGTCCCTTCAGTGCATACAAGCCCTTATCCAATGCTCCGGCGAGAAAGCTATCGAGCAAATCATTGTTGGCCAAATTAAACGTTACATTCATGGTCGAGCGATGCTCGGCTTGAGCGACAGCGAGATAAAATTCTGAGTTGTCGATGGCGTCATAGAGCAGCTTGGCCTTGTCATTATTTTGGCTTTCGATGGCCTCTATGCCGCCTTGATCGCGTAACCATTCTAAAACCAATTTCATCATATAGATTGCAAAGGTATTGTTGGTGTTAGCGAGGGAGTGTTTGTCGGCATAGGTTTTGTAGCTGAGCAAGCCAGGTGTCGCGGGCAGGGCGTGCTCCAGTAAGTCTTCGCGAATAATCACACAGGCCAGGCCTGCAGGCCCCAGATTCTTCTGCAGTCCGGCATAAATAATGCCAAACTGTGTGATATCTAGAGATCTGGATAGCAATTCAGAAGTCATATCTGCCACCAGGGGAATATCGCCAGTGTCTGGAAAGTGTTGCCAGCGAGTGCCGTAGAGAGTGTTGTTGCTGGTTATATGCACGTAGGAAGTATCGTTATCCAGAGCAGAGGGGTCGAATGCCGGAATACGGTCGTAAGAGGTCGCGGCACTGGAGGCCGCGGTGATTATCTCGCCGTATCTGGCTGCTTCTTTGGCCGCCAATGTGGCAAAATTTCCCGAATCGACATAGGCCGCTTTCTTCGCTTGGAGGCGGTTGATCAGGTTCAGGGGGACGGCGGAAAATTGCATTTGTGCGCCGCCGTGGACATACAAAATTTTGTAGTTGTCAGGAATACCGGCAAGCTCGATTAACAGCGAATCAGTGGCATTGATGATTGCATCGAATTCTTTCGACCTGTGACTTATCTCTATAACAGAAGCGCCCATTCCCTCGTAGTCCAGAAATTCCCGCTGTGCTCTCTCCATAACGGCTGTTGGCAACATCGCCGGGCCAGCACCAAAATTAAAAACTCGAGTCATCGCTTCAATCCCAATTAATCAGTTAATCTTTAGTTTCTAAACTTCCGCTCCTTAGAGTAGAGTAACCTTTATAACATTCTCTATCTCTGCGATAGCCGCGACGGCAGCATCAGAGGGTGCGCATTCCAGGTCGATGAGGTTGTAGGCTATGTCGTCCCTGCTCTTGTTCAACATGTCCACAACGTTGATATTCTGGTCAGCGAGTACTGACAATATCTGACCGAGCATAGTCGGGACGTTTTTATTGCAGATTGCGAGGCGTGTACCGACTTCCGCATCAACTGCTCGCTCAAGATAAAGATTCGGAAAATTAACGGAATTTTTGGTATTGCCGCTTTCCAGAAAGTCCATGAGTTGATCGGCGGCCATGATGGCACAGTTTTCTTCGGCTTCCCGGGTGCTGGCACCAATGTGCGGCATAGAGATGACATCCTCACGGGCCATTAATTCAGGGCGTGGAAAATCACTGACGTACATGCGCAACTTGCCAGCTTCCAATGCTGCCAGTAGAGCCTGTGAATCGACAATCTCGTCGCGGGCAAAATTGAGCAGGCAAGTGCCGCTGCGCATTGCTGCAAAGATATCCTTGTTGATCAGATTGCGAGTGGTGTCCAATACCGGCAAATGCAGAGAGATGAAATCGGCACTGGCTGCCAGCGAACTGATGTTTTCGATGCGTTTGACCTGGCTGGGCAGTCGCCAGGCGGCTTCTACAGACAGGGCGGGATCGTAACCCAAAACCTTCATGTCCAGGCCAATAGCCATTTCCGCAACCAGAGAGCCTATCGCGCCGAGACCAATGACACCCAGAGTCTTGCCGGCGATTTCACTGCCTTTGAATTGCTTCTTCTCTTGCTCCATGAGCTTGGAGAGCTTGTTGTAGTCGGTGACATCTGTTTGTGAACTGGCGAAGCCAATACCCGGGACAATGCCTCTGGACGCCAGCAATAAGCCGCATAAAACCAATTCCTTCACGGCATTGGCGTTGGCGCCCGGGGTGTTGAATACAACCACGCCAAGGTCTGTACAGGCGTCGACAGGCACGTTATTGGTGCCCGCGCCGGCTCTGGCTACAGCCTTTAACTGTGGGCTGAGGGTGTCGGCGTCCAGTTTGTGGCTGCGCAGCAAAATGGCGTCGCCAGCTCCCACTTCGGCACCAATCTCGTAGCTTTGTTTGGAGAATCTATCCAGGCCGCGCGGGGAGATCTGGTTAAACGTTTTAATCTTGTGCATGGTGAAATCCTGACTGATTTTTATGCAAGTTCTATGCGAGAGAGTGACGCTTTTGCCGCCTGATTGGACTGCAAATCGCTATGGCCTTAGCAGAGAAGATGGAACATTTATTGTGAAACTCTCGTCGACTTGCCGTCAGATCGAGAGTTTTTCAAAGCCGGCAATTATGTCCCGATTTGCCAGAAATTTCCAGCCGCAATTCCTTTTATTCCCGAGCTTTTGTGGGGTGGCTGCTTACAACAGGTTATGATTAGATTTTAATTCGAGGAAATCAGCTAATGGCAGACTTTCGGCCTGGTGTCGCAGTCACTCTTACTGCTACCCAGGTACCGGTTAAGCGCATACTGGGGCGCAATCCCAGCGCCATGACAGGCCCTGGCACCAATAGCTATTTAATTGGTACACAGCAACTCTCATTATTGGATCCCGGACCAAAAGATGACGCCCAATTTGATGGTTTTATGGCGGCAATCGGCACCGCCAGCCTCGAGTATATTCTTATCACCCATACCCATGGCGATCATTCTCCTGGCGCAGAGCGCCTGCGACAAGCAACTGGCGCCGAAGTGGTTGGGCTGCCAGCCCCGGATGTTCCCGGTCATGATAAATCGGTGATTCTGGCTCGACAATGGAACCACGGAGATGTTGTCCGTACTGCAGAATATAGCTTGCAGCTGATTCACACGCCGGGTCACGTCTCTAATCATATCTGTTACTTGTTGGAGGAAGACGAGCTTCTCTTTACCGGTGATCATGTGCTCGAAGGCACGACTTCGGTAATCCTGCCTCCAGATGGCGACATGGGCGCCTATCTCGATTCCCTGCGCACTCTGCAGAAACTATCGCTACGTTATTTTGCCCCCGGCCACGGTGACATCATGGATGACCCGCAAGCCGAATTGCGAAAACTTGTCGCTCATCGCCTGGGCAGGGAGAAGAAAATCGTCGCCAGGCTACAGCTACTGGGTCCTTGCCATCTGGATCAACTGGTGCTGGAGGTCTATGACGATGTAGCGTCTCACCTGATTGTCTGGGCGAAGAAAACCCTGTTGGCACATTTGATAAAGCTGAAGAGAGACGGCAGGGTTAGCCTGCAAGGAGAAAACTGGCAGCTTCTTTAACATTGGATAGCGCCAGTATTCGAATATGACCAGTACAGGAATGAGGGGGGGGGTGACGTGAGTGATCCAGAAGACTGTTGGCATCTCTATCTGATCCGCTGTGGAGACAACAGTCTGTATACCGGTATCACCACAGATGTATCGCGACGCCTGGGGCAGCATCAGAATCGGGACGGCAAGGGCAAGGGAGCAAAATTTCTGCGCGGCAAGCAGCCGCTCACACTCGTCTTTTCGGCGCCAATAGGTGATAGATCCGAGGCTCAAAAAATCGAGTACCGGGTCAAACAACTTGGCAAATCTGACAAAGAGGCCTTAGTCAGCCGGCAGCTTGATATCGATACGCTACGATCACAAAGTTCTGGCGATGAGTGAGATCGAGAGTGAGAGCAAAGCCAGAGTCAACAGCCCAAAACTGCTGGTAGGGGTTAGCAGCTGTCTGCTCGGTGAAGCGGTGCGTTACGACGGTGGTCACAAAGCCCATGCAGACATATGCGGGGCGCTTGCAAATTATTTCGAATTTCGAAGTTTTTGCCCGGAAGTCGATATTGGCATGGGCATTCCCAGGCGACCCATCCGACTTCTTCGCAGTTCGCAGTCTCAGGGGCCTTTGTCCGACAACGCTGCCGGTGGCATTGCTTACATTGCGGTAGACGATGCAGGCTTTGATTATGCCCCCAAGCTTCGCGACTGCGCGGAGAGACAACGACAATGGCACGAAAAACTGTGTGGATACATTTTTAAGCAGGACTCCCCAAGTTGCGGCACGGGGAGAGTCAGAGCCTGGGGTGGAGCAGAGCCTGTTAGAGGAGGAGTGGGGATTTATGCAGGCAGCTTGATGAGAAACTACCCTTTATTACCAGTTGTGCAAGAGCGGGAACTGGAGGATAAAAAGTGTCGGCAAAACTTCATACAAGCTGTCACTGCCATGGGGCGTTGGCATGAACTACAAATTCAAGGATTTTCGACAGAACAGTTACTGGAATTTCACAGCCATTACCGACCAACTCTGATGAGCCTTGATCGGCACCTCAATCGAAGGCTGGTAAAACTACTGGCGAATATAAGTGAAGATAATTTGGCCCAGAGTGCGGGCGAGTATTTAATTCAATTGATGGCACTGCTAAATAAATCAGCCAGCCTGACTTTATTGTCCGAGGAGAAAAGTTAGCCCGTTGTTCAGGCGGGTTGCTCGGTGAGCACGGGAGCGATCTTGATATTCATGAAGCCGTAGATCAGCGCCATTACCGGACACAGAAAATTAAAGAAGCAATAGGGCAGGTAGGCGAAAGTAGCGACGCCGAGGGTGCCGCTCATATACGCACCACAAGTATTCCATGGTATCAGAGGGGATGTCACCGTGCCCGCATCTTCCAGTGTGCGGGACAGGTTCTTCGGGTCGAGATTCCTGTTCTGATATTCCATCTTGTACATACGTCCTGGCAGCACGATGGAGATGTACTGGTCAGCCGTGATGATGTTCGCGCCTATGCAAGTAGCAACGGTGGTGGCGATGAGACTGCCGGTGCTGTGCACGAAAGACAGGGCGTAATTCACCAGCGACTGCAGTAAACCAGTTTTCTCCATCACCGAGCCAAACATCAGCGCGCATAGCACCAGCCAAACGGTGTTGAGCATAGAACTCATGCCGCCCCGGGTCATCAAATCATCCAGTGTGCTATTGCCGCTGTTGAGTACAAAGCCATCAAACAGGGTTTGCCATACGCCCTTGAACAGCCCCAGCAATAGATTGGGGGTGTCTCCCGCCAGCGCTATAATGGCGCTGCTTTGAAATACCAGTGCCAGCACAATCCCAATTAGCGCGCCGACTAATATGGTAGGAATCGGCGGCATTTTGTTTTGAGCCATTACCAGCAAGGCCACGATTGGCAATAGCATCAGCGGGTTGATAGTAAAATTTTCTGTAATCAGGCGCATGGTTATAGCGAGATCATCGGCATTTGCAGTGCTGTCGATATTCAAACCAATGATGGTGTATAAAATTAGCGCAATGATGATGCTGGGGAATGTAGTCCAGACCATATGGCCAATATGTGAGAACAGGTCGGTTCCAGCGACGGCGGGGGCCAGGCTGGTAGTTTCGGACAATGGCGACATTTTGTCACCAAAATAGGCGCCGGAGATTATGGCGCCGGCGGTAATTTCAACCGACACCCCCATACCGGCGGCGGCGCCAATGAGTGCGATACCCACGGTGCCGGCTACGGTCCAGGAACTGCCAATACTGAGCGCGACCAGACCGCAGATAATACAGCTGGCGGCGTAAAATATCGATGGATCGAGCATCAACAAACTGTAATAGATCATGGTGGGTACGGTGCCGGATAAAATCCAGCTACCGATCAACAGGCCTACGCTAAACAAAATCATGATGGGCTTAATCGCTATGGTGATGCCGGAAACCATAGCAGCCTCGATCTGATTCCAGTTCAGCCCGTTGCTCCAGCCGACCAGAGCGGCAACAATTGTGCCGACACACAGAGCAATTTGATTCGGGCCATAGCTCGAATCCTCACCGAACAGGTAGACAGACAGGGACAGCAGGCTAACTAGCACCAATATCGGGATGAGCGCCTGGCTAGCGCTAGCCTTGTCTCGCGCGGCAGTCGAATCCTGCATGTTATCCATGGTTTTTCACCTTTCGTCGTGCTCCGAGCATAATGGCAACAGCCGCCACATGTCCATTAGAAGGCTCGCTCGTACCAGAATTGAGGTATAATTTTCGACTTCACCGAGCAGACCCCGGTTTCCACAATCCCCTTTCACTTCTTGTCTCAGACTCTTAGGAGAGAATGGATGAGAGCGAACAAGCAACGAGGTTCCCCAGATCAACCCGATCGGAACGTGACATGACAGATATCGAAAGCTACATGCTTGAACTGGGTGTTCAAGCTCGCACCGCCTCCTGGGAAATCAACAAGGCGACCACAGCACAGAAAAATACTGCGCTGTTGGCTATCGCCGCTGCCATCGATGCCAGCCGAGACGATTTGCTGGCCGCAAATGGGTTGGACCTTCAGGCGGGAGCGGAGCAGGGGCTTGCAGCTGCGCTAATGGATCGACTGCAGCTGACGACGACACGCATCGACACCATGATAGAGGGGCTGCGCCAGGTTGCAGCCCTACCGGATCCGGTGGGAGAAATCACAGGCTTAAAATATCGGCCCAGTGGCATTCAGGTAGGGCAGATGCGAGTGCCTCTGGGTGTGGTGGGAATTATTTACGAATCTCGACCTAATGTAACCTGCGAAGCCGCCAGTCTCTGTCTCAAATCCGGCAATGCGACCATATTGCGTGGCGGTTCAGAGGCGATCCATTCAAACCAGGCGATTGCAAGCTGCATCGCGGTGGGATTGGAGCAAGCGGGCTTGAGCAAACATGTGGTGCAGGTTTTGGACAGAACCGACCGCGATGCTGTCGGCAAACTGATCACCATGTCTGAGTACCTAGACGTAATCATACCCCGTGGTGGTAAGGGTCTCATCAAAAGAGTTAGCGCAGAAGCCAAGGTGCCGGTGATAAAGCATCTGGATGGTAATTGTCACCTCTACGTCGATGACGATGCGGATTTGGGGAAGGCGACGACAGTGGCGATTAACGCCAAGACGCAGCGTTATGGCACCTGTTGTACGCTGGAATCTTTGCTGTTGGCGGAATCGGTAGCCGCGCAGATCTTGCCAGGTTTGGCGCTAAAATATCTGGAGCTGGGGGTTGAATTGAGGGGATGTGAAAAAACCCGAAACATTGTCGACGCTGCGATTCCCGCTACTGAAGAAGATTGGTATGAGGAATACCTGGCGCCAGTGCTGTCCATCAAGATCGTGTCCGGCATCGATGAGGCTATCACCCACATTAACAAGTACAGCTCTAAGCACACAGATTCCATAATGACCCGAGACTTCAATAGAGCACAGCGTTTTTTGCGCGAAATAGATTCCAGCTCGGTCATGGTTAACGCATCGACGCGGTTTGCGGATGGCTTTGAATATGGCCTTGGTGCCGAAATCGGTATTTCGACAGACAAGTTGCATGCACGGGGGCCAGTTGGCCTGGAGGGGTTGACGTCGCAAAAATACATCGTGCTCGGAGATGGCCACATTCGACAATGAGCTTTCTAGGTGTGCTTGGCGGTATGTTCGATCCTGTGCATAACGGGCATATAGAGGCCGCCCGCTGTGCCTTGGGAAAATTAGCGCTGGATGAGGTGAGGATGGTGCCCTGCCGCATTCCAAATCATCGAGAGCCGGCACAGTTTGCATCCGCTCATCGGCTTAACATGATTGAGTTGGCGTCTGCCGATGAACCCCGAATTCAAGTCGACCCTATTGAGATCAACAGAATTGGCACCTCCTATATGGTCGATACTCTGTCGATGCTGAAGACGAGGCATATTGATTCTGCCTTGGTATTGATTCTGGGCGTAGATTCCTTCAATACAATGCCGCAATGGCACTCGTGGTCGCAATTCCCTGAGTTATGTCATTTCCTGATTTTGGGCAGGCCCGGAAATATTGTTTCAGAAGAAGTTATACACTTGCTGAGTAGTGGACGGGGATTGGTGGATACTGCGAGCGAATTATTTGCAACAGCCTGTGGCAATATAAAGTTTGTTAAGGATTTTGATTTTGATATTTCATCGAGCAAGGTAAGAGAGGGCCTGGCAACGAATGCTGACCTGTCGGATGTTCTTGATGAGAAAGTAATAGACTACATCAGAATGAATAATCTCTATGTAAAGTAGTACAGCTATCGTAAATTAATAAAGGTAATCCGATTGAACAGTAAAAAAACTTCCAAGCTCATGGTTGCTGCGTTAGAAGATATGAAAGGGCAATCCATTCGTTGTATTAATGTCTCTAAACTCACCTCAATTACCGACTTTATGGTAATTGTAACAGGCACTTCGAGTACGCATATAAAAGCCCTGGCGGATGCTGTCGTGAAGAAGGCGAGGGAGTCCGGGGTGAAGGTAGTGGGTGTAGAAGGACGACCTCAGGCCGAGTGGGTATTGGTTGACATTGGGGATGTACTCGTGCACGTGATGACAACTCCGGTTCGCGCCTTGTACAATCTGGAAGAATTATGGAACTTTAGTTTAGATAAACTTGGAACAGGAAAGGCCGAAGGCATTAATAGCGAGAGCTCGTCCGCATGAAAGTGCGACTGATTTCAGTTGGCAGTAAAATGGCGCAGTGGGTGCAACAGGGAATTGCGGAATATGAGAAGCGCATGGGTAAAGAATTAGGTTTTTCAATTGTCGAGGTGGCGCTGCAGCGCCGAAGCAAATCTCGAACCATCGATCAGTGTAGACAGAAAGAAGGAGAGGCGCTGTTAAGTCGTGTGCAGCGGGATGATTTTGTGGTCGCGCTGGAGGTTAATGGTAAGACGCTGGACACAGCAACACTGGCACGGCATCTGGATGAATTGAAATTACAGGGCCGCAATCTCAGTTTTTTGATAGGAGGGCCGGATGGCCTCAGTGCAGATTGTCGGGCCCGAGCCAATGCGTGCTGGTCATTGTCCGGACTCACCTTTCCCCACCCTCTTGTGAGAATACTCTTAACCGAGCAACTTTACCGAGCCTCCTGTATATTGAAAGGCCACCCTTATCATAGAGAATAGGATGCTATACTGCAGCAAGACGCCTTGACCTACGGCCGCTCTGCCGGCCAGAGATATTGATTCATTAATCAGAGGTTCCCTAGTAAAAAAAACGAGAAATAGTGCGCTAAAATAACACTTTTGTATTGATTTAAACTATTTTACAGACTTATTGTCTAAATCCTGATCAAGTTAGGGTTTAGAGTAGTTTTAACTAGCCGATTACTCTAAGCAGTGGCAGCAATCAGGCTTAACTACCATTACGCAGTTCTCACGTTATGACAGGAAAATGGCAACTAAAAGACCACGAGGGGGAACGAGCGCTGTTCCACAGGCGTCTGGCTGTCGCCGCCGTCTTCGTTGCGTTGTTGTTCGCAGCACTGGTGGTCAAATTGGTGAATCTGCAGATCTCCCAACACGAGTATTTTTCCGCTCGCTCCGATGGCAATCGACTGCATTCTCAATATATCCCACCTCCTCGCGGATTAATCTTCGATCGCAATGGGAGCTTGTTGGCGGATAACCAACCGATCTTCAATCTAACCATTGTTCGCGAGCAGGTTGAAGATATGGATGCCACGCTGAGTTTTCTCAGCACCCTGATCCGGCTGAACGCAGATGATATCGAACAATTCAATAATAGAATACGCCGTAATCGTGTGCCTTTCTCATCCGTACCCTTGCGTTATGTGTTGTCTGAGGAAGAAAAATCCCGCGTAGCTGTCAATGGACATAAATTACCCGGCATCACAATCGAGCATCAATTGGTTCGCCAGTACCCACTAGCTGAACTGATGGCACACTCCGTTGGCTATGTCTCTGAAATTAATCGCGATGAACTGGACAGCCTCAGCGATGAAGAGCGTGAAAATTATGGTGGCACCAACGATATCGGCAAGACCGGTATTGAAAGAACTTATGAAGATTTGCTGCACGGAACTGTCGGCTATGAAATTGTAGAAAAAAATAATCGGGGTCAGGTTATGCGGCGACTGGATCGCACCGATCCAATTGCTGGCAAGAATATATCCCTGCATCTGGATAGTCGATTACAGATAGCGGCTGAGCAAGCCCTTGGAGACTTTCGTGGAGCGATTGTCGCTATCGATCCAGCCACCGGCGGCATATTAGCTATGGTGAGCAAGCCCGGGTTTGACCCGAATTTATTTGTCACCGGGATAAGCAACAAAGACTATAGTGTGTTGGTAACAGATGAAGTTAATACGCCACTGTTTGACCGCAGCACAAATCCTTATCCGCCCGGATCCACTATTAAGCCGTTTTTGGGTTTGAGTGGATTACACCATGGCATAGTGGATTACGATTTTACTATTGAAGACCCGGGCTATTTTCGATTGCCGGGAGTTTCATACCGATGGGGTGACTATACGCTGCGTACTGTTATTGGCGGTGGTCATGGGCACACGGATTTGCGCAAGGCAATCTACCAGTCCTGTGATACTTTCTTCTATGACCTCGGCAACCGCATGGGTATCGATACCATCCATGAATTTATGTCTCAATTCGGTTTTGGCGACAACTTTGCAGTGGACATCGCCTATGCCCGCACCGGTGTTTTGCCTTCCCGGGAATGGAAAATGGCCAGTCGAGGTGAACCCTGGTATCCAGGTGACACAATTAATTCCTCCATCGGCCAGGGGTATATGTGGACGACCCCGCTGCAACTTGCCACGGCGGTGTCGATAATTGCTAACAAGGGCAAAGTAGTGCCGCCGCGCATGTTAAAAGAAATAGATGGCCAGGCGTTCCAGCCAGATATCGAAGATGCAGTTCCTGATGTAATGCTGAATGATCCGGATTATTGGCGCTATATGGAAGAAGCGATGACCATGGTTGTACACCGTCCCTATTCCGATACTTTCAGGGATTACGGTACTGCCTACGAGGCTATCGCGATGGCCGATCGCGATATGTCTTACAAGATGGCAGGCAAGTCAGGGTCGGCACAGGTGGTGGGAATAAGTCAGAAAATATTGCAGAGCACAGATATTGTGGTGTCGGATTTAAACAAAGACCACGGCCTCTTTATTGCCTTCGCTCCCACTGAAAATCCTGATATTCCACCGCAGATTGCCGTTTCTGTATTCGTGGAGAATGGGGAGCATGGCAGCAGTGTTGCCGGTCCCATCGCCAAGCGAGTGATTGACACGTATCTACTGGACATTCTACAAATTGATTTCGCTGCTTTGGAAGCACAGCGAACTGTAATTAGTCAGTTAGAATCAACTGAGGCCGAAGCGGTTCAGGCTGCATTTATCCAGGCTGATGATTAACCAGGACTTCATTCGACAGTCCGACGGCCTTGGTTCGAGCGCTATAAAATCCAGATCTTTTTGGAGCGTGATACACACAGATCCGCCTCTGCTGGTAGGCTTGATACTGCTCTGTGGTTTCGGCTTGTTCGTTCTCTACAGCGCCAGCGCCCACGACGAAGCTGTGGTCCGCCGCCAGGGCTTGACCATGGTTGTAGGCATGGTTGTCATGCTCATCGTCGCCCAATTCAATGTGCATTTTTTTCGGCGCTGGGCACCTTCTCTGTACGCAGCCGGGCTGGCTTTGTTGGCTGTGGTGCTGTTGATCGGAGTAGAAGCCAACGGTGCAAAAAGTTGGTTGGACCTGTCTGGATTGCCCAGTTTTCAGCCCTCCGAGTTGATGAAATTTGTAGTGCCTATGTTATTAGCCTGGTATCTGGCCAGTCGTCCACTACCTCCGGGCTTCAAGCACATGTTTTGGTCTGCCATTATGATCATGGTGCCGGCGGCTCTTATCATCGTCCAAAACGATACCGGCACCGGCCTCATGGTAGCGATGTCGGGAATTTTCGTAGTGCTGCTGGCTGGAATACGCTGGCGCATAATAATAGCCGGGTTTATAAGCTTGTTGATGGTGTCTCCGGCCTGGTATCTGTTTTTGGCACAGGAGCATCAAAAGAATAGAATTTTAACGTTCTTTAATCCCTATAGTGATCCAACCGGCGCCGGCTACAACATTATTCAGTCCCAAATCGCCATTGGCTCCGGCGGAATTTACGGCAAGGGCTATGGCAATGGCGCTCAATCCCATTTGGACTTTATCCCCGAGAGCAATACCGATTTTATCCTCGCTGTGCTGGCCGAAGAATTCGGCCTGCTGGGTGTTTTATTCCTCATAAGTCTGTATCTGTTCGTGCTAATTCGGGGCGCGTACATCGCCTATTCCGCCAAGGATATGTTTAGCCGACTGCTGGCGGGCAGCGTTACTCTGACCTTTTTTCTCTATATTTTTGTGAATATGGCCATGGTATCAGGATTGGTGCCGGTTATAGGGGTGCCTCTGCCCCTGATGAGCAGGGGTGGAACCTCGATAGTCACGCTCTTTATCGGCTTCGGCCTGCTCATGTCTATTCAGACGGAAGGGCAGGGCAATACTCGCTAAGCCACTGAAAACACGAGTTAAAAAGCCATTTTCTTGACGAGGCGGTGAGCATGCTGTCGAATCGAGGCTTGGATCACTGCATTATTACGATGAAAAAATTAAAAAAATCAGTGAATTGGACGCTAGATAGTTATGCTCCAGGCCAAATTTGACGGCATGGATTTTTACTGACTGCATAGGGCGCATATGTTTCAAGCTATCCTCAGAACCACCGCATTCATAACACTCCTCGGTTTGACTGCAGCCTGCAGTACCACGCCGGTAACCACGACTGGGAGCTCTGGTAGTCGCTATAGCATCCAACAAGACCGAGCGCCGTCAGCCGATATAGGTCTGGCGGAGATAGCAGAGGTGATTCCAGAGCCACTGCAGCGAACCATGGCGGGCAATCGCAGCCCCTACACGGTGCTGGGTAAGACCTACCGCGTGCTCCCCACCGAGCTTGGATACAATGAGCGCGGGGTAGCGTCATGGTACGGCGAAAAATTTCACGGTCACAAAACCTCCAATGGTGAAGTATTCGATATGTACCAGGCATCGGCCGCTCACAAATCTTTGCCCATACCCAGTTTTCTGCGGGTGACCAATCTGGACAACAACCGCAGCATCATAGTGCGAGTAAACGACAGAGGGCCGTTCCACGGTGATCGTATCATTGACCTGTCCTATGCTGCGGCATTGAAATTGGGCTACTCAGATCGTGGTACAGCCCGGGTACAACTTGAGTCCATTATTGTCGATGGCAGCCTGGCTGATCGACCTGTAAATTCAGCAGCAAGGTCCAATCTACAAGTGTTGGCCCGTGTTGCCGGCGTAGAAAAATATATACAAGTTGGTGCCTTTACCGAGTTAAGCAGAGCGCAGGAACTGTCCCGACAATTGCGACGCTTGACCGGCAAACCGGTGATCATTCGCTCAGTCGATAATCGGGCCACTGGTGTATTGCACCGGGTACGGGTTGGTCCGGTAACTGACCCGGCTGAAATAAGGCAAATCACTCAAAGTGTGGTTGCTGCTAACCTGGGAAGTCCGTACACTGTGACCGAGTAATTGGCTCTCGCCAATTGGTTTCACATTGAATTCGTCACTTCCCAGTTCAAAATTCACTACTACAACCCAGACGGTTTTCTTTATGTCGTTAAAGATTAAATTCATGGATTTCATAGCCCGGCCATACCCCGGCATCAGCAGCCTAGTTTTCACGTTGTCGATGATTTTCTCAGCTAATTTTGCCACTGCAGCCGCTGCGATTATTCCCCGCGCGCCCGACATAGCGGCCACCAGTTATATCCTGCTTGATGCGAAAACCGGCCATGTCATCATCGAAGAAAATGCCGATGAAGCACTGCCACCAGCGAGTTTGACGAAGATAATGACTGCCTATATTGCGGTTGAGGAATTGCTATCAGGCAATCTGAGTCTTAGTGATGAAGTTCATATCAGCGAGAAAGCCTGGCGCATGGAAGGCTCCAAGATGTTCGTTGGTGTCGACACCAACGTCAGGGTCGATGATTTGTTGCGAGGCATTATTGTTCAGTCTGGTAACGATGCCAGTGTTGCGATCGCCGAACATATTGCGGGTAGCGAAGAAGCCTTCGCCGACATGATGAACCAGTACAGTGAAGTGCTGGGTATGGATGCTTCTTTCTTCATGAATGCCAGTGGTCTGGATACTGAAGAATATTACAATACTATGTCTGCTCGTGATCTGGCCACGCTGGCAACGGCGTCGATCAACAGGCACGCGGAATACTACCCGATCTACGCGGAGCGGGAATTCACTTACAATGAAATACGGCAGTCGAACCGAAATACTCTGTTATTTCGCGATCGTAATGTCGATGGTATGAAAACAGGTTGGACCGATGCCGCCGGTTATTGTTTGGTGGCCTCGGCCGAGCGCGATGGTATGCGTTTAATTACGGTGGTAATGGGTACGGAGAGTGAAGATGCACGGGCCATCCAGACCCAGAAACTTCTCACCTATGGTTTCCGCTATTTCGAAACCCACAAATTGTATGATGCCAATCAGGTTTTGACAAACGTACCGGTTTATTCCGGCGCCCAAAATGCCGTCGACCTGGGCATCAGCGAAGAAGTTTATATCACTATCCCTCGCGGTCAGGCTGAAGCCATGACGGCGACTGTCGACGTGGATGAAATTATCAGAGCACCGCTGGACAAGTCTCAGATCATGGGCGTGGTCAGTGTGGTGCTGGACAACAATATTCTCTACCAGGGCGACGTCATTGCCATGCAGAAAATTGAACGCGGTGGCGTCTTCAAACGCTTCATCGACTGGTTAAGCCTATTTTTCAGCGACCTCTTCGCCTAACAACACAGATACTTAACAGTGGCTGAGAAAGATCAAGGCAATCAGGAAGCTCCCAGAATTGAGTTTCCCTGTTCTTATCCAATAAAAATCATTGGCAAGGCCAGCGCAGGCTATGCACAGGAAGTCATTGCCATCGTTGAGAAACACGCGGGAAAAATTGCAGCCGATCTGATCCAGCTACATCCCAGCAGAGAGCAAAATTACCTGTCTGTTAACGTCACCATTACGGCGACTGGCGAAGTGCAATTGCAAAACCTGTTCCAGGATTTAAAAACCCTGGAAAGTGTCAAAATGGTACTGTAGGTGCCCTAGTGTTGCTAACAGATTATAAGTGGTTCCAGGCCCAGGCATCGCCTTCTTCCCAGATCCAACTCCCCGAATTAATAGTGCGTAGACTTGGTTTGCAGGAATATGAACCGATCTGGAAATCTATGCAGTATTTAGCAAAAAATGCTGATGCAACACGCCAGGACGAAATTTGGCTGCTAAGTCATAAACCCGTTTATACCCAGGGACAAGCAGGCAAGGCAGAACATGTTCTCAATCCAGGCGGCATTGAGGTAGTACAAATCGATAGAGGGGGTCAGGTCACCTACCATGGTCCGGGCCAGTTAGTGGTGTATCTCCTGCTCAACGTGAAGCGCAGAAAAATTGCTGTCAGGGAGTTGGTTGAGTTGATAGAACGAGCGATTATTGCCGCCTTGCAAGAGTTTGGGATAGGCGCTTCTACTCGGACAAATGCCCCTGGTGTGTACGTGAATGGTGCTAAGATGGCGGCACTGGGATTGCGTATCAAGAATGGCTGGAGCTATCACGGTCTTAGTCTCAACGTCGATATGGATCTGTCACCTTTCGCCAATATCAACCCCTGTGGTTTCGAAAATCTGGAGCTAACCCAGATTGCTGATCTGATTACAGATCGAGACTTTTTGATGCGCAGAGCCAGTCGAGCGTTGGTGAATAAGCTGCTCACCGAGTTGGGATACCAGCAGCACTACCACTTAGATCAATGAATGAGAAAACGATGACAGAACGAAAGCGGCGCAAGGCGTTGGTAGAGGGCGAAAAGCTGAGGGGTGCGGAGAAGGTGCGACGCATACCTGTGAAAGTAATTCCCACCACCGAACTGCCGAAAAAACCGGACTGGATTCGTGTCAAAATACCAGTCTCACCGAGAATAGCCCACATCAAGCAGAAGTTGCGAGATCACAAGTTGGCATCTGTCTGTGAAGAAGCGTCCTGTCCGAATCTGGGGGAATGTTTCAGTAATGGCACCGCTACATTTATGATTATGGGCGACATCTGCACCCGGCGCTGTCCTTTCTGCGACGTCGCTCACGGCAAGCCGCGTCCTCTCAATGAGAATGAACCTGCGGAATTGGCTCAGGCGATCAAGGAAATGGGTCTTCGCTACGTCGTCATCACCTCGGTCGATCGGGACGATTTAAAAGATAGTGGCGCTCAGCATTTTGCTAGTCGCATCACCGAGACACAGCGCCTTAATCCCAATACCCAGGTGGAGGTATTGGTCCCGGATTTCCGCGGGCGCATGGAAATAGCCCTGGATATATTGGCACAGACACCACCGGATGTGTTTAATCACAATCTGGAAACCGTACCTCGCCTGTACAAGCAAGCGCGGCCGGGAGCCGATTATCAATGGTCGCTGGATTTGTTGGCTGCCTACAAGCTACGCCGGGCCGAGGTGACGACGAAGTCGGGTTTGATGCTTGGATTGGGTGAAACCATTGCCGAAGTCAAAGCGGTGTTGAGAGATCTTCGGGTACACAACGTGGATATGATTACCCTGGGCCAGTATTTGCAGCCCAGCAAGGAGCATCTGCGCGTAGAACGCTTTGTGCATCCTGACGAATTCGACGCGCTGCGGGTGTTTGCTGAGGAACTTGGTTTCAAACAGGTAGCCAGTGGTCCGCTGGTTAGATCTTCCTACCATGCAGACAAGCAAGCTCACGGGGAACAAGTATCCTGATCTTGCCCCGACTCATGGTTCTGTGACTTATGAATCTAAGCTTACGACAGATAGTAATCTGTGTGACCGCATTGTTGCTGGCCCTGGCCACCGTCATTTTAATGTCGCAGAATGCAGCTCGCCTCGGTACTGAGCCGCTGTTGGTCAGGGCGCTGCTATTAAGCGTCGCCATCGTTGCCGCGTTGATTGCCGTGTACCCATTCAATCCGATTTTTAAAGACAAGCCCGGCGCCTATGCCTTGACTATTTGCCTGCCGGCGCTGATTCCAGGATTTGTCTATTTTCTGATATTGTTTCCAGGCCAGGCCGGCTCGGGAGTGACGGCCGAGCAGTTGCAGAGTCAGTTGATCACCGACAGCTCCAGCAACGGCATCATAGAGGTGGGTTTTAGCTACCCCATTTATACCCCCACTATCAGTGTGAGTAATCACGAGCTGTTCACAAGCCAGGTGAATGTGTTTTTGCGCATGATAGACGGCAACAATGAGAGCGCCTTATTCAGAGCTGTTCGACGTCGAATTCCCGGCTCGGGCTTGAGTGTGGAGGCAAGCGTGCAGGGCATGTTGAGTGAGAATGAGGAGTATTTATTTATTCCCCTGGAAATACCGCCGCTGCGAACTGTCACCGGCCAGGTGGTGTTTATAATCAGTAATCTTGAAGACGGCAGTACTTTTATGGAGGCGCTGGGGAGGGCGTATCAGGCACAATTTGAACTGCGAAACCCTGAAAATGGGGAACTGATAGCTGAGTTTCCCCTGACTCGAATATAGGATAACCCTATCGCTTGCCTGGTGTGTATTTCAACGGCTTGCTAGATCACGGCATCAATGGGCTTTCTCTTCGCCGAGATCAGGAGCACTATCAGGGAAGCTGCTGCAAACGCCATCAATGTGCCTTGCAGCATGTCACCAAAATCAATAAATGGCATGGCCCCCAGTAATAAAATCAGTCGAATTCCTTCAAGGCTCACCGCGTTCGAGCGGGATTCCAGCCATCGGCCATGCACGTAGTAGCAATAGGTCAGGTAGATCACAGCAATACTGGTGGCCACATAACTCCAGCCATTTATATTTACTATCACAGTCAGGCTCAATCCTACGGTTATAAGGAACTGCACGCAGCAGTAGGCTTTCTCAAAGTTTGACAGGGCGGGATCGAATCGGCTGGAGAGATCCGTCTCCTGCTGGCGTAATTTGCAGGAACTCTGCATCGAATCCGGTAACCAGCCAGGGGGTTTAAAGCAGATTTTTATTTTATTGGCTATGCTAGGCGCTTTAACACAATCCAGCAGCAGGCGCCAGTACACATGCACATTAGCCCACACGGGATTCCAGCTGTTGAGGGGCTTTCTAAGTCCGAACACAGCCACTTCGCTTTCCAGTTCATCCTGAAAGCTGCCGAAAAGCCGGTCCCAAAGTATAAATACGCCCCCATAGTTGCGATCGACGTATATCTTGTTGCGGGCATGATGTACCCGATGATTCGAAGGCGTAACGAATACCCACTCCAGTATTCCCAACTTCGGTACGTGTTCGGTGTGCACCCAGAACTGGTAGATGAGGTTCATGCTTACCACCGTAAAGAGAATTTCGGCAGGGTATCCCAGCACAAAAAATGGCAGATAAAACAAAAAACCGTAGAAATCGATGCTGGTCTGGCGTAGTGCCGTGCTCAGATTGTAATCCTCGCTCTGGTGGTGGGCGACATGGGAACCCCAGAACAGCGCGATCTCATGACCGTAGCGGTGCTTCCAATAATAGGCAAGGTCATACAACACGAAGCAGCTCAGCCACACCCACAATTGATCGTCTGCCAGCTGTGTTAACTGGTAGCGCGCAACGATGAATTCATAGATAAGCCCGGAAAATCCGAGTACGACCAGGCCTTGTAAACGGCTGAGGCTGCCCAGGGAAAGGCTGTTTATGGTGTCGTTAATGCGATAGGTGTTGCGCTTTCGCAGCACGCCATAAATAAACTCCAGCAGCATCAGCAGGAAGAAAAAGGGAATCGCGTAGAGTATTAAGTTCATGATCGTGTCGGGGTTATAAGGTGCTCGTTACATATTTGTATGCGATATCTAGCCGATTGTAAATGCTTGAGGAACCTTAACCTGGCGTTGCAAAACGCGCTATCATTCGCGGTCAGCTTTTTGGCTCCAGAGGTTCCCTACCATAATCAGGAGAACGGCCACAATGAAGAGAATAGTCCCATCCATTTGCCTGCTATCGATGCTTTTCGCTAGCTCCGTGCTTGTCGCTCAGGGTATTCAGCAAACCAAAGGAACTTTCGAAGACAAATTTCGCCAACTCGACGAAGTGCTGCCGACACCGAACGTGTATCGTAATGCTTCCGGCCAGCCGGGGCACGAATATTGGCAACAGGCAGTCGACTACGACTGTACGTCGTCAAACCATCTTGTACAAAGTTAGCTCTGATCTAAGAGGCACATTAGCCCATCCGGGTTAATAACTTAGTCTGTTTATCGTAGTGCATTTTCCGGCGCATAGCCAAGGTGGCGATTTTAATCTTGTCGCGTTGTTCC
>Ga0114999_10000682_pt1 | contig 49678 bp, 37 predicted proteins | sample ArcticOcean_MG_C_3_FD_89820 | JGI IMG/M metagenome (GOLD analysis project Ga0114999, IMG submission 89820) | Marine microbial communities from western Arctic Ocean - ArcticOcean_MG_CB8_126 | ecosystem: Environmental > Aquatic > Marine > Oceanic | place: Arctic Ocean: Canada Basin | collected...
CAACGGCAACGGCAACGGTCAAGACTCCGCAGCCAAGGATCCGGGCTCGGGTCAAAGTCCAGGCCCAACCAAACAAGACCCGTTCAGACAAGGCTCAACCGAAACGAGCGATCCGGATCCGGCAACGCACCGTCACCAAGTCCGGTCGCGGCACAGGCTTCTGGCTCGGAGTTCAACTGGCAGAAATCCCCCGATCGCTCCAGGTACAACTCGGACTGAAACCCCATCACGGCGTGATGGTTCAGAACGTCGTGCCCGGTTCACCTGCCGCTAACAACTCGACACTGAAAGCCTTTGACATCCTGCTGGCCGTCAACGGCATCGCACTGACAAACCACGAAGGACTCACCCACGCCGTACAATTCGCCGGCGCCGAAAAGAAACCGCTCAAGCTGACCGTCCTTCGAGCTGGAAAGACAACCACCGTGGAAATCAATCCCGCACAACACAAACAGCCCCTGGAAATCCAGGTCCGAGCCTTTGCCATCGAGGGCAACGACGCGGATGAGATCGACGAGAAACTCCAGGAGATCGAAATCGAGATCCAGACCGACGGCGGGAATCGCATCGACCTCAGGAACCTCGGCCAAGCCATCCGCAACCTGGTGATCGACGGCAAGGACGGCGTGGAAGTACACATCGAAACTGACGGCAAGCCCGGCAAGAAAAACTCGGAGGGACGCTCGATCAGGATTTCACCCGACGGCGTCGAAGTGACACCCCAATTCCAGTACCGACGCCAACCAGCCACCAAGCCCGGTGCCCAACACTGGGTGATGCTCAAGAAACTCGAAGCCGCGTTGAAGCGGATCGATATTCTCGAGAAAAAAGTCACAGCGTTACAGAAGAAGCAGGTCGGCAACAAGTAGTCGCAGCCGCGACAATACCCATGCTCGACTAGACCTCGGGCAAGACCCACGGTTTGCGCCACTCCGGACGGCCTCGCAACAGGTTCGCCTCCTTGTCGCCGACAAACGTCTCGCTCGCTGGGTCCAGCTCCAGCTTGCGGCCGAGGCGTGCCGAGATGTTCCCGGTGTGACACAGCACGCTGGCCGGGTGGCCGACTGTCTCCAGATCGCAATGCGGACGCTTGCGACTCTTGATGCAGTCGATGAAGTTCTCGACATGAGGCTTCTCGTCACTGCCGCCCTCGCCGGCTGCCACCTGGCCGCCGCGATCGAAGGCCCGCCAACGGCGATTGCCGATCACGATGTAACCCTTCTCCCCAAATACCGCCGAACCTTCCGACTCGCCCAGGTACTGATACGGACACCAGACTCGCATCTCGTACGTCAAAAGCCTCGGGTGACGACCCGAATACTCGTAATTGACCTGCAGCGTGTCGGCAAACTCCTGGCAGTCGTCGAAGTACCACTTGCCGCCACTGGCCGAAATGCCGGTTGGCAGACCGAGAGGATCCTCGTTCTGAGCTGCGATCGCCGCCTCCAACGCGGCAACCGCCATGTCGAGACGATGCACACCGTCGTTGCCCAAGTCCCCCGTGCCATAGTCGTAGAACCACCGCCAGCGGCCGTGGAATCGATTGACGTTGAAGGGCCGCTTCGGAGCCGCACCGCACCACATGTCGTAGTCCACACCGGCCGGAGCCACGCTGTCCTTGGGGAACCCGATTGCACCCTGGCGGGAACTCTCCCATGCCTTCGCCACCAGGCAACGGCCCAGCGCACCCGTCTTGATGTACTCCAAGGCCGACTGAAGCCGAGTGGTCGACCGGTGCTGAGAACCCATCTGGCAGATTCGCTTGTGCGTCTTCATCGCCTGGACCATCCGCATGCCCTCGATGATGTTGTGACTGTCGGGCTTCTCGACGTACACGTCCTTGCCCGCAATCATCGCCAGGATCGACGGGATCGCGTGCCAGTGATCCGGGGTCCCCACGACGATGGCGTCCAACGAGTTGTCATCGATCAGGTGACGGAAATCACCGGTCGTCTTCGGCTTGGTTCCCTGGCGACGAGTGACTTCCTCGACCGCCCTAGGCAACCGGCGTGGATCGAGATCGGCGATGGTCACGATTTCGGCGTTCGGGTTCTCGGCAAAGGAACGGTTCAACGACAACGCCCGCCCCCCCGCTCCAATCACACCCACCCGAACACGCTCGTTCGCACTCGACTTCTTCGACTCGCCTCGAAGACGCGTCGAACCAATGGTCGCCACAGCCGCCCCCGCCACCCCCGCACCGATCAAAAAACTTCTGCGGTTCCGCTCAGACATCCCCTCGCCTCCACTCACCAGAATCCGTCCGATCCAACAGTCGACTTCCCACCACAAGACTCGGCCGCCAGAGTCGGCTATCATCTCGCAGCCAAGTCATTGTGCCCGCTACAATTCGTGATGTCGAACCAAAACCCACCCGCCGACTCGCAACGCCCTGTTCCCACTCGGGATCCGACGCAGGATCAAACACAGGACCAGACGCCCGAAGTCCACTTCGCCGTCGCCGACTATCTCGGAGGTCGACGCATCGATGCGGTCGTCGCCCGACAACTCAGGAACTACACCCGATTCCGAATTCACCGGCTGGTTCGAGCCAAAGCCGTCCAGGTCGATGGCCACACCGCCAGTCTCACGCAACGAGTCTACCCGGGGCAGCAGATCACCGCCCGACTGATCGAACCTCCCGACAACCTGCTGCAGGCCACGCCCATGCCGCTCGAAGTGATCTACGAGGATCAGTGGCTGGTGGCAGTCAACAAGCCGGCCGGCCTGATCGTTCACCCGGCCGCATTCCACCGAGCCGATACACTCGTCAATGGACTCCAGCACCACCTCGACCAGACTGCCGACGCAGTCGGGCTGCTGCGACCCGGGATCGTGCACCGGCTCGATCGAGACACCTCCGGAGTCCTCGTCTCCACCGCCGACCACCTCTCGCACCGCAAACTCTCGATCAGCTTTCAGGATCGGCTGGTCCGGAAAACCTACCTGGCCATCGTCGAAGGACACCCCGCAGCCGACTCGGGCACCATCGACTCGCCACTGGGCACCGTCAACAACCCGGACTCGCAACTCGTCTCGGCCGCTCCCGATGCGCTCGACCCCAAAACCGCTCGAACCGACTACACCGTGATCCGGAAACTCAAGGGATGCTCGCTCGTCGAAGCACGGCCTCGCACCGGGCGACTGCATCAGATCCGAGTCCACCTCGCATCGATTGGACACCCGCTGCTGGGAGAACCGTTCTATGACGCCAGTGGATCACTCAGACGCGACCGCGACGGTCAACTGCTGATCGCACCCCCCAGCAACCCGCCCTGGCCCGCAATCCCCAGGCAGGCTCTGCACGCACGGTCACTCGAGTTCCATCACCCGATCACCGGGAACCCGCTCGTGATCGAAGCCCCGCTGCCCGACGATTTCCGCCAGCTGATCGATGACGCCAGCTGATCAATACTCCACCGGTCCTCTCAAACCGCATCGATCCGCCAGGCAGGTTGCTCGACCAATGGCTTGACCGACAACTCGGACTCCGATGCTCGCCCGGCAGACAACTGGCCCGGCAACTCGACCGACGATGTGGCCGCATCGCGGAGCAAGACGTCGTCCCCGCACGACGACAGCAGCCGGTCGATCGTCAGACGACGACGTATCGCCGCAGCCACCCGACCAATCGAAACGGCCACGTCGGGGCCGATCGCATGAGCACCCAGGACGCGGCCGCTACGGCGAGTCCACAGCAACTTCAAGGAGTTGATCGATCCGGGAACGAAACCCGATCGCCCCGATTCGTAATCGACTCCCTCGGCCATCAAGTCCTCGGTCGTTTTACCCGCCTGAAGGATCTCCGGACGAGTCCCACTCGAAGTGGTCGCCGCACCAGGACCTCGCTCGAAACCACCGGAAAACAATACGTCGACAGCCAGACGCTTGCCCTGGTCTAATGAATGACGCAGCCAACTGGGATGACCGATCACCGACCCGACCGCCCGAACCCCATCAACCCACGTCCCGAATCGCTCGTCACACCACAGCCGACCACGCTCGTCTGTCTCCAATCCAATCGCATCCAGACCCAACGCGTCCGTGTTCCCCGTTCGACCCACCGACACCACGACCCGGTCGAATCGCTCGACATCGGTGCCCGAACAGACCACCACGGCACCCTCGACCGCCGGACCCGCCTCGTAGACCTCCTCGCCCAGTCGCATCCGGATTCCCGATCGAGACATCTCCTCGACCACCAAATCCACCAACTCCGAATCACACTCCTCCAACAGACGATGACGACGGTCAAATACCGTCACCTCGACACCCGTCGACGCCAGCAATGTCGCCGCACGCAATCCGTCTCGGCCAGCCCCCACAACTGCCACTCGACCCGAACCCGCCGCTCGCTCGAAGGAATCCGCGTCCAGAATTCGGTCGTGATCCACAGCAAATGACGCCGGAATCCACGGACGACTGCCGACGCTGATCACTATCGTCTCGGCCGATACTGCGTACGTTTCGTGAGCTGAAACAACTTCCAATTCGCCAACACCCACCAGTCGCGGCAGGCCGGTCAAAACCCGTACCTGGTCGTTGCCAACCGGATCGCCGCCGCCGACCCCAGGCATCACTAGCAAGACCCTCGCACCACGTGAGGCCGCTTCCTGAGCCACATCGTGACCGACTCGGTCACCACCAATCACTGCCAAATCCCAAACCGGTGCCTTGCTCGACATCGCTCGTCTCCACGACCCCCTGGGCCGGTTGTTTGTGTTGAGACCACCATGTGTCGCGACTCTCTCTCAACGAGAGACGCATCCTCCATATATGGGCCACACAACCGGTCAGGCAAAATGAAAAGAGTCTTTCGACCAGGCGAACCAGACAAGATACAGACGACAACTCCGATTCTGACGATTGTGCACAACACTCACGACACGAACCGTAACCGGTTTCCACAAAACGCTTTACATATCCCGACCAACGCCCCACCAACTACTCAGGCTCGTATGGTCCCCCCTCGGGCAACAACGATTCCAGCGGGCAACCCACGCAATCAGGACGGGTGCGGCAATGAGACCGACCGACCTGACGGATCAGACGATCGGTTTCTTCCAGCGAACTATTGGCCCATTCGCTGCCCTGCCGAAACAGCTGCTGCCACTCGTCGTACTCGGACTCGAGACCACTCCAGCCATGGCGGCAGCCGACTCGCAATGCCGCTCGCGAAAGTGGCATCGTGGCAACGCCCAGGACAAGCAACAGGATTCGATCGACCAGTTCGTGACCCACACCACGAACAGCCGTCAATTCCGCACGCCGTCGCGTCTGATCCTCGCACCAATCCACGTCCGGTTCGTCTCCCGGCCACCACAGAGCTAATCCCAACAACGCACCGGCTCTCCGAGCGTCACGACCAGACCGCTTCAACGCCTGCTTCAAGGCCTCGACCGACAACTCGATCACATCGTCGCACCGATCCAATCCGTTGGCAGTCCCCTGCCCGAGTCCGCTCTTCTCCGGCCCGGCGACGACGTCAACCAGAGTGCGAAACTGACGTGGCAGCATGCCGAGCGGTCCCGATTCGCCACCGCCATCGGCCTGCCGCAACCTCTGTATCGCTTCACCCAGTCGTTCGATGCTCATCCACAATCCCAATCACTGCCAAACCAGACTCCGCAACTGGCACCGGCTTGGACGCTGTCATTCCGAGCAACGCGAGGAATCTCAAACCCGCCCGCTCACCGATCCTGACATGATGCCGTCAACGACTCATCCCGGCAACCTCCTCACTCGACCGCTTGCCGCAACCGCTGCCGAGACAGTAAACAGGGAAACCATGACACCAGGGAAAACAGAAAAGCCGTGGGAATTTTGGATCGATGTCGGAGGCACGTTCACCGACTGCATCGCCTGTTCACCGGATCACCAGCTGATCCCGTCGAAGGTACTCAGTTCGGCGATCACCAAGGGCCGAATCGAGCGATTGGCCGACAACAGTGCACTTGTCGACTCGTCCCGTTGCGACGACCCGGCCAGCTTTTGGATTGGGTACGCGTTGAGATGCCTCGACGGCGATGGCCAGCCACTGTTTCAGTCAACCGTCACTACCTTCGACTCGAGCACCGGCCACCTCGGACTCGAACAACCGCTCCCCGACACCATAACCCCCGGTACACCGTACGAGTTGGTTTCACCCGAAGAAGCACCCATCCTCGCCATCCGTCGTGTGCTCGCGCTGCGGCTCGAGGATCCGATCCCCACAGTCGATGTCCGGCTGGGGACCACTCGCGGCACCAATGCGTTGTTGACACGTGAAGGAGCTCGGACGGTGCTCCTGACCACCCGCGGTTTCGCAGACGTACCGTTGATCGGCAACCAGGACCGCCCCCGCCTCTTCGACCTCGTCATCGAAAAACCCCAACCGCTGTTCGAGCGGGTCATCGAGGTCGACGAGCGGATCGACGCCGACGGCAAAGTGCTCGACCCTCCCGACCTCCAACCCGTCCAGGCCGCTCTCACCCAGGCCCACGACGACGGGATCGAATCAGTAGCCATCTGCCTGCTGCACTCCTTTGCCAATAGCTCGCACGAAGAACAACTCGAACAGTCTGCCCGCGAGGCAGGGTTCCAAGAGATCAGCCGCTCCAGCCGACTCTCACCACTGATCAAGATCGTCAGCCGCACCGACACGACTCTCGTCGACGCCTACCTCAACCCGATCCTCCGCCAATACGTCACTCGGCTCCGAAACTCCCTCGGATCAAGCTCCCTGAAAATCATGACCTCGGCCGGTGGCCTCGTCGACGCCGACCGCTTCGTCGGTAAGGACAGCATTCTCTCGGGTCCTGCCGGAGGCGTTATCGGGTTCTCACGAATCGCCGAACAGGCCGGGTTCGAGCAGTCGATTGGTTTCGACATGGGAGGCACCAGCACCGACGTTTCGCGGTACGACGGGAACTATGAACTGGAATTCGAGACGACCAAGGCTGGGGTCCGCATCGTGTCGCCGATGCTGGCGATCGAGACGGTCGCGGCCGGAGGAGGGAGCATCTGCGACTTCGACGGCGTCAAGCTGGCTGTCGGGCCGGCGAGTGCCGGAGCCGACCCGGGGCCGGCCTGCTACGGACGAGGCGGCCCACTGACCGTCACCGACCTCAACGTTCACCTCGGCCGCATCCTCCCCGATCACTTCCCTTTCCCTCTCGATACCAACGCCGTCACCAATCGACTCGATCGACTCTGCGACCAGATCGCACGCTCCCCCATGGGACAGAACTACTCTCGCACCGAACTCGCCGAGGGTTTCCTGCAAATCGCGATCGCCAACATGGTGCGGGCCATCCGGAACATCTCGGTCGCTCGAGGCTACGACCCAGCGGACTATGTGCTGGTGACCTTCGGAGGAGCCGGCGGGCAGCACGCCTGTGCCATCGCCCGAGAACTGGGGATCCGAGACATCCTCGTGCACCCCTTTGCCGGAATTCTCAGTGCCTACGGCATGGGACTGGCCGACGTGAGACGATTTGCCCAGCGAAGTGTGCTCCAGCCCCTGGATACTCAAACCCTCAACGACCTCGAAACCGTCTTCACCGAATTGACTGACGCGGCAATCCAGGAAGTTCGGGCCGAAGGAATCGCTGAACGGCAGATCGGAACACCACGCCGAAGTCTCGAAATCCGCTACCAGGGCGTCGAGGCCGCGATCGCAGTCCCCTGCCCCGACGACGGTGATTATGCAACCACCTACCAGCAACTCCATCAACAACTCTACGGATACGCTCACCACGGACGCAAACTCGAAATCACAGCCGCCCGAGTCGAAGTCGTCGGCACAACCGCCGATCCCCAGATGGAAACCGCCACCGCAGTCACCCGGTCACCGGATCCCGACACCTCGACTCCGGTCACCTTTCACGGCACGCCAACCCACACGGACGTCTTCCTCCGAGACAACCTGAAACCCGGCGACACGCTCGTCGGACCTGCCATCCTCTGCGAATCGACTTCCACGCTCGTCATCGAACCGGGCTTCTCGGCTCGAATCACCGAACGCAACGAAGTCCTCGTCCGATACGACTCCAAAAACTCAACCGCCACACAACTCTCCACCGCCGCCGACCCGGTCCTGCTCGAAATCTTCAACAACCTCTTCGCGTCGATCGCCGAACAAATGGGGCTGACACTCCAAAAAACCAGCTTCTCGACCAACGTCAAGGAACGACTCGACTTCAGTTGCGCCATCTTCTCCAACACCGGCGACCTAGTCGTCAATGCACCACACATCCCGGTGCACCTGGGTGCGATGAGTGAAACGGTCAAGAGAATCCTGGCCGACAACCCGGACATGTCGCCCGGAGACGTGTTCGTCACCAACGACCCCTACCGTGGTGGCTCGCACCTGCCCGACGTGACGGTCGTCACACCCATGCATCATGCCGACGACGGCCGTCTGCTGTTCTTCACAGCCAGTCGAGCCCATCATGCCGAGATCGGAGGCATCGTGCCGGGCAGCATGCCGCCGTTCTCGACCAACCTCGGTCAGGAAGGGGTCCTGATTCGCAACTTTCGACTCGTCGATCAAGGTGTCTCGAACGAAACTGGCCTCAGCGAATTGCTGGCGTCGGGGATGTATCCCAGCCGCAATGTCGCCGAAAACCTCGCCGATGTCTCGGCACAGGTCGCCGCCAACAACAGTGGCATCGTGCAATTGGGACGATTGGTCCAGCGGTACTCGCTCGATGTCGTCATCGCCTACATGCAACATATCCAGCAGGCGGCGTGCGAAAAAATGAGACTCGCACTGAGAGCGATTCCCGATGGGAACTACCGCCGCACCGATCAACTCGATAACGGCGCCGTCATTGCCGTCTCGATTGCCATCTCCGACGATACCGCCACAGTTGACTTCGCCGGCACGTCCGCAGTCATCGACTCGAACCTCAACGCCAACCGAGCCATCGTCACCGCCGCCTGCCTGTACGTCTTTCGCTGCCTGATCAATGAAGACATCCCACTCAACAGCGGCGTGCTCGATCCGGTCACCATCCAACTGCCCGAATGCCTGCTGAATCCAACCGAACATCCCGACCCCGGATCGAGTGCCGCCGTCGTCGGAGGAAACGTCGAAACCAGCCAACGGGTCGTCGACACACTGCTCGGAGCCCTCGGCGTCGCAGCCGCCAGCCAGGGAACCATGAACAACCTCACCTTCGGCGACGAAACCTTTGGCTACTACGAAACGATCTGTGGAGGAGCCGGAGCCACACCCAAGGCCGCGGGCGCCGATGCCGTCCACACACACATGACCAACACCAGGCTGACCGACGTCGAAGTCATCGAACGACGATACCCGGTCAGAATCCTCGAGTTCTCGATCCGGCACGGTTCCGGTGGCAACGGTCAGTTCCCCGGCGGAAACGGAGTCGTTCGACGAATCCAGTTCCTCCGAAAACTGTCCGTCTCGATCCTCTCGGAACGACGTGGACCCACTCCACCGTTTGGACTCGACGGAGGCGAACCCGGTGCGGTTGGACAAAACCTGCTCGACCCCGTCGATGGATCCGCTCAGAAAAACCTCGGCGGAAAAGTCCAACTCGACATCCTGCCCGGAGACATACTCACGATTCTGACACCCGGCGGCGGAGCCGTCGGGCAGGTCGCTGACTCCGACTGAGACCCGGTCGCGAGACGTCTGGATGTTGACTGGCACGGTGTCCTGCCGCCGCCTACCATACGCCTCGCTCGATCCACAACATTTCATTCAGCCAGCGAGACCACGATGACCGACAATCGACGCGCCGAAGTCGACCAGGCGACCGAGAACATCGATTTCGATTCCACCAGTTACCAGATCGAATTCCAAACGTCGCTGGGCAAGATTACGCTGGACCTCTGGCCCGAACTCGCTCCCGGTCACTGCAGGAACATCATCGGCCTGACCCGCATCGGCTACTACGACGGGATCATCTTTCATCGCGTGATTGCCGGGTTCATGGCCCAGGTCGGCTGTCCGCTGGGTACCGGAACCGGTGGACCAGGCTACACGATCGATGCCGAATTCAACGATCAATTGCACGAGGCCGGAGTGCTGTCGATGGCACGCACCAGTGATCCCAACTCCGCCGGCAGCCAACTCTTCCTCTGCCTCGACCGAGCCCCACACCTCGATCGACAATACACAGCCTTTGGCAAGACGGCCGATGACCCGAGCCTGGAAAATCTGCTGACGATCGGCCAACTGGCGACCGACGGGCAGGACCGGCCGACCGATGAGGTGAGAATCGAGACGGGGCAGGTTATCGAGTTGTCTCGCTGACCGCGTCGCCAACATGGACCGGGCCCGCCGACACCACGCGGGCACAGATCCCCCCGTGGCCCTGCATCGCGTTGTAACCACCCACCCCCAGGTTCTCTTCCATCCGCTTGCACGGCTCGCACGGCTCGGTGCCCTCAAGCAACGCGTCACCAACCCGAAACCTGCGACCCAACAACGCCAGCAGGTTGATGCCGCTGACGACGATGTTGCGACGCAACAACGACGGATCCACCGAATCGCGTCCAGCCAACGACGCCACCGCACCAAGATGTTCGTGCTGGATCAACGTCACCTCCCGGTCGCTCGGAACACCACCCGCGTGGTGCTCGCCATCCATCCCCATCCCCGGCTCCAGTCGGCACTCCGGAACACTCAACACCGCACCAAGCCGCTGTGTCGCACCACCAATCCACTCGACCCGACCATCACGCGGAAACTGATCCTGCATAGCCCCTGTCCCCTCTCGCCAATCGACACCAATACCCCGCGACCCCATGCTACGCCGACCGCACCCGCGCCGAAAGTAAGCATGCATCGACTCGCCAGCCGACTCGACTCCCGGCTAGACTGACTGCATGCACGACGATTCGAAATCACAACCAGACACACAACCAGACACACCCGCTGACATTCGGCGGCTCTGCCGCGAAGCCGCCTGGACCAAGCACACGGCCGGACTGGCTCCCGGTTACGCTCAGGCCAACCTCGTCATCCTTCCCCAACAGTACGCCGCGGACTTCCGACTCTTTTGTCAGAAAAATCCAAAGCCGTGCCCGCTGCTGGACATGACCGAACCAGGCCAACCCATTCCCTCCCGTTTGGCTCCGTCAGCCGACATCCGCACCGACCTGCCTCGCTATCGAGTCTGGCAAGACGGCGAGTTGGTCGACGAACCGACCGACGTGACGCCGTGGTGGCAAGACGACATGGTCGGGTTCCTCATCGGCTGCTCCTTCACCTTCGAAGCAGCCCTGTTGAACGACGGTCTCGAGGTACGTCACCTGGCGTGTGGGACCAACGTGCCGATGTACCGCACGACGATCGAATGCGAAACGGTCGGTCCGTTTTCCGGGCCAATGGTGGTCTCGATGAGACCCTATTCGCCGCAAGACGTCGTCCGAGCCGTGGAAATCACCTCGAAGTTTCCCCAGGTCCACGGATCTCCAATCCACATCGGCTTCCCCGAACTCCTGGGCATCCACGACCTTGCTCGCCCCGACTATGGCGACGCTGTCCCGGTCGACGACCTCGAACTCCCGGTCTTCTGGGCCTGTGGTGTCACACCCCAGGCAGCACTCCAGGCCGCCGCACTCCCGCTGGCCATCACCCACTCCCCGGGCTGCATGTTCGTCACCGATGTCCTCGATCACGACCTGATCGCAATTGACGATTGCCGCGACGCCACGTCCTGAGACGCTCGTTTTATTTTTTTTGGAGCGAGGGTTTGAGTCCCGGGCTTGGCGTCGGTAGGATGCGTGGGATAAATTAGGAGGCTCGCAAGCGAGCCGGTGTTTGGCATCTGTTGAGGAGAGTGACGTCGATGCGGGACCGAAACGACCAAAATCGCACCGGGCCGGACTTCAATCGTCGGGACTTCCTGAAAGGGTCCGCGGCGGCGGCCACCGCAACGGCAATCGCCACGCAGGGCCCCGACACAGCGTCGGCCGCCAACCTGAAGGCCAACGTCTTTGCCGCGACCGTCACCAAGGTGACGCTCAGCGTCAACGGCAAGACTCACAACGTGGAAGTCGAACCGAGAGTGACGCTGCTGCACGTGCTGAGAAATATTCTCAACCTGACCGGTTGCAAGGAAGTGGACGAGCGTTCTGCCGACGGAGCCGACACGGTGATGATCGACGGTAAGGCCGTGCTCGCCGGCAGCCGGCTGGCGATTGAATGCGAAGGCAAACAGATTCGCACTGTCGAGTCTTTGCGGCAGGGTGCGGAGGTCGATGAGGTCGTCGCTGGCTTCGTCAAGCACGACGCCATGCAGTGCGGGTTCTGTACTCCAGGATTCGTGGTCGCCACCCGAGTGTTTCTCAATCAAAACCCCAAGGCGTCTCTGGCCGACATCCGTAAAGGCCTGGGCGGCAACATCTGCCGCTGTGGCACCTATCAGGGCATCACCATGTGTGCCCTGGACATCTCCAAGGGAGGGAAGTGAGCCATGGCTGAACGTAAGGTCGCCTGGAAAGCCCGCAAGGACAACTCCCTGATCGGGAGTGACATCACACGCATCGATGGCCTCGACAAAGCCTCGGGACAAGCCAAGTATGCCGCCGACATCAACACCACCGGCACGCTGTTCGCCCGGCTGCTGACGTTCAAAGGCGGAGCCGCCGTCGTCAAGACACTCGACACCTCAGAAGCCGAAAAGACGTCCGGTGTCCGAGCCGTCCACGTCTTCAACGACGTCGGCAAGGAACTCCGCTGGGACGGCACGATTGTCGCCGCCGTGGCCGCCGACACGCCCGAACAGGCCGAAGACGGTGTCCGAGCGATTCAGGTCAGCTACGAAACCAAACCGCACTGGGTCGACGAAGAAGACCTGCCTGGTGCCACAAAGGCCATGCGGACCAAGCCACTCGGTGACAACCAGAAAGGCGATGTCGCCGCCGCACTCAAAGCCGCCAAGTACGTCCACACCGGCTACTACGGGGTCACCACCATCACGCACATGTGCCTGGAACCTCACGGCTCACACTGCGAATGGGACGGCGAAGACAAGCTGAATGTGCACCTCTCGACGCAAAATGTCTCGGGCACAGGTGGCCAGTTCGCCGGGCCGCTGGGACTGGATGCCAGCAATGTCTCGATCACCTGCAACTACATCGGTGGCGGGTTCGGGTCGAAATTTGCTGCCGACCAGTGGGGGATCGCTTGTGCCGAACTTGCCAAGAAAGCCGGCAAACCGGTCCGCTTGATGCTCGACCGAGCCACCGAACTGAAAATCGCCGGGACACGGCCCAGTGGGTTCATCGAGGTGACGATCGCTGCAGATGCCAAGGGCAACATCACCGCTTGGGACAGCCACCACTGGGGGAGCAGCGGGATTGCCGGCAGCACGATTTCCCTGGGACAACTGCCCTACTGCTTCGACGGGATCCCCAATCGCAACCGCAAGGCGACCGGTATCTCAACCAATACAGGCCCCAACCGGGCCTGGCGAGCTCCCCCGCATCCACAACTGTGTGCCGTCACCGATGTCGCCATCGATGACCTCGCAGCCAAGATGGAGACCGACAGCTACGACATCTTCATGAAAAATCTCGACAAGACGCCCAAACCGGACGTCTATGCCGAGGAAATGAAGATCGGTGAAAAGCTGATGGACTGGAAGGCCAAGTGGCACGCTCATGGTAAAGGAGCTGGCCAATCCGTCAAACGTGGACTGGGGATGGCGATTCACCGCTGGGGCGGACGAGCGGGTGCCACAACCTGCACCGTCAAGATCCACCCCGATGGAGCCGTCGAGACCTTCCTCGGCAGCCAGGACCTCGGCACCGGCACCCGCACCGTGATCGCAATCACACTCGCCGAAACCTTCGGACTCGGCGTCGATGACGTCAAAGTCAATCTCGGCAACAACTCCTACCCCAAGGCCAACCCGTCGGGCGGTTCGATCACCGTCGGTGGCGTCACCGGACCGCACCGACGTGCCGGACTCGAAGCCCTGTGGAAGATCTACGACCTGGTCGCCGCCAAGTACAAGGTGAACGCTGATTCACTCGCCGCCAAGGACGGTAAGATCCTCTCGGATGGAAAAACCGTCTGCTCGTGGAAACAGGCCTGTGGACTGCTCGGCCCGATGCCGCTGGAAGTGCAAGGCACCGGTCCCAAGAACGACGGGCTGACCGACCAGGGCGTAGCAGGCGTCCAGATGGCCGACGTGTCGGTCGATATCGAAACCGGGATCGTCAAGATCCACAAGCTAGTCGCTGTTCAGGACTGCGGACTGATCATCGACGAACTGACCGCCCGCAGCCAGGTCTACGGAGGCCTGATCATGGGCATCGCCTACGCACTCTCCGAAGAACGAGTGATGGACAATCGCACCGGACGGTTCATCAACGCCGATCTGGAAAACTACAAGCTGCCCCGAATCGGTGACATCGGCGAACTGGTCGTTCACATGTACCAGCCCGACAGCGAGTACGAACGAGGCGTGGTCGGGCTCGGAGAACCTCCGGTCATCTCGACCGGGGCCGCGATCTCCAATGCCGTCGCCAACGCAACCGGCATCCGCGTCCCCGTCTTGCCGCTGACTCCTCAGAGAGTCCTCGAGGCTTTGAAAGGAGGTCAAGCATGAGACCCTTTGAATACGCACGACCGCAGACCGAACACGAAACACTCGATCTGCTCAACGACCACGATGCCAATACCGCTGTACTGGCCGGAGGCACCGACCTGATCGCACTCCTCCAAGACGACCTCCAGACTCCGCAACGCGTCGTCGACATCAAGCAGGTCGAGTCGATGCACGGTGTCGAGGACAACTCGGATGGAATCGTTATCGGGACGCTGACCACACTCGAAGAAATCGCCGCCAGCGGGCTGCTGGATCAGTATCGGTCGCTGAGTGACGTTGTCGATGGGGTCCGAGCGATCCAGATCCAACAAATGGGGACCCTCGGTGGCGACCTCTGCCACCAACCCAATTGCTGGTTTTATCGCAACGGCTACGGACTGCTGGCTCTCGAGAATGGTGACTCGCTGGTCGCCGAAGGCGATAACCGCTACCACGCCATCCTCGGCAACCAGGGACCCGCCAAGTTCGTCAGCGCCTCGCGGTTCGCTCCGGCACTGATCGCCTGGGGTGCCGATGTCCGCGTGATCGGACCCGATCCCGATGCCAGCCAATGGCTGCCGCTGGAACACTTTTTCCTGACACCCAACGTCGAAAGCCAAGGCGTCTCGATCCTGAAACCCGGACAACTAATCTCGCATGTCCGTCTGCCGGCAGCCACCAACCGGATCAGCTCGACCTACGAAGTGCTGCAAATGGAAGGGCTCGACTGGCCGCTGGCCACCGCCGCCGTCACCATCGACCTCGACCAGGGCGTCGTCCGAGAAGCCAACATCGTGATGGGACACGTCGCACCGATGCCCTGGGTCGCTCGAGAAGCCGCAGCCAGCTTGATCGGGCAGCCGATCGACGAAGTGTCTGCCACGCGAGCCGGAGACATCGCCGTCCGACAGGCGACTCCACTCCGAGACAATGCCTACAAGGTTCAATTGGCCAAGACGGCCGTCAAACGAGCCGTGCTCGCGGCGGCCGATTTGCTGGAAGGAGCTCTATAAACCATGACCGAAGAACTCAACGTTCTCGACAATACCGCCACGCGGTGCCGACAACTCCTCTCCAAAGGTCTCTACACCAACGCCGGAATGCCGACTGGGGAAAAGGCCACCGGAGACGGAAACTTCTGGTGTGGCAAGACTCAGACGATCTTCGGCCCCGATGATCACATCTGCGATGCCGAAAACTGCACCGATGCGACTCGCAGTTGCTACGAGACCAACTAGGTTGTTGCAGCAAAAAGTTGACGGGGTTGGCGACGCGTGACAGAATCGGAGACCGACTGACCGGTCGGCTGCTACAATTCGGTCTCCAACAAGGATCTCAGAAATGCGTCAACTCGGCACAGCCCTGCCCCTCGTCCTGACCCTCGCCATGGCCGCCAACCTGCAGGCCGCGAACATCTCGGGCGAATACCTCGAAGCCCGTACCTGCAACGTCTACACCGGCCCCTGCTTTGCCAACGCCGAAATGGGACTCGCCGGCAAAGAAGCCCTGATGGCCTGGAAAATCGACAAGGGCCAGTGGAAAGGTGTCAACGTCGACGGACTGGGGGCCGCAGTGATCGTGACAGCCGAAAACACCATCGGCTACGACGGGATCTTCCCACTCCGTGCTGGAAAAATGAAATCCGTCATCCTGATCGACAAGTCAGCGACTCCCGAACAGTTTGCCGCACTGCTCGACTTCGTCAAGGACACCGCCAAGATCTACACACAAGACGTGGTCCGCGTTCAACGCGTCCCAATCCAACTCAAGACCAATCACCTGACCAAACAGGCCCGGTTTCAGGCCGGCAAGATCGCCGAAATCACGACACGGGCCCTGAAACAAAGTGACTGCGTTTGCACCAACGAAGTCGTCTACTATCTCCCACTGACCAAGGTCGAAAACTCAAGCCCCGCCTTCAGCCTCAAACTCTCCTACCAAGGCAAGGCTCTCAATCGACGCTTCACAGACTTCGGAACCCGAAGTGCCTTCCTGGCGACGTTCCGCCGCTAGGTACCGGTTGAAGAACCGGGGCGTGCTTTCAAGCCGCGGCAAACTGTCATCCCGAGCAAAGCGAGGGATCGCGGCCTCCTATTCACACCTGATGGAACCTCTCCCGATGAAACCTGCCTACCTGCCCGTCGTACTCATCCTCACCACCGCCCTCGTCCCGGCCGCGATTCTGCACGCCGCCGCGCCTGGCCATTCGCTCTCACGAACCACCACGATGCCCCGCGGAGTCGCCACCAAGATCGCCAGCATTATCGACAAGGCCGGATACAGGATCTCCAACCCCAAGGGACCTGTCTGCAGCGTCTGGCTCGTCAAAGATGTACCGATCCGAGACAAATTCAAACCGTCACTCTCCAACCTCTACCCCTTCACCAACGGACAACTCATCGGTTTGCTCCAAGTCCATCCCAAGACCGGATACACGGACTTTCGTGGCCAGGAACTGAAGCCGGGGGTCTACACGCTGAGATACGGGATGCAGCCGGAAGACGGCAACCATGTCGGAACCAGCGATACCGCCGACTTCCTGCTCGCACTGCCCGCCAGAATCGATCAGGACCCCAAGCCGATCTTCGGACCGCAGGACCTCTCGACCAAGAGTGCCAAGTCGGCCGGAGCCACTCACCCGGCCATCTTCTCGATGGTCACCCCAAAAGGAACCATCAAGACCGCGTCGGTGAGCCACGATGAAGATCATGACTTCTGGATTCTTAATATTCCCGCAGCCGCCAAGACAAAGACCCGGCCGGCCAAGGTCGACCTGAGATTCATCGCGATCGGACGTACCTCGGAATGAACGCGTGACTCCTTCGACTCGTATCCTCATGCCGCTCATGCTGCTCACCTGCGGGCCACTTGAGTTCCAGAGCGTGACCCCTAGCCTGGCACCCGCAACGGCCACAGCCAATTCCGCCAAGACCGTTCGGCCACAACAGCCGCCCACAAGCATCAAGAAACAACTGTTCTCCGGACAGGTCGTCATGCTGAGGGAAGCGCTGAAACGAAAAGGTGTCCAGAGTACGACCGAGTTCGACAAGTTGGTCGTGCTCGAAACCAACGAAGGAGAACTGATTCCGATTGTGCCCGATTGGCGCGGTCGAGCCTTCTACCAGGACAAGCGGCTCAGAAAACGACCCGTTCAACTGGTCGGCTACCGCCGCAAGGGGATCCCCTACCTCCAGGTCCTGATGATCTTCACGCTCGATCACAACAAGTCCACAAATTCCCATCCGAAAAAACGACAAGCGAAACCCATCCGGCACTACTTCGACTACTGGTGCGACATCTGCTCGATCCCGATGTACGAGATTAAGCAACGCGAGTGCTGCCAGGGACCGATCCGGATGAGATACCAGCCAAGAGGTCTGCCGTCCTACATCTCTGTCGACCCGACGGGCAAGACGACGGGCAGGGAATCGGCGAAATGACCGGCCAAGGGACCGATTCCGGCGGGCTGCTCAACGAGAGTGCCTGGCGGCTGGCCGAGACGATTCGTCGCGACATCGACGATCTCAACGGAGCCATCCACACTCTCGACAACGGTGCCGTCATCGTCGATCTCGGAGTCGATGTCTCCGGTGGACTCGAAGCCGGCCTCCTGCTGGCTCGGCTCTGCCTGGCCGATCGCGGACGTGTGGCCATCCACTCGAACCAATTGCCCTCTGACGGCTGGCCATCGATCGAAGTCTCGACCGACACCCCCCTCGCAGCCTGCCTCGCCAGCCAGTACGCCGGCTGGCAACTGTCCGTCGACGACTACTTCGGGATGGGATCGGGACCCATGCGAGCGGCAGCCGGTCGAGAAGCCCTCTTCGAAGACATTGGCTCGACCGAATCGCCGTCGGTGTGCGTGGGAGTGATCGAGAGCGGTCGGTTGCCCGACGAGGCCGTTGTAGCCGAGATTTCTGCAAAAACGGCCGTGGCTCCGGAACACACTCTGCTGGCCGTCGCCCCCACCGCCAGCCAAGCCGGTACCGTGCAGGTCGTGGCCCGTAGCGTCGAAACGGCCATGCACAAATTGCACCAACTCGATTTCGACGTCTCGCGAATTGTCTCGGGATTCGGCCGCGCCCCGCTGCCACCCGTCGCGGCCGACGATCTAGCCGGCATTGGACGCACCAACGACGCAATTCTCTATGGTGCCACCGTCAACCTTTGGGTCACCGGCGACGACCCTTCGCTCGAAGAAATCGGCCCCAAGGTCCCCTCGTCCGCCTCAAAGGCACACGGACAACCCTTCCTGAACATCTTCGCTGACGCCGGACACGACTTCTACGCAATCGACCCACATCTGTTCAGCCCGGCCGTGATCCGCTTCTTCAACACCGACACCGGACACGTACACAGTTTCGGCCAAATCGAAACAGACATTCTCTGCGACAGCTTTGGCATCTAAACTCCCAAGGCCCACCGGCTTCACTTTCACCCGCTGGACACCCCAAGCGTGCGGATCGCCGTTCTCAGCCATCCCGGTAGCTGGTACCTGAAAGACATCTCCCGAGCCGCATCAGAACGCGGACACGACTGCGTGCCGATCCGCTTCAGCCAACTGGTCGCCACGATCGCCACCGCCCACCCTCACGAAGAATCGCTCACAGACGCCGAAAACGGCCTGGAGCATGCCGACGCAGTCATCGTCCGCACCATGCCTCCCGGGTCTCTCGAACAGGTCGTCTTCCGCATGGACGCCCTCGGCCGACTCGAACAACTCGGCCTCATAGTGCTCAACTCGCCGCGAGCCATCGAATGTGCCGTCGACAAGTATCTCTCGACCGCACGGCTCCTCGAAGCCGGAATCCCGGTTCCTGCGACAGTCGTCTGCGAATGCTCGGAATTGGCGATGGAAGCGTTCGAGGCACTGGGAGGTGACGTGGTGGTCAAACCGATCTTCGGGTCCGAGGGACGCGGGATCGTCCGAGTCAGTGATCCCGAATTGGCTCGGCGTACCTTCCGAACACTCGAACAACTCGACGCCGTGCTCTACCTCCAGGCCTTCATCGATCACGGCGGCTACGATGACCGAGTGCTGCTGCTCGATGGAGAGGTCCTGGGAGGAATGCGGAGACGCTCTGGCGAGGACTTTCGCACCAATATCTCGCAACACGGTCTGGCCGAACCGTACAGTCCCACCGACGAGGACATTCAACTGGCTCGCGACGCCGCCGCCGCCACCGGGACATGCCTCGCCGGAATCGACCTGATCCGTGGATCCGATGGCCGTAGAATGGTGCTCGAAGTCAACGCCGTCCCCGGCTGGAGAGCCCTGACGCAGGTCAACTCGATCGATGTCGCCAGCCGACTCGTCGATTGGCTCGAATCTCATACCGGTCCACTCCGGCAAACATCAAAACCCCTCCACACACCCCGGTCGATTCCCTCGTAGCACCCCATGCGTTAATCTCGTTTCCTCACGCCGGATTCTTCACGCCGGATTCGCCAAAGACGGGGCCATCGATGGAATCCACTCTCTCGGATCTCACCACTTCGCTGTCACGCGACATGCCCGAGATCTTGCGTTGGGGCGGCGCGCTCGCCCGGCGGATTCGTGAATTCAATATCTCACTGCCCGGAAAGACCTCCGGCAGCCACCTGACTGACGCCTTGACACTGGCCGATATTGGAGTGCAGGAGATCCTGGTCGGGGCCCTCAGAGATCGTGACCCACTGTTTCGGCAGGCGAGGATCGAAGCAGAAGAGGAGAACGGGGATCTGCATCTGTTTGCCGATCACGCTCCCTGGACCATCGCACTGGATCCGATCGACGGCACCAGGCAGTACCGCGATCGGACCGGCGATGGCTACGCCGTGATGCTCTCGCTGAGAACTCGCGACACGTTGCACTACTCGCTCGTCTTTCTGCCCGAAATGGGCGAGTCGGGGACATGGGTCGAAGCCATCGGCGACACGATTCGCTGTGGACCCGACGACCCGCTGATGACCGCCCGCAAGGCTCTCGATGCGATCGCCCCCGTCGATCCCGACAATCGACCCGATTCGAAACGGATCTACCTGATCGGGTTCCAGGACCACGACGCCGCTCGGGCACAAGACGTCACCGACGCGGGACTCGAAGGTGTCGCCCCCGACGACATGCCCGGCAGCATCTACCCACTGCTCGCCGATGGACAATTCGGAGGCTCTCTGATCCACTCACCCAATATCTACGACTTCCCGGTCTCGTTGCATATGGCTCGGATCCTCGGCGGAGATGCCGTCTGGGTCCACGACGGACAGAGCGTCCACTTCGACGAACTGTGGATGGACGAACGAGCGGACATGCTGAGACTGCCGGGCATCGTTGCCTGCAGCGCCAACCGGCAAACCCTCGAAACACTGGTCGAGTTGGCCGGTGACTGGAGCCGCCAACGGTACGCCGACTGACACTGTGCCCTCGTCAAAAAGAACCGGAGGAAAGAGAGACGTGTTTTCATGGCCGAGGTGATCGACATCCGCGGCGGCGACGAACAGGCAGTGGCCAAAGCGGTCAGCCGTGCGGCCGCAGCCGTCGCCGACGGACAACTCGTGGCCGTGCCCGATGAGGCCGGATACCAACTGATCGCGGCCGTCTCGGACCCGGACTCCACACACCGACTGCTGAAAACACACCTGCCACAGGAGTCGTTCGGACCAATCGTCCTGGGAACCAATGCCACAACATTGATGCAAATGACCGCCAGTACGCCGGAACCCGGACAACTGGCCACGAGACTGGCGCGTCGCTGCTGGCCAGCTCCGGTTGTCCTGGAACTCAACACCGCAGCCAACACCGCAGCCACGCCCCCTCAGGGCTTTCGCACCGCGGCTTGGGACGCGGTGTCGAGTCACGACTGGCTGGGCGTCCGCGTCCCGGCTCACGAAGTGCCACGCGGACTGATCGACCTCGCCAACTCGCCACTTCTGGCTCGAGCCTTGCCGCTGACCGAAACCGGAGAACCCCGCACCGCAGGCGTCGAAGACGCCGCCATCGTTCTCCTGGCAGGTGCGCCACGCTTCGCCGGAGGCGACACCGTGATCCGAGTGCGTGGTCAGGATTGGGAGATCATCCGCGACGGAGCTGTCGGGGCCGCCACCGTGGCCAGGATGGCCTGCCATGTCGTCGTATTCGTCTGCACCGGAAACACCTGCCGGTCTCCAATGGCCGAAGCGATGTTTCGCAAATTGCTGGCCAGCCGACTACAATGCTCCCCTGAAGAACTCGTGGATCACGGTCTCCTGGTGGGTTCGGCTGGAGTCGGCACCTACGGAGGGAACCCGATCAGCCCCGAAGCCGCCACATGCCTCAAGGAAATAGGGATCGAATCCGACGCGCACGTCAGCCAACCCCTGACCGCTGAATTGGCCAACCAGGCCGATCAACTGGTTGCCATGACCCAAAATCATCTCGACTCGATCCTCCACACTTGGCCCGAAGCCGTAACACGAACCCGACTCCTCGACCCAAACGGAACTGATATCGACGACCCGTTCGGAGCCTCCTCAGCCGTCTACACAGACTGCTGCCACACCATCGAAACACACCTCAACACCTTGGTCTGCGACCTCTTCGACGACCAGACCAGGCCAGGCCTCTGAAAAGCTAATCGACCACATCGGTCACCTCGGCACCATTCCCATTCTCAACTTGCCTCACGACAATCCGACCATGAAGATCGCCGTTGCCAGCGACCACCGCGGTTTCACCGTCAAGAGTATGATCTTGGCGCTGTTGAAAAGCCTCGGACACGATGGACTCGACCTGGGCCCCGATTCAAGCGACAGCGTCGACTACCCCGACTTCGCCGCGACCGCCGCCCGAGCCGTTGCCGACGGGACCGCCGACCGAGGGATTCTCATTTGTGGAACCGGCATGGGCATGTGCATTGTCGCCAACAAGTTTCATGGAGTCCGAGCAGCCAATTGCCACGATGACCTGACGGCAGAAATGAGCCGCCGGCACAACGACTCGAATGTCCTCTGCCTCTCGGCCGACCTGCTCGGCGATCGACTTGTCAATCGCATGATCGAGATCTGGCTCGAGACCGAATTCGAAGGCGGACGCCACGCTCGACGTGTTGAAAAAATCGCCGAACACGAATCTCAACAATCAACACACCTCTCCGAATAACCCCCCCCGCCCCTGCCCCTTTTCCCTCAACACCTGACCAGACGACTGGCAGGGACGCAGACGCGAGAAAAACGGAGTTTCACGACGATGGACTCTTCGACTTTGAGGTACGCTCGGAGCCACGAATGGCTCCAGCTGGATGGAACGACGGCCACCATCGGCATCACCGATTTCGCCGTCGCGGCGCTCACAGACCTGGTCTATGTCGAGTTGCCCGAGTTGGGACGCAGCCTGGCTGCTGGTGAGATTTTTGGTGAAGTCGAAAGTGTGAAGGCGGTCAGCGATCTGTACGCTCCGGTCGCTGGCGAAGTGATCGAAATCAACACCGGGCTGCCCGATGATCTCGACGCCCTCGGCGAAGACCCCTTCGGCCGCGGCTGGTTGATCAAGTTGGCAGTCACCGACGCGTCGGCCGCCGATGCACTGTTCGACGAAGCCGCCTACCGCGACCACTGCCAGTCGGCCGGCCACTAAACCATGTGGCGATCACCGCCGTTGCCAAATCGAGACGAATCGTGGCGTATCTCTTCAACACACCCGACGATATCCAGTCGATGCTCGAAACGATCGGGGCCGACTCAATCGAGACGTTCTTCGAGCAGGTGCCCCGTCACCTGCAACTCGACCAACCACTCGATCTCCCCCCCGGCCTTTCCGAACCCGAGCTCGAAGCTCATCTCCGCCAACTCGCAGCCGTCAACCACGGAACCTCCTCACGCGTCTGCCTGATGGGCGCAGGAGTCTACGACCACTTCATCCCGGCGGCGGTCGACGAGATTGCCTCACGAGGCGAATTCTACACCGCCTACACGCCCTACCAGGCCGAAGCCAGCCAAGGCAGCCTGCAGGCGTTCTTCGAATTCCAAACCTTGATCTGCCAGCTGACCGGCATGGATGTCTCCAACGCCAGCCTCTACGAAGGCGGGACGGCACTCAGCGAGGCAGTGTTCATGGCAATGAGAATCACCGGTCGGCACAATCGAGTCCTCGTGCTCGGGTCACTTCACCCCGAATATCAACAGGTGCTCGAGACCTACCTCAGAAACTTCGACTGCCAACTCGACGTGATCGCCACTCCCGACGGAGTGGCCGACGTCGATATCGTCAGCCAAGCCCTCGACTCCGAAACCTGCTGCCTGGTCATCCAGCAACCCAACGTGTTCGGAGCGATCGAAAACCTCGAATCACTCTGCCAAGCAGCTCACGAAGTCGGAGCACTCGCCATCACCAGCTTCGACCCGATCAGCCTCGGACTGCTCAAGTCGCCCGCTGCCTGTGGGACAGACATCGCCGTAGCGGAAGGCCAGTCGCTGGGGATTCCTGCTCAATACGGAGGCCCCTATCTGGGGATTCTCACCTGCCGGCAGAAACACGTGCGACAGATGCCCGGCCGACTGATCGGCCAGACCGTCGATCGCAATGGACGTCGCTGCTTTGTACTCAATCTCCAAGCCCGCGAACAACACATCCGCCGCGAAAAGGCCACATCCAACATCTGCACCAATCAAGGTCTGCTCGCAGTGCGAGCCACTATCTATCTGGCATTGCTCGGAAGACAGGGGCTGCTGGATGTCGCGCAACTCTGCTGCCAAAAGGCCCATTACGCCGCCGACAGACTCGGCGAATTGCCCGGCTTGGAATTGATGTTTCAGCAGCCGTTCTTCAAGGAATTCACACTCAAATGCCAAGGGGATGCGACCGAGTGGATCGACCGAGCCGCCGCTGCTGGCTTCGACCTCGGACCCGATCTGGCCCGGTTCCCCCGGCTCCGTGAATCGCTCGGAGACGACGCCGATCAGACTCTGCTCGTCGCAGTCACCGAACAAAGAACTCGAGAAGAAATCGATCGGCTTGTCCAGTCATTCGCCTCCGTCTCGACACACTCCGATACTCCACAATCGCTGGGCAAACCCGCCTGATCACCATGCGTAATACACTCGCTACAGAACTGATCTTCGAGTTGTCTCAATCGGGACGCCGAGCCGCCTGCTACCCCGATTGTGACGTCCCCCAACAACCGATCGACGATCTGATCCCCGCCGCATACCGGTTTCAGGACGACGGCCCCGGTTTGCCCGAGTTGACCGAACCGGACGTAATCCGCCACTTCCTCAACCTCTCGACCCTCAACATGTCGGTCGACACCCACTTCTATCCGCTGGGCAGCTGTACGATGAAGTACAACCCCAAGCGGCACGAACGACTCGCAGGACTGCCTGGCCTGGTCGACCTGCACCCCTACCAGCGGACCTGCGATCAACAGGGCATGCTGCGACTGTTGCACGACATGCAGGACATGCTCGGCGAAATCGCCGGACTGCCCGCAGTCTCTCTGCAACCGGCAGCCGGAGCCCAGGGCGAACTGGCCGCACTACTCGTCGCTTCGGCCTGGTTCCGCTCACGAAACGAAACGCGAACCCGAGTCATCTTCCCCTGCAGCGCTCACGGTACCAACCCCGCCAGCGCTGCGATCGCCGGGTTCCAGTGCGTGCAACTGAACAACAGCCCCGGTGGACTCGTCGACCTCGATGAACTCACCGCCCAACTCGACAACTCCACCGCAGTCTTCATGATCACCAATCCCAATACGCTGGGACTGTTCGAAACTCAGATCGAAGAAATCGCCAAGCGAGTGCACGACGCCGGAGGACTGGTCTACATCGATGGAGCGAACATGAACGCCATCATGGGCGTCACTCGACCCGGTGACTTCGGTGGCGACATGATGCACTTCAACGTTCACAAGACCTTCACAGGGCCTCACGGAGGCGGTGGGCCCGGAGCCGGTCCGATCGCGGTACGTGAAGATCTTGCCAAGTTCCTTCCCGGACCGATCGTCAGCCGCACGACAGACGACAACGGGTACACCCGCTTCGAACTCGAAACCCCAGCCAACTCAATCGGTCGAGTTCGCAGCCACTTCGGCAACGTGGGAATCCTGCTTCGCGGCTATTGCTATCTCAGAACCCTTGGCCCCGATGGCATCCGACAAGCCGCTCGACACGCAGTGCTCAACGCCAATTACCTCAAATCTCTCCTCGCTGACATTCTGCCCGTGCCGAACGGCGAATACTGCATGCACGAATTCGTGGCCTCGGCCGCGAACCTGAAAGACAATCGTGACATCTCGGCCTTGGACATCGCCAAACGACTGCTCGATTTCGGGTTCCATGCACCCACGATCTACTTTCCGCTCGTCGTCCCCGAAGCCATGATGATCGAACCCACTGAAACCGAATCGAAACTCACACTCGATGCCTTCGCCGAAGCCCTCCACAAGATCGCCGACGAAGACCCCGAGTTTCTTCACCAGGCTCCGTACGAAACGCCCGTCAGTCGGCCCGATGACGTCAAGGCCGCTCGCCAGCCGATCCTGTCGTGGTCGACCGATGACGGCCGCGACTCTCTTTGACACGCGATGACAGACCGGAACATCGCCTGCCGGATCGTCGAAACCGGCACGACTCACTCCGGACGCTGGAACATGGCGTGCGACGAATGGCTGCTCGAATCTGCACTCCAAAATGGCCAGGCCGCAGTGCGAGTCTACGCCTGGTCACGACCCACCGTGTCGCTGGGCCACTTCCAACAACCCGACCACCTCGACGACAACACTCGACTCGTTGAACTGGATCGAGTCCGACGACTCTCCGGAGGCGGGGCCATCGTGCACCACCACGAATGGACTTACTCGTGCGCCGTCCCGCCCCAGGATCACAGGAATCGACACGGTGATTCACTCTACACGCGAGTCCACCTGGCACTCGTCAACCTGATCAACCAGATCACGAAATCCGCTGGACAAACCGACACACCACTACAACTCAGAGGCCAGGCCCCCAAGAACGATCAACCAGCACTCTGCTTCGCTCGAACCGCAGCCGATGACGTCGTACACCGATCACACAAGATCCTCGGCAGCGCCCAACGACGACGACGTGGCGCCATCCTCCAACATGGCAGCCTGCTGTTGCAGCAATCTCGGTTTGCACCCGAATTCCTCGGGCTGCTCGATCTCGTCCCCGGACTGAAACTCCCGGACGACTTCTCCGCGACCATCGCACACGCGATCGCCGCAGCACTCCATTGGGATGCCTCGCACAAATCACTCAGCATTGCCGAACAAGCCGAAATCGAACAACTCGCCGACCGGCCAGAAAAACAACCGAATCAACCGTCGCGATCGTAGGATCAATCGATTCGCAGGAATGCCCAAAACACGCCGCAAATATCCAAATTCGTTGACATTTTTCTGAGTTCCCGGTAACGTGCAAATGAGGGACTTATCCTGTTTTTCTCACAATTTCTCCACGTCTCCAATCGATCACTGTTTCTGCACTCTACAACTGGTTTCGCTACTGGTTTCGAAACGGGCATGGGTACGGATTCGGCGGTCTGCTGAGATGCGTGACTAGGTACTTGTCAGTTTCATTCGCGATTTGTCACACGGGCCTCGGAACAAAAGCGGAACGAGCGAATCAGGGAAGACATTCAACGAGTTGGCAGAGCCTGAAACTGACAAGCCTTCGGTCGGGCGCAGAGGCGGAGAACGGTTTCGATGTTGCGAGCTGAATTAAAATCCGTCGGGGGACGGCACCACGGCAAGTTGATCCCACTGGAAGTGGATCGCAAGTTCTTAATCGGTCGCGAACAGGATTGCCATCTGCGTCCCAACAGTGAATCGATCAGCCGACACCACTGCTGCTTCACTCTCGATGCATTCTGCCTCAGACTCCGAGACCTCGGCAGCACCAACGGCACGCTGGTCAACGGAGACGCTATCACCGGCCAGGTCCAACTCAATCAGGGAGACCGCGTGACCGTCGGTCCCCTGGAATTCGAAGTGCTGATCGCTGAAACCGTCGACGCAAACAGTGACAACGAATCGGAAGCCGCCGCGAGTGACGAGACGGTCGAGCAGGCGGCGGCCGACAGTGTGCTCGACTCTCCGACCGAAGAACCCACGTCGGGCGAAACGATGATCGATCTGCCCACCGACATATCCGAGATTGTCGATTCGGCCACCAACACCGCAATTCTCTCTGGCGATACCACCGTCATCCCCAACGACCAGCAACAGCAGTTGCAACAGCAACTGGCCATGCAGCAACAGATGGCCATGCAGCAACAGCAACAGCAACAACAAATGGCGATGCAACAACAAATGGCCATGCAGCAACAATTGGCCATGCAACAACAGATGCCCTATGTCGCCCAACCCGGCATGATGCCCGGCATGATGCCCGGCATGATGCCCGGTATGATGCCGCCCGGGTTCGCACCCGCCGAGATGCCCGCGGCCGAACCGCCAGCCAGTGCGCTCGATGTCACACTCCCCGATCCGGCGACCACCGGAGCCAAGGATCCGAAACCGGTCGAAAAATCCGAATCGGAAGACGGCGAACAGGCCAGTGGACCCGACGATAATCCCTCGAATGTCGCCGAAGACATCATCAAACAGTACATGCACCGTCGACCGTCGACCGGTTCCTGACCGGCCACCAGACGGGCGTCCAGACGCGAGCCACACAAACTCGGAACATTCACCGTGAACGACTCGAACGAACAACAACGCCGCTACCGAGAGTTCCTCGATCTGCTCCCATTGACGATCGAAATCGCCGGGCTGCCCAAGAGCGAACCGGGGCGGTACTACAGCGAAGATCAACTCGAAAGCCGATTGATCACACTACGTCATGCGTACCGGTTCTCACGCCAGGTCGCCCGCGAGCTGATCCAGACCTAACTAGCCGCGCCGCACCCCAGTCCCCCCTCGCCCGCCCGGCCTCTCCAATCGCCCAGCGTGACAAGCGGCGGAACGCACTAATCGGCACGACCTGCCGAAACCTGTAATGTCGCACCGCTGCTACAGGTGCACAACCAGCCACTCGGCTGCAGCCCGCCGTCCGATTCGGACGATCCTCACACAAGACCTCCCGTGCTCCCACTACACCATCGGACTCTAGACGCATGACGAACTCCGATCACACGCCGCAGGAAACTCATCGAGTCGATTCGAAGCACGAACCGTGCGTGCGACGCGGTCGGCCCAAGGTCGAACGACGGCGACACATCGATCCCACGACCTGTGAACGCGACTATGATCACCAGGAAATCGAGTTCATGACGGCAATGGACGACTACAAGCGACGCAGTGGTCGCCAGTTCCCCACCTGGAGCGAAGTGCTGGAAGTCATGCGCAGCCTCGGCTACCGCCAGGTGGCCACACCCTGCGAGATCGAACTCTAGGTCGAGGCGTCTCGACCAAAGGTCATGATCGTGATGTCGTCGTTCTGGTCGCGGCCGGCGGCAAATTCTCGCACATCGGCGAGCAACGCCTGGCCGAGCAGATCGGCCTGACGGGGACCTGACAACAGAAAACTCCGCATCCGTTCCAGTGTGTACAACTCGCCGGATGGGTTCATGGCCTCGTCGACCCCGTCAGTGAAGATCACGATGATCTCACCTTCGGCAATCGGACGCTGGACCACCTCGAACGGGTAGTCCTCCAGCACACCGACCGGCAACCCGACCATTTCGGAGTCGAATTCTTCGATCGATCCGTCCGGTGTCAGAATCATCGGAGACATGTGGCCGCCGTTGACGAGCGTCATTTCATGAGCCACCGGGTCGATGATCACCAGGACGAAGGTCACGAATCGGCCTTCGACGGCGTTGTCACACATGTGATTGTTGATCGCCGCCATCGCCTCCTTGATCGACGACGTAAAAGACATGGTGTTTTGCACACAACTGGAGATCCGCGACATGATCAATGCCCCGGGGACCCCCTTCCCGGCCACGTCCCCAAAGGCCAGGCATACCCGGCCGTCCTCCAATGACATCGCGTCGTAATAGTCGCCGCCGACGGCCTGAGCCGCATCGTAGGAGGCAAAAAACGAGTACCCCTCGACCTCGGGCAATTTCTCCGGCAATAACGCCTCCTGAACTCCGCGAGCAATCTCCAACTCACTGTCCTGCTTCTGCTTCGCCATGAACGACGACATCAACCGAGCCGACTCGTAACTCAAGGCCGCCTGGCCAGCCACGGCCTGCAGCAATTCGAGATCGTCGTTGTTGAACTGGTTGACTGGGTTCTGAGTGTCCAGATTGATCACTCCAGCCACCTCGCCGTCGACACCCAGCATCGGAACACACATCATCGAGTGAATCGCGAGATTCGAGATCGACTGGCTGGCATCGAATTGAGAATCACTCGACGCGTCGGCTGAAAGGACTCCGGCCTTCTCGTCAATCACCTTGTTGACGATCGTTCGGCTCAGAGTCACCGTCGCATCCTCGGACTCGCGACGGTGTTTCATCGCCCGAGAAACCAACTCACCACTCTCTGCGTCACGCAACAACACGCAGCCACGATCGGCCTGGTTGAAGATCCCAAACAGTGTGTCGAGCACCGTGGGCAACATCGACTCGACATCGACCGAACCGGCCAACGCACGGCTGATCTCCAGCACCCCCTTCAGCTTCTGCTCGGGCCGCACACTCAAAGCACCGAATCCGGCGCCGGTGTCGACTGACGACATGATCGTCGCCTCGTCGCCATCCAGCAACACGCCGACCATCGTGGCTCCCGAATCGTAAGCCACCTCGCCATCCTCAAAACGCATCAGAACCGGTCCGAGCTTGATGCGGTCCTGGCTCGTCAACAACGTCGCCGTCTCGATCGTCTGGCCGTTGACCGATGTGCCGTTGCCGCTGCCCAGATCCTCGATCGCGTACCGCCCCTCCTGAAGGAACACCCGTGCGTGTCGTCGAGACACCGCGCTGTATTCCAACTGGACTCCACAGTCCGGATGACGACCAATCAGAATCTCGTCACCGTCCAACTCGTGAGGGACCGCTTGCCCTCCCTGAAGCAGCACCAGTAACGCCATTGTCGGCCAACTCCCTTGGAATACCCCTACCCGAACACCCCTACCCGAACGCCCCCGCCCAAACGGCCCCGCTCAGGACTCACCACCAAAAATCGTCTCCACGTTGCCCCGCAATATCTGCCGCCCCAGCTCCAATGCCCGACTCTCGCTCCAACCATGACCCACCACGAAGTCAGCCGCCAACACCTTCGACAGGATCCGGCGGTACATGCGAAACTTCGGCAAGGCGAATTCCAGCTTGTACATGTCGCTATAGTACCCGATCTGTTTGTGACGCGGCACGGCCTGCAATCGACTCCGACAGTCCACTTCAATGTACGCAGGAATGTTCGAATACCACCAGTGACCATTGGTGACCACGTTCGGGAATATCCAGCTGAAACTGACCAACTCCTGGTTGCTTGTCGACGACAACACCGAGATCGGATAGGTCACACCCGGAAAGGCATTCAACATCTCGGCATACTGCTTCAGACTCGTTCGCTTGTCGAACAGGTCCTGGCCCTGGAACACACCTCCCGGATAGACCTGCCGGTTCACTCCGATCATCAGGTCAAATGGAAGTCCCGAGTCGGCACACGCCTCGGACAATGACCAGAATACCATCTGCGAGACCGCCGTCGCCTCGTCCCGACTCCACTCACCACCACCGGACACGCGAGCCAATGCACTGTCCGCAGCGGTCCTGTCCGGAGCCGCCGGAATGAAGTCCGGGGGCAATGAAATCGCACAGGCCCGTGCCCCTCGAGACGTGAAATGCTCGAACAGCTGAGCCAATCCAGACTTCAGCGATGCCGAATCCTTGATCGCCGTGCCGGTGGCCTGTTCGAAACGGTCACGAGTCGCCTGCCGGTCCAATTGGAATACCAGATCGTCTGTTCTCAGACACGGCACGTAACGATCCGTGTCGAAGCCCTCGAGTGGATCGTCGAAATCGTTGGTCAGGTAGACCTGGTCCAGACCGCTTTGCCGCAGAACCGTCTCCTCCCAGTCCGCAGCCGCCATCACCTCAGATGCGCTGTCGTAGACCGACTCCCAGTTGTCCGATCCGATCCGCTCGCCTTCGAATCCAAAGAACTCGCGACACATCTCGACCAGCCAGCTGACCTGGACCGTGTTGTCCAGATGATCGAGGAATGGGGCGAGCCGGGCGACCAGCTCCCGAGGCTCCAGACCGGGCTGCTCGATCTGGTCTCGTGGCAAACCAGCCGAATGAGCCAACTCGGTGTAGTAGTGATATCCAAGTATATCGGCGAGAGTGGTGGACGCGGCTGAGTGGGGATCGATGTGCGTGTGCGGGTCAATCAGCGGCAGCTGTTCCAACTCATCAAACAGCCTCCGCTCAAGGTGTTCGCTCATCAATACTCTCCCTCCGACGTCACCACCAAGCAGGATAGCGATCAGAGCGGTCCCTGCCGAGGCTCACGTATGCGTGTTGAAACGGTCTGAACCCGACGGAGTTGGCGGTCGTCGAGGAACAGCCGCCCTGTCCCCCCCTCAGGTCGTCCCAGCCGCTCGCTCCGATCAACCCGTTACGGACTGAACGCCTTGACGAGTTTTCCGTCTTTGCCGTTCCAGAGTCGGACAATGCCGTCTTCACCACCGGCCACCACAAACGTCTCGTCCCGACTCGACGCGGCTGCGTACATGAAGTCTGTACCACCAGCGAAACTGCGGTAGTTCTGACCGTTCCCCGTCCGGTGATACCGCACCGACTTGTCGCCGCCACAACTGATCACATTCTCGCCAATCCCGACAAATCGAACCGATGTGACCTGCTTCGTGTAGCCAGCGATCGTCCTGCGTTGCTCACCAGTCTCGACGTTCCAGACCTTGATCACGTTGTCGGCTCCGGCACTGGCGACCGACGTGTCGTCGGCCTTCCAACTGACATCCAACACGTGGTGCGTGTGTCCTTCGAAGCTGCGAATGTGCTTGCCACTAGCCACGTCGAATATTTTCACGAACTTGTCGGCTGCACCCGAAAGCAAACGAGTGCCATCACGCGAGAACTCGGCTCCAAACACGGTGTCACTGTGAGCGTCCTTGAACTCTCTGACCAGGCTCCTCTTGGCAACATCCCAGATCATCAATTCCCCGCTGCGTGACGGATCTCCGCCTCCGGTGACCAGCAACTTGCCATCGCGGCTGAAATCGACCGACAGCACGCGGCTGACGAACGGCGACGAACTGAGTTCCAGCGGCGAGTCGGCGTTGGGTCCGAGTTGTCCGGCAAGCGACCAACGCGGCGAAATGTCCCATGCGACGGCCAACTTGTCGGCTCCACCCGAGAGAACGGTGCCCGAGGGCGACACGGCCACCGATGTGATCGCTCCGGTGTGTCCGGCAATCATCTCGACCGCCCGACCCGCGGCAGCATACCAGACATGAATCCGTTGATCCGCACCGCCGGTGAACAGCAGCTTGCCATCAGGCGAAAAAGCGACGACGGCAATCGCCGTTTCAGAGGTCTTCACCGAGGCAGTCACCTTTGTCACAGCCGCATCGGCCAGCTTCTGCCGAGCGTCTTTAGCCGTCTTGTCCGAGTTGGCTGCCTTGAGTGCTGCCTGAGCATCGACGATCGCCTTGTCGGCGAGTTTTTGCGAACGCTGGGCCGATGCCTGGGCATCGGTCGTCTTTTTCAGTTCGGCCTTCTGCTTCACGGTTTCCTTGGCAGTCGTCTCCTTGGCCTTCTTGGTTGTGGCGTTCTTGGCCATAGCCGCCTTGGTCGCCGCGTCGGACTTAATCTTGGCCGCCGCAGCCAACTTGGCAGCCGCTGCCGCGTCGGTCGACGTCTTGGTCTCCGTGTCCGAGGCCGTCTTGGCCACTGTGGCTGCCGCTGCCGCATCGCTGGCCGCCTTATCGGCCTTGGCCTTCGCATCGGTCGCAGCCTTCTGAGCCTCGGCCGCCTTCTTCTTGGCCGCTTCATCGGCCGCCTTCGTGACCGCTTCATTGGCCGCTTTCAACGCCGCGGCCGCAGCCGCAGCCGCCTTCTTCGCCGCCTCGGATGCCTTGGTAGCATCGGCCGCCTTCCGGCTCGATGCCGTCGCAGCCTTCTTGGCCAAGTCCGCTGCCGTCTTTAACTCGGCCGCCTTCTTGACCGCATCCACTCCAGCCTTATTGGCATCGACGAGTGCCTTGGCGGCTACGTCCGATGCCTTGCCAGCCGCAACACTCTTGGTCGTCGCAGCATCGAACTTCGGCTTTTGCTCGGTCACCTTCTTGTCGGCGGCAACCTTGGTCTCCTTCGCCTTCTTCGCGGCCGCCGCTCGGTCCTTGACCGTCTTGTCCGCCGCCTTCTGCTTGCCGTCCGAAACGCCCACCAACTGCTTACTGACACCCTGATGCTCGACCACCGCCGCCAGCGAACGAGTCACACTCAGGTCGCCTTTCATCTCGGACAACTGTTTCCCCGCCAAACTGTACAGTCTGGCAAAGTTCCCGGCCGCAGCCGCGATCGCCGTGCCGTCAGGACGAACGGCCACAGCATGCACGGGGGAACCCACGTTGATGCTGCGGATCTGGTTCCCCTTGGTGACACTGAATATCCTCACCGTGTTGTCTGTACTGGACGTGGCGATCTGGGCCCCCGACGGCAAAATTAATGCCACGCCGGTCACGGGCTTGCTATGCCCCTTGATCTCCAAAACTGGCTTCTCCTGAACCGCTTCAGCCGCCTTCTCAGCCGCCTTTTCAACAGGTTTCGGCTTTTCGGTTGTCCAGACTCGGATCAGGTTATCGGCATGAGCCGACACGAAACGTGTGCCGTCCTTGGTGAACACCACGTCATTGACAGCGGCCGGAGTCACAAGGTTGCGAAGCAGACTTCCGTCGGCCAGCTTCCACACCCGCACACTCTTGTCCTGGCTACCCGAAACCAGCCGGCTCTCCTCGGCCGCCAACTTAGCGAAGGTTGCCTGTGCCGTTTTGGCTGTCGTCAAAGCCGTTCTGGCCGCTTCGGTCGCCTTGGCCGCCGCAGCGGCCGCATCGGTTCTCTTCTTCTTTTCCGCAGCAATCGCATCACCCTCGAGCTTCAACGACTTCGGATCAAATTCCTGGACCGCAGCCTCGGCCGTCGCTTGACGAATCGCTGCGTTGGCCAGGTTCGCTTCGGCCGTCCGAGTCGAAGTATTCAATCGCGAGGCGTCGGTGGGATGAGGAAAGAACTCGAGACCGCCGACGACGGCTGTATGCCCCTTGAGTTCTCGGATCACCTTGCCGTCGGACAGCTGGATCAGGCGAATCACGTTGTCGGCGGTCGCGACCGCCGCTGTTGTTCCGTCGGCACAAACGGCCGTGGCTGTCACCGCGGCCGAACCGGCCAGCTTGGCAGACTGCCTCGGAGCATCACGCGTCCAGAGCTTGACGACCCGGTAGCCTCCGGTCGCCAGCATGTCGCCCTGGGGACTGAACGACATCGAATGGACGAAATCGCGATGGGACGCTCCACCGGGATACATCGACTTGCCATCAAACTTGATCCCCGCCAAGTTCGGGTCGATTAGTGTCGAAACCGTCTCGCCCAACGTCATGTCGTAGATCTTAACCTGGTTCGCTCGACCGGCCGCAGCGAAACGGTTGAAGGGTGATAGTGCAACGCTATAGATGGCTCGTGCCGATTCGGGCAACGGAGCAAACTGCAGCATCGCCTTACCGCCTCCGTCGCCACCCGTCGCTCCTTCCAGGATCCACTGCCGCAACAACCCCAGTTCCCTGGGAGTAAACGACTTGGCGTCCTGGCTGTTGGGCAGTGGCGGCATGTGAGGCTTCTGCTGCCTCGATGCCACCAGGAACAGCAGGCTCTTGTCCGGTTGCTTGGCCACAATCGCGGGGCCTCGCTTACCACCCTTGAGGATGTCCTTGACCTCTTCGAGCACCAACTTGCTCTCGTCAATCGCGACGTTGTGACAGGCGATGCAGTTCTGCTCCAACGACGGATACACGTCTCGCTGAAAATCGACCGGTCGGCCCAGCTTGACCGCTTCAGCCTGGATCACAGTGACTTTGGCAGCCGCTTTCTCCGCCTTTTCGTCAGCCGCCGAAGCAACCGGCAACGAGGCGACCAGCAGGATGCCGCTGGCTGTCAGCAGGCAGGTCGCAGAACGTGTGAGCAATAAACGCATGGCAATGCCCTCGGAAGATTGGCTTGCTGTAATGTATTTTGACAGAATGCAAATCGAACCGGTGTCCGAACAACCGACTTGTTATTTGGACACCTTGATCGTAATCGGTTGGTCTACCAAAGCCTCGCGGCCGTCGTACTGCATCTTGGCCCGCACCACCATGTTGGCCAATCCACCTTCAGTGGCCTTGGGTCCGGCGACGACCGACAGCACGGCCTCACTCTTGTCGGCGGCGATCGTCACCGAAGCCGCCTTCAGATCGGTGATACCCGGCGGCAACGGCAGGCTTAGAGTGACCGGACCGGTGAAGCCGTTGACCCGAGTGATCGTGACCTTGACCGCCAGCGTGGCACCTCGCTTGATCGCACCACCGCCGGGAACTACGGCTTTCAATGTGGCCGGATTCTCGCGAATGCTGATGATGATCGGAGCCGATGGCGGGAAGGCGTTGATGTTCTTCGCCTTCGCCGCTGCGGTGGCCGCGGTGACTTCCTTGTCGGCTGCAGTCTTGGCAGTCATGGCCAACTTGCCCTTGTCCGTCGCCGACTTGGCTGCCGCGTCGCTCTGGACCTTCGCCGCCGCAGCGGTGTCCGAAGCCGTCTTGGCGTCGCTGGCAGTCTTGTCGGCCTTCGCCTTCGCAGCCGTCGCCACCGCTACCGCCTCGGACGCCTTCTTCTTCGCCGCTTCGTCAGCCGCCTTCTTGGCAGCGGCCTGAGCATCCGCCAGTTTCTTGGCCGCAACAACAGCCGCCTTGGCAGCAGCTTCGCTCGCCGCCTTCGTACCGGTGGCCGCCTTGTCCGCCTTCGTCTTGGCCAGATTCGCCGCCTTCAACGCGGCCGCAGATGACTTGGTCGCCTTGTCAGCAGCCGCCTGAACCGCCTTGGCCCGCTCGACTCGGGCCGGGTTGCGGCTGTAGGAGACCTGCCCCTGAGCTCTCAAGTACAAGGCGTAGGTGCCGATCGGTGCATTGTTGGGTAGGAATATTCGCAACAACTCCGAATCCTTCCCCTTGTTGATCGGCTTGTTGGCCACCTGCACGTTCTTGGGCTGACCGACCCACGTCAGCGTCACGTTGGCGTCGAAACCGTTGCGTTTGATCAGCTTGACCGGCACCAGTATCTGCCTCAATCGGTTCGCATCAACTCGAATCACTCCGTCGGTCTCGAGTTGAAACGGTGCCTTCTCCTTCATGACCGAGACGACCAAGTTACTGGTGAGTCGTGAAATGGCCGAGTTGTTCTGGGTTCCGTTTTGCACGATGGTGGCGAATCGAGCGTTTCGAGTCAGAGGCCGACCGGCGGCGAGCTTGGCCTTCCTGGCAGCCACTACAGCTGTCTGAGTCGAATTGACCGCCTGCTTGGCATCGGTTTCCGCCTTGCGGGCCGCAGTCAGCTTGGCTCGAGCCGTCTTCAGAACGGCATCGGTCTTGTCGAATGCGGTTTTCGAGGCGGCGGCCACCTTGGTGGCATCGCCAGCCTTCTTGTCCGCAGCCGCCTTGGCCAGGACGGCGGTGGCGGCAGCCGCCTTGGCGTCGCTGGCCGTCTTGGCCGTTTTCACCGCAGCAGTCTTGGCCAACGCCGCGACCTTGGCCAGGTCGACAGTAGCCTTGTCGGCCTGAACCTTCGCCGCAGTCGCCGCCTGCACGGCCGCAGCAGACGTCTTCTTGGCCGCATCAGCCGCCTTCTTCTTGGCTGCATCAACGCCAGCAGCCTTCACGTTCGCGTCGGACTGCTTGTCGGCCGCCGTGGCAGTCGCCAATGCCTTGGTGGCCTCACCAGCCGCCTTCTTCGCGTCGGCAGATGCCTTGGTGGTGTCGACCACGGCCTTCTTCGCCGACGTGTCCGCTGCCACCGCCGTGTCTAACGTCTTCTTCGACTCCACAGCCGTCTTGGCCGCCGTGACCTGCAGCTTGGTGGCGGCGGCCGAAAGTCTGCCGTCAGCCGTCGACTTCTTCTCCGCCACCGAACGGGTCGCCTCGGCTTTCTTGACCGCATCGTCGGCCGGCTTGATCGCGGAGGTTGCCTTGGGCACGACCGCTAGTGCCGCCAACACCGCCTTCTTCGCCGCGGCAACCGCCGCGACCTTCGCAGGATTGTCGAGTGTGGCCTTGGCGACGAGTCGCACCGAGGTGGTCAGTTCCCCAGCACCCTCGGTCGCGGTGAATACCAGCGGCGCACTGCTTTGGCCAATCCCAATCGTCGTCCCCTGACAAACAATTCCCTTGGGTAACCCCTCGGCCGTCACGTCGATCGCTCCCTGGAAACCGTCTCGTCGGAAGACCAGAGCCCGACACAGGAAGTGCTCGCCCTTTCGCAATGTGATGCCGTAGTTCTGGGCCGTGTTGCTGTTCACTCCGGTGTTCTGGCCAAACGGCAATACGACCACCCGGAAGTCGTGAGTCTCGGTGCGGATCGCCAAGCGGTAGAGGTGCCGAGTCGAACCGACCGACTGAAAACTGCGGTCGCGGACCGTGACACGGTACTTGCCGTCAGCCGCAGCCACAAAACGGTACATCGGGTCGTCGGTCGCAGTGTCGAAATGGTTGGCAAACAGATTCGTGCCGTTGTCGTCGACGGCCGTGATTCGTTTGGGATCGGTTTCCTTCCCCGCCTTGTCCAACTGAACCTGCTCGACGATCAGGTAGGGATCCGCCGGAGCACCGATCCGCTGCGAATAAACCTCGATCCAGAACACCGTCCCGGCCTTGGCTTGGAACTCGTACACGTCCTGGTCGCCTCGCTGCTGCAGCGTCCCGGTGATGTCGCCGGGGACCTGGATTGTCTGGGCCGTGGCCCCCGTGTTGTTGGGCTCGACCTCGACGGCCATCGTGCCGGTCCCGAAGTAGATCGGCACCGGATTGGAGACTCCGTTTGAGGCCTTCAGACTGTACTCGAAGGCATCGAGTCCCGCGCCGAGTGGTCTGACGCGGTTCCCGACCAAGGTGATGCCCTTGGCCTCCTTGGGGACAGCAATCTTGACGGCCAACTTCTGCAGTTCGCGACCGGCAATGCGGATCCCCGCCGGTTGACCGCCGGGCAGGTTGCGGCCGTACAGAGTGAAACTGCCTGTCGTTCCCGCCACACCGGCAGCCGGACGAACGAAATCGATGTGAGGCCCAGCATGAACGGTCAGCAGATAGGTGTGAGTCACCGAACCGGCAAAACGCTCGTCGAAGATCTTCACGAAGTACTCGCCATCGGCTGGCAACGTGACATCAGTCACCGGATCGTGGCCAACCTGACGCCGAATGAATGACAACAGCCGAACACGTCCATCGCCCTGACGACTGTAAATCTCGCAGATGGCGTGTAGTGTCGAGTCGACTCGAGAGGCCTGGCAGTCGATCACGACCCGCTGGCCGCTCTTGCCGCTGAACTTCAAAATGTCGACGTCGGCGACGCCGTTGATCTGGCCGAAAATCGTCTGGCCCAATACCAACTCGTCGGCATCGGCAAAACTGTTGTTGCCCTCAGATTCCCGGACCACTTCGCGACCGGTCACCGCAAACGTCGCCGGATTACTGCTGCCAAACAACCCGGTAACCCGCACGTCGTAGAGTCCGGCAGGAACCGTCTTGGCAATCGTCACCACGAACGAGTTGGCCACCACTGTCGCCTTGCCGCCCGCCATGGTCATCTTTTGCACCGCGCTGATGCCCGAATGCGAAAACCTCATCGCACTCAACTCGTCAATGTCCGCCCCCGATACGGCCACCTCGAGAGTCGCTCCGATCCGACCCACTGTCGGTGTCACCAGCGTCAGACGCGTTCGCGGCAACTGGGCCCGAGCCGGCACAGCCGGGCCACATGCCAGCCCCAGTGCCAGAGCCAGCCAGATACTTGAATGAATCGGAAAAAACCTGCCGGACCGTTGCGGGTGACGGGCGGAAGCCATGAGCATTCCTTACCTGCGGGGGGGCTACTGCGGTGGGCTACTGCGGTGGGCTACTGCGGTGGGCTACTGCGGTGGGCTGGGGATCGACCAGGTTGGGCCGCCGGGTTGGACCGCGAGAGCGTGACTCGCGTGACGGTGGTTATCGAAAGAGGGCGGGTTGGCAGGACGTCCGGTTTGCGTCGAAACCGGACGTCCTTCAAGTCGACTGGATCCCAACGCCCGAGTCAGGCAGCCGTCCTAGTGATTGAACAGGAACTCCTTGGTGTTGATCAGAGCCCAGATGATGTCCTCCCAGGCCACCTTGCGATTCTTTTCGTGCTTGGCCAAGTGGGCCGTGGCGATCTTCAACTCGACAGCGTCGGGCTGTCGCGAGTAGACCCAGCGGTAGAGTTCCGTGAGTTTGTCCTGATCCGATCGCTCCTTGTCGGCGGCCAGTTTCGAGGCACGGCCATTGGCGCCGGCGATCTTGTTCTGGACTTCGGAACTGTTGAGCAGGTGCAGACTCTGAGCCAGGTTGGCCTCCTGAGACCGCTCGCACTCGCACGCCGTATCGGCCTGAGGCTGACCAAACACCTTCAGGAAGTAGGGCCCCTTGGAGGGGTCGGGGAGTTGCACGGCACGCGTGCCGGTGGGTAGGCCGCTATAGGCCTGAGTCGAGGCGGTCACCTGGTGGAATGCGTCGTAGAGCACTTCAGCGGTCAACCGCTTGGGGTAGTACCTCGAGAAGTTCTGCTTGTCCTTGAGATTGTGGTCGTTGGGCAAGGAACTGAGTTGATAGGTGTTGGAGCGGCAGATCATCCTGATCAGCCCCTTGAGATCGAACTTGCTGGCGATGAAGTGTTCGGCGAGTCCGTTGAGCAGCTTGGGATTCGACGGCGGGTTGGTCGCCCGCATGTCGTCCTCGGGCTCGACAATCCCGCGATCGAAAAAGTGCTTCCAGTAACGGTTGACCAGAGCGTGGGCGAAGAACGGGTTGTCCTTGCGAGCCATCCAGTCAGCCAAGTATTGCCGCGGGTCGTGATCGGCGGGAATCTCCAGAGCCGGACTGCCCAGGCCGGTCGGCTTGAGCGTTTCGCCGCTGCGGGGATTCTTGGCCGAGGCGGCACCCGGGTTGTGCACGATTCGTCGGTCGCGAGCCGTTCGCAGGAAGCCCGGCACCGTGATCGTCTTCTTGGCCACCCGGCTGAAAAAGGCCGAGAACCCGTAGTAGTCGTTCTGGCTCCACTTCTCGAACGGATGGTGATGGCAGCGAGCACACTGGATCCTCAGGCCCAGGAACAACTGCGCCGTGTCCTCAACCTGCTCGTTGACTTGGTCCACCTCGCGGTACCACACCACTCCCGGCGATTCGGTCCACTGCCCCGACGCCGCGATGATCTCACGGACAAACTCGTCGTAGGGCTTGTTCGTGTACAAGCTGTTCCAGATCCAACGGTGAAAGGCATACGTCGACCCCGTGTCATCGGTGCCACGCTTCTTGTTCCGCAACACCATGTTCCACTTGTTCGTGAAGTAGTCAGCGTACTCGGGACTATCCAGCAACCGATCGATCACCTTGTCCCGCTTCGACGGGTCCGTGTCGGCCAGAAAACTCGCGGCCTCCTCGGCTTTCGGTAATGTCCCCGTCACGTCGACGTACACTCGACGCAAGAACGTGGCGTCGTCGGCGACCGGTGAGGCCGGGATGCCCAGCAGCTTGAGTTTCCCGAAGACGGCGGTGTCGACCAGGTTCTTCTCGGCCGGCAACCCCGATACGTCGGCTCCAAGCGGGATCGTGGCACGGTAGGTCGAGACCTCACCCTGATAACGGGCCATGATCGCCACCTCGCCGGCCAAGTCCAGAGTCTTGATCAACCCCTTCACGGTCGCTTCGGCCATCTCGGTGTCATTGGCCTCGTACAATGCCATCCGCGTGACGTCTTCGACCGTGCCATCGCTATAAGTGGCCAAAGTCGTAATCTGCTGGTCACTGCCTCGGCCCATCACCCGCGCGACAGGATAGCACTTGATGCCGACCACTACCGGATCACTGGCCCGGCCGCGGGGCATGCCTTGCTCGATCCACCGGTAAATCAACCGGTACTCGTGGCTGTCGACGTCCATCCGTTTACCGCCCCCGTGAGGCGATCGGCCGACGGCCTTGAGCAGTAACAGGCTGTCACCCGGTGACGAAGGAAACAGGCGACGGCCTCGGCCTTCTTTCACCAAGAACTCGAAATCGTCGTCGGGATAGAAACCCAAAAGCGAAAGCTTGAAGCCGTTCTGACCGCTGGCCTTGCCGTGGCAGCCGCCACTGTTGCAGCCGAGTTTGGTGAAGATCGGAACGACCTGGTTCTTGAAATTGATCGGAATCTGCTGAGCCACTCCCTCGACTCGCACCTTCAAGGTCCCCGACTTGCCGCCGGCACCCGTCGCCGTCACCACCGCATCGCCGTCGCCTGACGGAGTCACCAATCCGGTCTCATCAACCAAGACAATCCCCGCTGGGGCCACCGAGTACTTGACCGAGTGAGTCTTATCAAGCAACTGACCGCTCGAGTAGACGCCGGTGACGTAGAGCTGTTGTCGAGCGTCACGGCCGCGGATCGTGATCCCCGTGCCGGTCAGATTCGGCTCGACCTTCAAGGTCGTCAGAGTCCCAAGAGCCCCCCGTCCCAAAGCCTTCGTCGGCGCGGCAGACCTGGCCACCGACGACAGAGACAACACCGTCAGTGCCAAAAAGACAAACTGCAGCCTGTTCCAGCTTCGACTCATGCCTTGGATCTCCTCGTTCTGATTTACGAGCCGACACAGCACTACGCGGTGCCTCCCAGCCCATTGTATTCATCGGTCAGGTCGTTGTTGTTTCGTGTGTTGGATTGGTCACACTCGGAGGTGGGAGCCAACCGGACTGATGATGCCGGTGGCAGTCAGGTGTGACAATTCTCTGGCGGGCGAAAAAATGGTAGGAAGACGGTCAATCCGCCCCGTTTATACTACGCAGGCCTCCAAGCTCCATGCAAGACCCCTCACGTGGCAGACAACATATCAATATTGACCGAAATGTCAATTAGTGTCTGCCAACAACCGCTCGAAAGACAATCTCTCCGCAATCGTTTCCGTGAATGACTCGGGAAAACTGGCGTTTGTTCCTCGTTCAGACAGCCAACACGCTCTAGAATCACGGATCTGGTCCCCTTCCTTGGGTCAGCAACACAACAACTGAATTGCCCTCTGACGGTCGACTCGGGCTATCCTTTATTACAAGTCGTAGCAGGCTGGTCACTTGAGTGGTCCATCCGAGCGATTCGAGCGGCGGCGCAAACCTTCGAGAGTCACCAATGAGCGACTTCAGTCCCAACGCGATCGACGAGCCAAGTTTTGACACGATCGACGAGGCGGTCGACGCGTTGCGTCGTGGCCTGATGGTGATCGTGGTCGATGCGGCCGAGCGTGAAAACGAGGGCGATTTCATCTGTGCGGCCAAGTCGATCACTTCCGAGCAGGTCGACTTCATGCTCCGTCACGGCAGCGGAGTGCTGTGTGTGCCGATGGCCGACGAGGTGGCCGAGCGGCTGCAGCTGGCGCCGCTGTTGGAAACTCACGCGCCAGGCCCCGCAACACGCACTAATTTCCTGACTCCGGTGGACCACGTCGGAGCCGGCACCGGAGTCAGTGCCGCCAACCGGGCATTGACGATCCGGACGATTGCGTCGGCCGAGAGCCGCGCCAAGGACTTTGTCCGGCCCGGGCACACCAGCATGCTGCTGGCCAAGACCGGCGGAGTGCTCCGGCGAGCCGGACACACCGAAGCCACCGTCGACCTCGTCGGAATGGCCGGTGGACCTCCGGTCGGCTGCCTGATCGAAATCCTCTCGCAACACGGCGATGGCATGGCCGATGGAGCCGAATTGCGTGAAATCGCCGCCGAATTCGGGATGCCGATTATCTCGATTGAAGACCTGATCCGGTACCGCCGGTTGCGAGAACGACTGGTCAGCCGCGAGGTCGAAGTGCCCATCGTCACCCGATTCGGGCCGACTCGCGTCATCGCCTACTCGGTCGACCACGAAGACCAGCAGCCAATGGCCATCGTCTGGGGACAACTCGACTCGGCCGAAGCCCCCCTGGTCCGCATGCACTCATCCTGCTTCACCGGCGACGTGCTCGAATCGCTCCGCTGCGACTGCGGCGATCAACTGCACTTGGCGATGGATGCGATCGGCCAGGAAGGAGTCGGAGCCGTGATCTACCTGCCGCAGGAGGGTCGGGGAATCGGGCTGGTTGCCAAACTCAAGGCCTACCAGCTGCAGGACCAGGGCTACGACACCGTCGAAGCCAACCACAAACTGGGCTTCAAGGCCGATATGCGCGACTACATGATCGGATTGCAAATCCTCAAGGACCTCGGACTCTCAAAAATTCGCCTGCTGACCAACAACCCGGACAAGGCCAATGCCTTCCCGGCATGGGACCTGACAGTCGTCGAACAGGTGCCGATCGTCGCTCCACCCGAAGCCCATCGAGCCGATTACCTGACCACCAAACGTGAAAAACTTGGGCACACGATCCCCGCATCTGCCATCGCCGGCAACCCAACCGAACCCTGAACTCGACTCGACCCCGCCAGACCCACGCATGGGTCGCAGCTTGCAACCTGACCGATGACCACTATACTGGCGGTCTCTCGCTCGGCGCGAGCAGGAGATCGGTATTTTTCAGACGACTGCTGGAGCTTGATGATGGGCCAGAAGTGTGCCATTTGTGGCAAGTCGCCCCAGGTCGGCAACCGTGTCTCGCAACGCGGCAAGGCCAAGTACCTCGGTGGCAACGGCCGCCAGACAACCGGGATCAGCAAGCGTCGCTTCAGACCGAACCTGCAGAAGATTCGGATTCAACAGGGCGGCGGAGCCGTTACCCGACGGGTCTGTACCAAGTGCATCCGCAGTGGCCTAATCCAAAAGGCCGTCGTCCGTAAGGCGTTCGCCGAACCACAACCGTCGGCAGGCTGAATCCCACAATGGGCCCCGACCGGATCCCGACTGGGACTCAATCGCCCGCTCGCCGGAGAACCCAGCGGCCGGTGCTGTCATGACCGATTCGCCTTCCGACCAGCCGTCTCAACACGCATTCAGCCGCGATGACGTGCTGCGGGTCGCTCGACTCGCTCGACTATCACTCGATGAGTCCGAGATCCAGGCCATCACCAACCAACTGGCCAACGTCCTGGACTACGTCAGGATTCTCGAGCAGGCAGACACCGAATCGGTCCAGCCGATGTCAGGAGCATCCGGGCGGACCGATGTCCTGCGTGACGACCTGCCGAGCCCCTCACTGACCCGCACTCAGGCACTCTCGAGTGCCCCTCGACACGACGACCACTTCTTCCTCGTGCCGCCGGTGCTCGACACCACCGCCAAATGATTCTCCAGGCACTCTCATGACGGCCCACCCATGACCGCCTGCCACGAATCCGCCTCGGAACTGCTCGATCAACTCGCCACGGGCCGAACAACGGCTCTGGCACTGACCCAGGCGTGCCTGTCGGCCATCGCGTCGCACGACGAGTCGATCGGAGCCTTTCTGCATGTCGCTGGCGATCGGGCGTGTGAGGTGGCCGAGTCGATCGATCGGCGACGCACGGCCGGCCAACCACTCGGACCACTCGCCGGACTCCCCGTCGCTCTCAAGGACCTGCTGGTCACATCCGATCAGCCCACCACCTGTGCCAGCCGGATGCTCGATGGCTGGCTCCCGCCCTACGACGCAGATTGCGTCCAACGACTCCGCGAAGCCGACTGCGTCCTGATCGGCAAGACGAACATGGACGAATTCGCCATGGGCTCGACGACCGAAAACTCGGCCTTCGGCCCCACCCGCACTCCCTGGCGACTCGATTGCGTCGCCGGCGGATCCAGCGGCGGATCCGCAGCCGCCGTCGCAGCCGGATTCGCACCACTCGCCGTCGGCAGCGACACCGGTGGCTCGATCCGCCAACCCGCCTCCTTCTGTGGCATCGTTGGACTCAAGCCGACCTACGGCCGAGTCAGCCGCTACGGTCTGGTCGCCTTCGCCAGCTCGCTCGACCAGATCGGACCCATGGGACGCGATGTCGACTCCGTCGCCCGACTCCTGCAAGTGCTCGCCGGTCACGACCCCAAGGACGCCACGTCACTCGACACACCCGTCCCCCTCTACACCGAACAACTCGATCAGCCACTCCAGGGCCTGAGAATCGGGATCTGCAAGGAACACGACCGCGAAGGACTCGACGAGGAGGTCCGGCAGACGATCCACAACGCTCTGGATGTGTACCGAAGCCTGGGTGCGGTGGTCCAGGAAATCGACATGCAACACGCCAGGTTCGCCGTGGCCTGCTACTACCTCATCGCCTGCTCCGAAGCCAGCAGCAACCTGGCCCGCTACGACGGAGTCCACTACGGACATCGCGTCGACCAGCCCGACGGGTTGGTTGAAATGTACTCCGACAGCCGCGGAGACGCCTTCGGCACAGAGGTCAAACGCCGGATCATGCTCGGCACCTATGCACTCTCGGCCGGCTACTACGACGCCTACTACAAGAAGGCCCAAAAAGTCCGGCGGCTGATCGCAGACGACTACGCCAAAGCCTTCCAATCCGTCGACGTCATCGCTTCACCCGTCGCACCCACCCCAGCCGTCCCCCTGGGACGGCTGACCGACGATCCGCTCGAAATGTACCTCGCCGATATCTACACCATCAGCGCCAACCTGGCCGGAATCCCTGGCATCTCAATCCCCGCCGGATTCAGCTCCGATGGCCGACCCATCGGCCTGCAACTGCTGGGGAACTCGCTCGCAGAACACACCCTGCTCAGGGCCGCGGCGATGTACGAACGCGAAACCGACTGGCACCTCGCCCGAGTGCCCCTCGATCAAGGCACCAGCCCGTGACCGCACCACGGACCATCATCGGCCTGGAAGTCCACCTCCAGCTGCAGACTCGAACCAAGATTTTCTGCGGCTGTGCCAACCGCTTCAATCCCGATGAACCCAACGTGCAGACCTGCCCGGTCTGCCTCGGACTGCCCGGTGCCCTGCCGGTCCTGAACCGACTCGCCTTGGAACTCTCCGTCCGAGCCGGCCTCGCACTCGATGGCTCGATCGCCACCTTCACCAAGTGGGACCGCAAACAGTACTACTACCCCGACCTCCCCAAGGCCTACCAGATCAGCCAGTTCGACATCCCCTTCTGCCAAGGAGGACATCTCGATGTCGATATCCTCCAGGACAATGGCGATACGCTCACTCGCAAGATCCGACTGATCCGAGTCCACCTGGAAGAGGATGCCGGGAAAAATCTGCACGACGAAAGCGGCCGAGGTGGCAACAGCCGAATCGACCTGAACCGCGCCGGGACACCGCTCCTGGAAATCGTCACCGAACCCGACATCCGCTCGGCCGCAGAAGCCCACAGGTTCCTCGAAGAACTCAAGCTGCTGATGGTCTACCTCGGAGTCTCTGACTGCAACATGCAGGAAGGCAGCCTCCGCTGCGATGCCAATGTCAATCTCGAGGTGACCAACACCGACGGTGACCGTGTCAGGACTCCCATCGTCGAAATCAAGAACCTCAACAGCTTCCGTGGCGTCGAAGCGGCACTGGACTTTGAAATCGTTCGGCAACTGCAAGAATTCCACGAATGTCACAGTGACTACCCCGATCACTCGAAACAGACTCGAGGCTGGGATGCCGATCGCAGTATCACCTTCGCTCAACGTGGCAAGGAAGATGCCTCGGACTACCGCTTCTTCCCAGACCCCGACCTGCCACCAGTCACACTCAGCGATCAGGACATCGCCCGGCAATACGACATGCTCTGCGAAACTCCAACCGCACGACGCAAACGGTTTCACGAACAACTGGGACTCTCGCCCTACGACGCCAGTGTCCTGATCGAACAAGGACCGCAGACGGCCGACTACTTCGAAGCCGCGGCCGACCAGTGTGGTGACGCCAAACGAACAGCCAACTGGGTCACTCAGGATGTCCAGCGAATCCTCAACGAAGGCAACCTGGAAATCGATGACCTCGGGGTCGATGCCCACGGATTGGCCGAACTGATCACCAGGATCAACACCGGACAACTGACGACTCAGACCGCTCGCCTGGTGTTTGCCGCATTGGTCGAAAATGAAGGTGGTGAAGGAAGCGTGTCGGAACGGATCGAGCACATCGTCCTCGAACGTGGACTGGCCGCCGTCGACGACAGTGACTCGCTCGAACCTCTGCTCGACCAGGTAATCGCCAACAACTCCCAGGCGGCCGACGACTTCCGCAATGGCAAGGACGCGGCAATTGGCAAGCTGATCGGCGAGGTAATGAGGGAACTGCGCGGTGCCGATCCGAAAACGGTCCGCGACGCGTTGATGGCGAAGCTGAGACCCTGAGTCGGCAGCCTGATGAGCGGCCGGTGCATGATCCGGACGAATCCAGACGAATCGATTCGTTCACCCGACCAGACTTCTGGAACGCAGGATGCCAAGCCAAGAGGCTACTGGTCGAAGTCGCCGGCCTTCAGTCGACGCCAGTACTCGTTCAGGTCTCGCTTCACACCGCCAGAAAGTAACAACACACCCAGGATGTTGGGCACGGCCATACCCATGATCATCAGGTCACCCAACTCCAATACATTCTTGGCCGAAACGACCGAGCCGAGGAAAACGAAGCCAAGGAAGATGATTCGGTAGGACATCGAAGCGCCGTCGCCAAAGAGATACGCCCAGCACCGTTCGCCGTAATACGACCACGAGATCATCGTCGAGTAGGCAAACAGGATCACCGCGGCCGAAAGCACGTATTCGAAGTACGGAATCGCAGCACTCATCGCACGCGACGTCAACTGAGCACCCTGCTCCTTCTCGATGATCTCGGTGTGCTCGGCCACACGAGTCGCATAGTCCGCTCCACCAGCCGCCGCCTGACTCTTGAGCGTCTCGGAGTAGGTGTCGGCACTGTAGGCTCCGGTGACAATGATCACCAGGGCCGTCATCGTGCAGACGACCACCGTGTCGATGAACGGTTCGAGCAACGCCACGATGCCCTCCCGCACCGGGAACTCGGTCTTGGCCGCCGAGTGAGCAATCGCAGCCGAGCCGATGCCCGCTTCGTTGGAAAACGCCGCTCGCTTGAAGCCCATGATCAACACGCCCATAAAGCCCCCGTAGGCGGCATCCGGCGAAAAGGCTCCAGAAAAGATCGCCGCGATCGCCGACGGGACCCGGTCGGCATTCATCACCAGGATCGCCATCGATGCCAACACGTACACTCCGCACATGAACGGCACGATCGTCGCCGCCGTCGCAGCAATCCGCTTGATCCCACCGATGATCACCACGCCAACCAGCACCGTCATCACCAGGCCGTAGATCCATGGCTCATCCTGCAAGACCGGGATCGTCTCCTGCACCGCCTTCAACGACATGCTCACCTGGAACGCGTTGCCGCCCGCAAATGAACCGCCGATGCACAGAAATGTGAATGACACGGCCAAGACCGTCCCCAACGGCCCCATGTTCTTCTCGGCCAGACCGCGGCTGAGATAGTACATCGCTCCGCCCATCACACGGCCGTCCTCGCGGACCTCCCGGTACTTCTGACCCAAGGTGCACTCGACAAACTTCGCCGACATGCCCAGCAATCCGGCCAGCACCATCCAGAACGTCGCGCCCGGACCGCCAATCGAAACCGCCACCGCCACGCCCGCAATGTTGCCCAGACCAACCGTCGCCGACAAGGCCGCTGTCAATGCCTGGAAATGAGTCACCTCGCCCGCGTCTGACGCCTTGTCGTACTTGCCCGAAGTGACACGGATCGCATGGAAGAAACCTCGGAAATTGATGAAACCCATACGGATCGTGAAAAAAACCGAACCGGCTACCAGCCACAACACCGCCGCCGGCAACTGGGATCCTCCGGAAACCGGTCTCGGCGTCGCCGCACCCGCCTTCCACTCCCACTCGAGAGGAAGCGGAAAAAACAGGACCGAACCGATCCAACCGTTGACCGTGCCGAACCAGTCGTTGATACGTGCCTCGATCTTTCGGAATTCCGACAACTCCGGGGCCGCTTCCGACA
>Ga0114999_10000685_pt1 | contig 49600 bp, 48 predicted proteins | sample ArcticOcean_MG_C_3_FD_89820 | JGI IMG/M metagenome (GOLD analysis project Ga0114999, IMG submission 89820) | Marine microbial communities from western Arctic Ocean - ArcticOcean_MG_CB8_126 | ecosystem: Environmental > Aquatic > Marine > Oceanic | place: Arctic Ocean: Canada Basin | collected...
GCGGCTCAGTTGACGCGGCGCGATTCAGTCCGCGCTCGGCTCAGTCAAAGGCCAAGCGACGGGCTCTATTCGGGGCAGTGCGCGGCTATTCGGCCGCGCGCGGCGGCTTGGCGCACATTGGCCGGCATTTCGGGAAATTTACGATCCAATTCAGCGAAAGCCTGACAGGCTTCAGTCGCCCGCTTCAGATTGGCCAGCGCCATGCCGAGTTTCACCATATTATCCGGCGCTTTAATGCCTTGCGGATATTTTTGCAGATTGGTGGCATAAACGCGCGCCGCATCGCCAAACATTTTGCGGGCATAATATGTTTCGCCGCGCCAATAAGAGGCATTTTCCGCCAAGGGGTGATCGGCATGCACCTCAACAAAGGCCCCGAGGATGCGATCCGCTTCGTCATATTGGGCTTTGCGCAACAGGCCGAAGGCATATTTATACTGCTCTTCCGCCGTGCCTTCCGGCAGGATGTCGGCGCTCGCCATTTGCTGTGGCTCTGCCTCCAAAGGCTCCATCTCCCCGCTCTCAAGCGGAATGGTGCCGAGAATTTGCGGTGCGCCGGACGGCTTGTAACCCTGATTGGCGTCGATATTTGAGCTGGCGCCACCGGTATTGGTCAGCCCACCACCCCCGGTATTGCCGGCATCGGCAACACCCGCGCCCGAATTTGCTGCATCCGACCGCGGCGCCGCTTCCAACGCCGTTAGACGAAAATCAACATCTGCCACCAGCTTTTCAAGCCGTGCATCCATGCGATGAATCAGATTGTGCAGCTCATCAAACTGGCCGTCGATCTGACGCAGTCTGTTTTGCTCAAGCTGATCTAGACGCGATTCAAATACCGCCAACCGGCGAGCGGCATTATCGTTCGCGGCTGACGCCACCGTCTCGGTCTGAACGCTGGCGCCTTCCTTGTAAATGCGTTTTTGCAGTTCCTGAAATTGGGTATGCAGTGTTCTAAACTCGTTGCGCATAATATCGATCTGGCTGCGCAACACGGCGGTTTCAGTTTGTGCCTGGGCGACCGGCGGCAACACAACAAAGGTCGCCAACACACCCCATAACAGGATAGCCGATAGCGCCTTCATCGATCTGCTCCGATCGCCCCGATCACAATCATCTCCCAATCACCAGCCCGTCCAAAATCGCACCGATCCGAAATACTGGATCAGTTTACCACCGTGACAGAGCGCCGATTGGGGCTCCAGGATTCTTCGTTATGGCCAAGCGCGTAGGGACGCTCTTTGCCATAGCTGGTGGAACGCAGGCGCGAAGAGTTGAGGCCGAAGGCGATCAGATAATCGCGCGCCGCCGTGGCCCGCCGCTCACCCAACGCCAGATTATATTCGCGTGTGCCACGCTCGTCGCAATGGCCTTCGAGGGTGATGTTGAGTTCCGGGAACAGCCGCAGCCACTCCGCCTGACGCTCCAAAGTGCGCCGGCCTTCCGGGGTCAGAACAGCACTGTCATATTCGAAGAACACCCGATCGCCGACATTTTGCACCAAATCTTCCTGCGTCCCAGGAATGGGCGCGGAAACATCGGCGCTGGAAACATCGCTATCCATCGATGACGAATCAACCGCAGCGCTTGAATCGCTGCTCGAAGAGGACGCCGTTTGCGTCGCGTCACCATCGCCGCTCGTCGCGGCAGCATCGTCCGGCGTGCTCTCACAAGCTGCGACAATCATCAGCACAGCAGCCAAAGGCACCAAGCGTTTCATTCCAAAAAGTCTCATTCGCATTAGGTCACTCCCTCAAGTAAAGTATAGTTTCTAAGAGGCACTAAAAAAGCACGACGACCACCAGAATGGTGCCGGGCTGAATTATCCGCGCCTAAATAAAACCAGTTAAAGTAGATTCTTTTAAAGATCGTCGCCTTGTCATTCCTGCAAACGGGCAAGAATCGGCCAAATTCCGCTGAAAAATTATACCCTTGGTTATTCATGGGATCAAGGGCGACCAGGCCGGATCGGAGGCCGCTGTGGTGGTAAACAATATTCTCTCATGGTGGCCGGTGATATCGACCGTCACCAACTCCGCGCTATCCGGATTACGCTCACTCTGCCTGAAAAACATTAACACCCGCCCATTAGGAGCCCATGTCGGCCCCTCAACCAAATAATCCTCCGATAAAATTCGCTCTCCACTGCCGTCTGGTTTTATCACGCCAATGGCAAATCGGCCCCTATTGCTTTTGGTGAAGGCAATCAAATCTCCGCGAGGAGACCAAACCGGCGTGCCATAGCGGCCCTTGCCAAACGTTATGCGGCGTGGCTTGGAACCCTCACGCTCCATAACATAGATCTGCTGTGAGCCACCGCGATCGGATTCAAAGACCACGAATTTTCCGTCCGGCGAATAGGACGGTGCCGTGTCGATGGCGTTGTTGCTTGTTAATCGGCGCACTTTGTGGCTCAGCAAATTCATTTCGAAAATATCTGAATTGCCGTCTTTCGCATAGGTCAGAATAACGCTGTTGCCGTCCGGCGAGAAGCGCGGCGCGAAGGTCATGCCGGGAAATTTGCCCAACACTTCTTCCTGGCCTGAATCAATCTTGCGCAAATAAACCCGCGGGATGCCGTCATCATAGGACAGATAGGTGATTTCCTGCGCGGTCGGTGAAAAACGCGGCGTCAGCACCAACTGCTTGCCGCTCGACAGGAAGCGTAAATTCTCACCGTCCTGATCCATGATCGCCAGGCGCTTGATACGTGCATCAAGCGGCCCAGTTTCAGCGATATAAACGATCCGCGTATCGAAATAGCCAACTTCGCCGGTCAGCCGCTTGTATATTTCATCCGTCACTTTGTGGGCGATACGGCGCCATTGGCTGGCGATGCTGCCAAGCCGCAAACCGACCATATATTGCTCAGCAAACACATCCCACAGGCGGAACTCAACCTCCAGCCGGTCACCGGCAACAACTTGCACCCGCCCGGTCACCAGCGCCTGGGCATTAATCTGCCGCCAATCGGCAAAGCGCGGCCCACCCAGCATGGCTTCGGGACCCTGAATAAAGGCGCGCGAATCAATCGGGCGGAACAGACCGGAGCGCTCCAGATTGCGCGCGATAACTTGCGAGATTTTTACCCCAAGATCGCTCGCCTCCGCCGTCTCGCCGTAGAGATCAGCAATGGCGACCGGCATGGGCTCGACCTGACCACGCGTGATATCGACGCGCAAATCCGCCCGCGCCGATAGCAATGGCAGCGCCGAAAGTAATGGCACAGCGACAGCAAACAGCATGACCAAGAGCCAGCCCATAGCGCGCGAACCCCTCCAGCGGCGGCGCAGCTTCAAGCTATCACCACTTTCCGTTATCAAATTCATGTCTAACATCCCCGTCCCGTCTGCATTCTTGCCATCCATCCTTATCATGTTCGCACCTTACACCGGCGGACGAAATATCATCGTAACATCGCGCCACTGATCATAATCATCACTGAAGCGCTTCAACGCCGGAAACGGACTGGCTTTCAGGACGGCGCGACGCGCGCTTTCAGCCATGGTGCGGAAATTTGCATCATTGGCGTAATTGTCATCGAGGATATCGGCGCTCTGCACGCCGCCGTCACGCTTGAGACGAATATGAATGGTGACAATCAATTCCCCGGCATCACGTACACCTGCCGGCACGCTCCAATTTTTCTCGACCTTGGACTTGATCACTTTCGCGACCTGGTTGGCGAGCGCCATATCCATCGTGCTGGTGCGCGTCTGCTGCTTTTCTTTGATATCCGGCGTTGTTGGCGGCGCGTCGGCAACACTGGCCAAGAGCTTGTTAAACTCTGGCACTTTAGGTTCCGGCGACTTCTCGGGCGCCTCTTCAACCACACTTTTTAACAGCGAATCAAAATTCGGTTGCGCCGGCGCCGGCTTGAGGCGCGGCTTGGGAATGCTGGCGACCGGCACCGGCTTGGGCGCTGGCTCCGGCTTCACTTCCGGTTTGGGCTCGGGTTTGGGCTCCGGTGGCTCGACCTTGACCACGGGCTCGGGCTCCGGGATTGGCTCCGGTTCAGGTATAATCTCAGGCTCCGGTATGGGCTCAGGCTCAGGCGTAACCGCAGCGAAGACCGGCTCGACTTTCTCCGGTGGCGGCGGCGGTGGCGGCTCCGGCGCCTTTACTTCAACCGGCTCCGGCTCGGGTTCCGGTTCGGGTTCTACAGCAACCGGTTTGGGCGCCGGCGACTCCGGCGTGGCGACCGGCTCGGGCCGGTCAACGCCAGACAATTCCTCTTCCGATATCACTGATACAATAATCGCCTCTTCGACGATTTCATTATCGCTCGTGAACATAGACGGCAAGCCGAGCACTGCGGCGGCGATCATCCCCGCATGCAGCGTTCCGGAAAATATCCAGCCTCGCCTGCCCATGGCCTGCTACTTGTCCTTCTTGTCGATCTTGGTCACCAACGCCACTTTCTTGAAGCCGGCACGGTTGACCGTGCCCATGACCACCATCACCCGGCCATAGGAAATTTCACCATCGGCGCGGAGGAATATCCGCATATCCGTGCGGCGCTCCGAAATCGCCATCAGCTTGGGCACCAGCTCGTCCAGCTCGACCTCGGTCTCCTGTAGAAAAATGACATTGTCGCGGGTGATCGAAATGGAGAGCGGCTCATCATCGCCGGTGATCAGCCCGGCTTTGGTTTCGGGCAAATCGACCTGCACGCCGACCGTCAACAACGGCGCGGTGATCATGAAGATCACCAGCAAAACCAGCATCACATCGACAAACGGCGTCACGTTGATCTGGCTCATGGGTGCCCGCCTGCTGCGCCGCCGCCGCCTGCCGCCACCGTCACCGCCATGTTGGAGTTCAGCCCCCATTAAGTGACACGCTCCTCAAGCTGGCGCGACATCAGCGAGCGAAACTCAATGCCGAACGATTCCAGACGACCGCTATAACGATCAAGGTCGCCGCTCAATTTATTGTAGGCAACGACCGAGGGGATCGCCGCGACCAGGCCAAGTGCGGTGGCGAACAGCGCCTCGGCAATGCCCGGTGCGACCACGGCGAGCGAAGTATCCTTGCTGGCGGCGATCGATTGGAAGCTATTCATGATGCCCCAGACAGTGCCGAACAGGCCGACGAACGGCGCCGTCGAGCCCACGGTGGCGAGAAAGCCGAGATATTTCTGCAATTTGTCCAATTCGCGGTCGAGCGTCACGTCCATAGCGTGGGCGATCCGGCGCTGCAAACCGTCGAGGCGAGCCACATCAAGCTGCTGATTGCCACTCTCGGAAAAGCGCTGCCATTCATCCATGGCCGATTTAAACAGGTGCGACATGGGATGCGCCGCCTGATCCTGCACCTTTTCATAGAGCTGCTGCAGCGAACCGCCGGACCAGAACGCCGTTTCAAATTCCGCCGCCTGGCGGGTGATGCGGCGATAGCGCGTAACTTTCTCGAAGATAATCGCCCAGCTCCAGAAGGAACAGGCGATCAAGATCAGGATCACCGCCTTGACGATCAGATCGGCCTGCATGAACAATTGCCAAGGCGAGAGGCTGTGGGCGACGGCATCGGTGCCGAGTTCGACCGCTGTGACGAGAGTGCTATCCATATTCTAGAGACCTGTTTCCGCTGGTAATTGTCCGCGCTGCATGGCTTCAAGGGCGTTGCGTAGGATCGGAGGAAAGCGCATCGGCGCGCCGTTTTCGCCCATACTGGCAAGCCGTAATTCACTCCGCACCAATATCTGGTCATCGCGCAGCACGTTTTGCTCTGCAATCAGGCTGGCGCCTTTGACCGCTGTGATGCGGGTATGAATGTCGAGCATATCGTCGAGCCGGGCCGGCAGGATGTAATCAAGCGCACAACTGCGCACGACGAACACGCAGCCATAAGCCGCCTGTATGCCGCTATGATTAATCCCGGCAGCGCGCAGCATTTCAGTGCGCGCGCGCTCGATGAATTTGAGATAATTGGCGTAATAAACAATCCCCGCCGCATCGGTGTCTTCATAGAAAACCCGCAACGGATAAATATATGTGTCGCCGTCCATGCGTGCCGCTAGGGGTGGAGATATGGCTGCGTTGGTGGTGGTGGCGGCGCTATTCATCGCCGTCCCCCTCCATCATTTCGAACTGCGAGGTATCCGGCTTCGGAACCTTGAGGCCGAGATGGCGGAAGCCATGTGCGGTCAGGGCGCGGCCACGCGGCGTGCGTTGCAACAGGCCCTGCTGGATGAGAAACGGCTCAATCACTTCTTCCAGCGCATCGCGCTGCTCCGACAATGCCGCTGCCAGCGTCTCGACGCCGACCGGGCCGCCGCCGTAATTCTCGCCGATGCAGGTGAGATAGCGGCGATCGAGCGCATCAAGGCCGCGCTGATCGACCTCAAGCCGGCTTAACGCTTTATCCGCCAGTGTTGCATCAACCAGCTCACTGCCTTCGACGGACGCGAAATCGCGCACTCGGCGCAGTAGGCGCACGGCAATCCGCGGCGTGCCGCGCGAGCGGCTGCCGATCTCGCGCGCGCCCTTGAGGGTCAGATTAAAATCAAGCTTTATGGCATTGCGCCGGACAATTTCCTGTAAATCATCCGGGCCATAGAAATTTAGCCTGAGTGGAATGCCGAAACGCTCACGCAGCGGCGTCGTGATCAGGCCGGTGCGGGTGGTGGCGCCGACCAATGTGAAGGGCGGTAAATCAATCCGCACCGAGCGCGCCGCCGGCCCCTCACCGATGATCAGATCAAGCTGGCGATCTTCAAGTGCGGGATAGAGAATTTCCTCGACTGCCGGATTGAGCCGGTGGATCTCATCAATGAACAGTACATCGCGCGGGTTTAAATTGGTCAGGATCGCCGCGAGATCACCGGCGCGCGCAATCACCGGGCCGGAAGTGGCGCGAAAGCCGACGCCAAGCTCGCGTGAGACGATCTGCGCCAGCGTTGTCTTGCCGAGCCCGGGCGGGCCGTAAAACAGCACATGATCAAGCGCCTCGCTGCGGTTGCGGGCGGCTTCAACAAAGATCTTCAAATTCTCGCAGAGATTGGGTTGGCCGATAAATTCTGCCAAGGTTTGCGGTCGCAAGCTGACCTCAGCACCATCCTCGCTCTTGGCTTCAGGCGATATAATGCGCTCTTCGTTCACGCGCTGAGTTCCTTGAGGCCAGTTTGAATTAGATTTTCAAGCGTCGCTTCGTCACCGAGACGCAGAGCAATTCCGGAGACCACGTTAAACGCATCGCTCTGGCGATAGCCGAGATTGACCAGCGCCGACACGGCATCGGCAACGGAGCTCCCGCCACCGCCGCCGGCACTGACAGCGCCACCCAGTGCCGCCACCGGCATCTCGCCCGCCGGCGCTTTGTCTTTCAATTCGGTCAACATGCGCTCCGCCAACTTGGGACCAACGCCGGAGACACGGGTCAGGGATGCCTTATCGCGAGCGGCAATGGCGAGCGCCAATTCATCCGGCGACAACAAGCCGAGTATGGCTAACGCCATTTTCGCACCAACGCTCTGCACCGTGCGCAACAGGCGAAACCATTCGCGCTCCCGACCATCCAGGAAGCCATAAAGATTGAACTGATCCTCGCGCACCACGGTTTCAATTTGCAGCGACACCGGGGCGCCAATATCCGGTAGGGTGGCGAGCGTGCGACTGGCGCAGAAAACCAGATAGCCAACACCGCCCACATCGATCACCACCCAGCCTTCGCCGGAAGAATCCAGCCGGCCGCTCAATTTAGCGATCATCTCTGCCCGGCCCTTATTCTGAACAGGATCATAGGCGCGCGCCGCCTCAGCCCAGCGCCGCGCGCAAGGCCGGAATATGCCGGCCGATTGACGCGTAATGGGCATGGCAAATCGCCACCGCCAGCGCGTCGGTGGCATCGGCGTCCGCCGGATCACAGCCCGGCAACAGGTGGCGCACCATGACGTCTACTTGCGCCTTGTCGGCATGGCCCGCGCCGACGACAGCCTTTTTGATCTTGTTAGGCGAATATTCGGCGACGCTTAAGCCGACCATCGCCGGGGCGAGCAGCACGATGCCGCGCGCCATGCCCAATTTAAGCGTAGAGCGCGCATTACGGTTGACGAAGGTTTCCTCGACCGCGGCTTCGTCCGGCGCCCAACGCGCTAATATCTCGGCCAACCCCTCATGCAATTGATACAACCGCGCGGCCATCTCGAGGCTGGCATCAGTCGCAACCGAGCCATTGGCAATATGGCGAAGATTATTGTTTTCCGCCTCAATCACGCCCCAGCCGGTGTTGCGCAAACCCGGATCAAGCCCAAGATAGCGCCGCGTTTTGGTCATGCGGAGAGCTTCGCCATAACATCGTCGCTCACTTCGAAATTGGCGGCGACATTTTGCACATCATCGCAATCATCCAACGCTTCCATCAGCTTAAACAAGGACTCCGCCGCCTTTTCATCGATCGAGATGGTGTTTTGCGGCTTCCACATCAGCCCCGCCTCTTCCGGCGCGCCAAAACGTTCATTGAGCGCCTCGCTGACGTCACCAAAATCATCCGGTGCGCAGAATATCTCATGGCCATCGCCGTCTGATTCGCAATCACTGGCGCCAACGTCGAGCGCCGCTTCGAACATGTCATCCGCATTGGCCACTGCCGCCGGATAGCGGATCGAACCAAAACGATCGAACATGTAATTCACGCTGCCCGAAGCGCCGAGCGCGCCGCCATACTTGTTGAAGATCGAGCGCACCTCCGCCGCCGTGCGATTGCGATTATCAGTCATCGCATCGACCATCAGGGCGATACCACCGGGGCCGAAACCCTCATAACGCAGCTCATCGAAATTCTCGCTGTCTTCGCCACCCTGCGCCTTCTTGAGCACGCGCTCGATATTTTCCTTCGGCACACTTTGCGCCTTGGCGGCGACAATCGCCGTACGCAGCCGCGCATTATGATCGGGGTCGGGCTGGCCTGAGCGCGCCGCAACGATGACCTCGCGCACCAGCTTGGCGAAGCGCTTGGCCCGCTTGGCATCTTGAGCGCCTTTGCGGTGTTGAATATTGGCCCATTTTGAATGTCCTGCCATACATGCCTCGATGTGCTATCTAGTGGATACGCTACCTAGTTGCGCCACATCGCCAGCATACCAAATCCTGTGTTTTTTCACAGCCTTAGCAATAGCTTGGCAATATGGCCGAATTGCGGCGAAGTCTTAGCTACACGGAAACATTAGCGCTAGGGCCTGAACCGCACCAAATACCGCAGGTTGATCCAGCGCTTCCGGGTTTTGTTCGAAATAAAGCCAGATGCCGCGCCCGACTTTCTCCGGTGGTACGTTAAGCGGGCAAAAAAGGCTAACGGCGTTTCCCGATAGGCCCGCTTCATGCATATCAATGGCGCCAGCGATATAGGACAGGCAGACATGCGGCGCGGCGCCGCCACAGGCGGCATGCAATCCCACGCCGGTGGTGCCAACATATGGTTCAGGGTCTGCGGCTTTAGACGCTGAGAGGGGCGCCGCTATAAGGGCGAAAATCCAAGCTACAGCCAACAAACGGCGGAATGTTACAGCCATGATGTCTCCTCATCGTAACGCTCGGCACGAAAACGCAAGCGGGTATAATCCGCCATCCAGCGGCCATCGCGAAAGAGACGCTCGCGGCAGATTTCCTCAGCGCGGGCCATAATCCCGGCCTCGCTACCGGTCGGCGCTGCGGCGAGAAAATTTCGACCGAACATCTCGATCCAGTCACTCAAGCCATTCGGGCAATTATCGAGCGGCGTCGGGCGGCTGAAATAATGGCTGTGGGTGACGTCAAAACCACCCGCCTCCAACAGGCAGGCATATTCGCCGGCGCGCGGGAAATACCATGGGAAATCAACCGCTTCACGCGCCACCGACTGCTCGGCCAGGGCTTGATAAAGCGCCTCAGTGACGGTTACCACATTGCGGTGCGCGCCCATTTCGGCAACGAACCGCCCACCGGGGCGGAGCGCCTTGAAAACATTGATAATGGCCGGCTCGGGCTGCTTCACCCAATGGAGTACGGCGTTGGAAAAAACCGCATCCACCGGGCCGGAAACGGTGAAATCCTCTGCCTGGGCACAGATAAACTCGATATCGGGGTATTTTTGCCGCGCCAAGGCGATCATCTTAGCGTCGGCATCGACGCCAACCACATCGCACCCAGCGGCAGCGAATTGCGCGCTGTGTTGGCCGATGCCGCAGCCGAGATCAATGATGCGCTCGCCGGCACGCGGCGCCAGCAGCTCCACCAGCCCGGCGCCAAATTCGGCTATAAAGCCGAACGACTTATCGTAGAGGTCCGCGTCCCAGCTATCGTCCTGCGTCACACTTTTTTCCGTCACTCATTCACCCCTGGCTCGCATGAGCCTGTTCGATCCACTTCACTTGGTGTTAAATAATCCCAAACGACTGTTCTGTCATTATGCTATGTGGCAATAGATTAATGCCAATTATCCATAGGAGGATGCATGGCAAAGCGAAGTAAGACGTTTGAGACGGCGGAGAGCGTCGAGAATTTGGCTGTGGCAGAGGCTTCGTCCCATCCTGAGCTCGATGCCGGGACGCACCAATTACTGGCCGAATTTCGCCCCGTGGTCGAACAACGTATTGATGATGTCATTGCTGAGTTCCTGCAATATGTATCCGCTTGGCCGGAAATGCGTCTCTTAACTCAAAACGCCGAGGGCATTGCGTGTCTGCGCCGGGAGCAGGGCCGGCATTTGTTGAACCTCTTTTCCTGCGAATTTGACCAAGGCTATTTCGCCCGCGTCAGCCGTATGGGCCAGGCGCATGAAAAAGCCGGGCTCGAGCCGCGCTGGTATCTCGGCGCCTATGGCCATGTCTTGAAAATTTTGGTCGAACTGGCGATTGAGCATTGCGGCGACGATGCCGCGCGCCTGCTGGCCACGGTGAGCGCCATCAACCGGGTTGTCGAGATCGATATGGCGAGCGCCGTTGCGACAATTAAAGAAACCGCCCAGCCCAACAAAGGCACGGTCGCGCCGCTGATAGCGGTGGAAGGTGTGCCTATCATGGCTGCCGCCGCCCTGGGCGGAAAATCTCAGCGCAAACAATAACCGCCGCTAATCGGGCAACACACTCTCCAAAACGCCGCCGATACGGACCGGTGCAACACGCGTTGCCAAGCCTGTCTTGTCGTCGGTTTCCACATACATGCCCGCGAGCGTGGCGTCATCCATCACCGGCGTAAAACGCTCACCGCGCATTTTGCGCGTGAAGCGCTCCAATATGGGGGCGATCTCCATGCCGATGATCGAGTTATAGGCACCACACATGCCGACATCGGTCATAAAGGCCGTCCCGCCGGGCAGGATCATGTGATCGGCTGTCGGCACATGGGTATGGGTGCCGGCGGCGAGCGAGACGCGGCCATCGACATAACGCGCCAGGGCCTGCTTTTCACTGCTCGCCTCTCCGTGAATATCCACCAAAATGGCATCGACACTGGCGCCCAGACGATAGGATTCGAGCAGCGCCTTGAGGCTGGCGAAGGGATCGTCGATGGCATCCATAAACAGGCGGCACATCACCTGAATAACCAAAACCTTGCGTCCGTCCGCGATCTCATAAAGGCCACTGCCACGCCCCGGCGTGCCCGGCGGATAATTGGCCGGGCGGATGAGTTTGGCGTCACCCTCGATATAGGAGGCGGTCTCGCGCTGATCCCAGGCGTGATTGCCGAGCGTGATGACATCAGCACCCAGTTGATAAAAAGAACGACAAATTTCACCGGTGATGCCAAATCCGCCGGCCGAATTTTCACCGTTGACCAGAACGAAATCGATGCCCAGCCGTTCTCGTAAGGCCGGCAGCTCCTCGCTCAAAATATCGCGCCCAGCGCGGCCCATCACATCACCCAACATCAAGATCTTCATGCGTCGTCCTTATCATCCATATTGTATTCATTCGATATATCGCCATTCACCGCATCGCGCGCTGTACCAAACGGCATGGCGCCGCGCTCAGTCACGATCCAATCCAGCTTTTCGTCCGTATCACCGTGCGGAACATGCTCAACCATCTGCTCGGTAAACGCCATGCCGATCGCCATAACCGGGCCGCCGGCTGCGCGCAAACGAGCCAGCGCGCCATCGTAATAGCCGCCGCCATAGCCCAGGCGAAAACCGGCGGAATCATAGGCCAACAGCGGCGTCAGCAGGATGGTCGGACTGACCACAGCGGCTTCCGCCGTAGGCTCGGGAATTTGAAATGGCCCGCAGATCATCGCGACACCCGGTCGCCATGCGCGAAACACCAGAACATGGCGCTTCTTATCGGTATAGGGCAGCGCACAAATGTAGCCGGCACTAGCCATGCGGCGCAGGATCGGCATGACATCAAACTCTTCGCGGATCGGCCAATAGCCGGAAATAACAGCGCCCGGCGCCACCGGCACATTGGCGAGAAAATGATCAGCCGCGCGAACCCCGGCGCCCGGCCCGGTCATCCGGTGGGCAAGGCGGCGCCGCGCGCCGGCATATTCCCTGAGCGCGTTTTTGGCTTTCCGTACGGCGTCCGAATTATTCACGATTTAAGGATTCAGTGCTCAGTAAATAGGATGCTCGGCGGATGGGGTGGCGGGGTGGTATGTGGACGGCGCCGCAGCGACCGTCACGCTACGAGTTTACTCTAGGCCCGCAGTGCAGGTGGGCGCCATATACCGAGGCCACGGCCCCGGCAGGGACAGCTCCCTAGAGGTAGTTATTGGCCCTGACAAACTAGAACGTGTCATGTCCCGCAGCAACCGTCCAAGGAGAACTTAGTCGCTCTCCAGGCTGGCTGCAATATTCTCAATGCGCACGGCGAGAGATTCGACCACCGGCGCGACCTTTGCTTCGAGCGTCTCGCGCGTCTCGGTGCGGATTGTTTGTTCAGAATTTTTCGCTTCGACCTGCAGACGTTCCATTTCGTCATAGGCCTCGGACAGTTCATCGGCAATCAACAGGCTGGTCATAACCAGCAGGCGGCTTTCACCGACCTGGCCAACCGTTTCGGCAATTTCGCTAGCACGTTTGTCAAGATAAGAGGCGAGGCGGGTGACATGCTCTTCCTGGCCATCATCGCAAATAATTGGATAATTGCGCCCGTTAATGGATACCGATACTTGAGCCATAACTGCGCGCCTATTCGTTCAGGAGGGTTCGTAAATCACCGATCGCGCCATCAAGCCGACCGGCAACGGCTTCGCTGACAACCTGCATGGCGGCGTAATTTTCCTGCGCATCGTGGAGTGCCGCGCCTGATTTTCGTTGCTCGGTACGCATGGTCTCAAGAGCCGCGTTTAATTCATCGCGATCTTGTTGCACGACGCGTAACGACTCGGCGAGCCCGCCGGCCTGCTCAGCACTACCGTTTCCGGAGCCGTTCTCGAGCGCGCGGGTTAATTGTTCGACGGCCCTACCGAGATGAGCCACAGCTTCTTCTAAATTTGGCATAATTTAGTGTTTTCAGGATGTTGTCCCATAATCCGAAACCGACTTCTCATCTTGGAATAATTAGACTAGGGGGCCAGAGCCGTCAACTGTGGGCCGCCCTGAAAGAGGGCGCCGGTTCTAGCGGTTGACGCTCCCGCTGCGCCTCGTCATGTTTCGCCAACACATATGGCTCTCGGCCTCGTCCAGCCGCACTGATTTTGCACGCCCAACCCAATTTTGCACGACCAACCCAATGGTAGCACGGATACAAATGACCAATTCAGCCCCCGAAGCGCTTCGCGACATGGCCAACGCCATCCGCGCCCTCTCCATGGATGCCGTCCAGGCCGCCAATTCCGGCCATCCCGGCATGCCGCTCGGCGCCGCCGATATGGCAACCGTGCTGTTCGCCAATCATCTTAAATATGACCCGGCCGATCCCGACTGGCCGGACCGCGACCGATTTGTGCTTTCCGCCGGGCATGGCTCCATGCTGCTCTATTCGCTGCTCTATCTTTCCGGCTATCCCGATATCGATATCGAGCAAATCCGTAATTTCCGGCAAATGGGCAGTCGCACGGCGGGCCATCCGGAATATGGCGCGGCAGCCGGCATCGAGACCACCACCGGCCCGCTCGGGCAGGGCCTAGCCACTGCCGTCGGCATGGCGATGGCGGAGCAAATATTGGCGGCGCGTTTCGGCGATGAAATTGTCGATCACTACACCTATGTGATGTGCGGCGACGGTGACTTGATGGAAGGCATCAGCCATGAGGCGATCTCCCTGGCCGGCCATTTGCAGCTCGGCAAGTTGATCGTGCTTTACGACAGTAATGATATCTCCATCGACGGCGCGACGGACATCGCCCTTTCAGACAACGCCATGAACCGTGTGCGGGCCTCCGGCTGGGATGCCTATAGCGTCGATGGTCATGACCCGGCGGCGATCTCTTCAGCGATCGAGGCGGCGCGGCGGACGGACACACCAACGCTGATTCTCTGCCGCACCAAGATCGGTTTCGGCGCGCCCACCAAAGAAGGCTCGGAATCAAGCCATGGCGCGCCGCTCGGCGACGAGGAAATCGCCGGCACCCGCGCCAATCTCAATTGGCCACACCCGCCGTTCACCATCCCGGCAGAGATCCTGGCCGCCTGGCGTGAAGCCGGCGCGGCAGGTTCCGAGCAACGCTCTGCATGGCGCCAACGGCTGGACGCCGCCGATGCGGAATTGCGGGCTGAGTTCGAGCGCGTCTCAAATGGCGAATTGCCGCCGCGTTGGGCCGCAAAATTGAAAGACTTCAAGCGCACATTGGCCGAAGATCAGGTCAAACTGGCGAGCCGCGTGGCGAGCCAAAAAACGCTCGAAATTCTCTCCGAAGAACTGCCTGAGCTGATCGGTGGCTCGGCCGATTTAAGCGGCTCCAACGGCACCCGCGCGGCGAAGATGATTTCCATTTCCACCGATAATTTTGCCGGTAATTACGTCCATTACGGCGTGCGCGAGCATGGCATGGCGGCGGCGATGAACGGCCTGGCGCTGCATGGCGGCTGCATTCCTTATGGTGGCACCTTTCTGATTTTCTCAGATTATTGCCGCCCGGCAATCCGTCTCTCGGCACTCATGAACCAACGCGTTGTTTATGTCATGACCCATGATTCCATTGGCCTTGGCGAAGACGGCCCAACCCATCAACCGGTAGAGCAAATGGCGGCTTTGCGGGCGATCCCCAACGTCAAAATGTTTCGCCCGGCGGATGCGGTGGAAACCGTTGAGTGCTGGCAATTGGCGATCGAAAACAAAGACGGCCCCTCGGTGCTGGCGCTCAGCCGTCAGGGACTGCCGGCCCAGCGCATTACCCATAGCGATGAAAACCTCTCCGCACAGGGCGGTTATATTTTGCGTGAAGCGGAGGGTGGTGCGGCAAAAGTCGTGCTCATTGCCACCGGCTCGGAAATTTCCATTGCCGTGGAAGCACGCGACATTCTGCAGGGCGAAGGCCATCCGACGCGCATTGTCTCCCTGCCCTGCTGGGAGCTTTTCGATGCCCAGGACAAAGCCTACCGCGATGACGTGCTCGGCGGCGACGCCATTCGCATCGGCATTGAGGCCGCTGTAGCCATGGGGTGGGAGCGCTATCTCGGCACAGACGGCGTGATGATCGGCATGAGCAGCTTCGGCGCTTCGGCGCCGGCCGGTGAACTCTATGCGCATTTTGGCATTACGGTCGACGCCGTGACGGAGGCGGCGCGCGCGGCTTGGCTTGCCAGAAGCCGATAAAATTGGCCAAATATTACCATGTCGGCGCCTGACCCCCTCTCTTTCGACAGCGACAAACCCACCAACCGCAAATGGCTGAGGGAGGTAATGAAGCCTGCGCGCTCCGGATTGCGGGAGGCGCTGCTGGTTTCGCTCTTTATCAACCTGCTGGCACTCGCCGTGCCGATCTTCGTATTACAGGTCTATACCCGCGTCGTCTTTAGCCACGGCATCAGCACGCTCTATGCCCTATTGATCGGTGTCTTGGGCGCGTTGGTATTTGATTTTATCATTCGCCAGGCGCGCAGCCGAATGCTGCAACGGGTCGCTCTCAGGATCGATGTTTCGCTCGGGCGCTCGCTCTACAACAAGATCTCCGCCCTGCCGCTACGCACGCTGGAAGCGCGGCCCTCGGGCTTCTGGCAGACTCTGTTCCGCGATGCGGAAATGGTGCGCAATACCTTTTCAGGCTCGACCGCCGTATTGCTAACTGACCTTCCCTTCGCGGTCATTTTCGTGGCGATCATTTACATCATCGCGCCGCCGGTGGTTTGGGTGCTGCTGATTGCCCTGCCCATATTCGTCATCGTCTCAATCATCTCCGGCAAGATGATGCAGGGCGCCACCAAAGACGAACGCCAAGCCGGCATCGGGCGTGATGCCTTCCTCACGGAAATGCTGCAGGGGCGCGCGACGATCAAGGCCCTGGCTTTGGAGAGGACAATTCGCCCGGCCTGGGAAGACAAGCATGCCGATACCATTGAGCGCGCTCTGGTGCGCGGCGGGCGAACGGACATGTTCAGCAATCTCGGCACGACGCTGACCATGCTGACCACCGTCGCCATGGTAACCACCGGCGCGCTCGCCATTATTAATTTGGAACTAACCATCGGCGCGCTGATCGCCTCGACCATGCTCGGCAACCGGGTCATCGGACCGTTCAATCAATTGGTCGGCAATTGGCGCAACTATGCGAATTGCCGCCAGGCGCTGAAACGCCTTGATACGATCTTCGCCCTCGACGAGGACCGCACCGAGAGAAGCGTTCGACTGAAACGCCCGGAGGGTCGCCTGTCTCTGGAAGCAGCCAGCTTTGGCTATGAGGAAGGTCGCCCGCCGGTCATCGACAATCTCTCCATGGAAGTCAACCCCCCCGGCATTCTTGGCGTGGTCGGGCGCAATGGCTGCGGCAAGACCACACTCCTCAAGATGATGCAGGGCCTCTATGCGCCGACCAGCGGACGGGTACTGCTGGATAGCGGCGATATCAGTCAATTTTCACGTGAGGACCTTGCCCAGTGGGTTGGCTATGTGCCGCAGGAATGCTTTCTCTTCGCCGGTACGATCCGCGAAAATATAGCCATCACCAACCCGGACGCGAGCGACAAGGAAATTGTCGAGGCGGCGACACTGGCTGGTGTACATGATTATGTCATCGACCTGCCGGACGGCTATGGCACCGAGATCGGTGAGGCCGGCTCACGCCTCTCTGGTGGACAACGCCAGCGCATTGCCATCGCCCGGGCGCTGTTGCACGACCCGCCGATCCTGCTGTTGGATGAAGTATCGGGCAATCTGGATATGCAGGCGGAAATCGCGCTGCGTGATACACTGATCAAATTGGCGCGCGACCACACTATCGTCGTTGTCACCCACACGCCTGTGCTATTGCGCGCCTGTAACAACATCATGGCGCTCGATAAGGGGCGCATCGCCATGGGCGGCCCAGCGCAGGAAATATTGCCGCGCTTGTTTGGTAACACGCCCAAACCAGCAGAAGGCGCCCCCCCGGTTGGCGTGCCGGCGTCAGTTGAGGAAAAACCCTCATGAACCGCCTGGACGGGCTCGAACAAAAAGCGCGCGCCAGGGGTTGGCGACGCACCGCTGTTCTCGTTGTTCTGGCCGTTGCCACTCTCATCGTCTGGGCCAATTTCGCCGAACTGGAAGAAGTCGCGATCGCCAGTGGCGAAATCGTGCCGCAAGGCCAAGTAAAGGTTATTCAACACCTCGAAGGCGGCATTATCAGCGAAATATTCGTCGCTGAGGGCGATACGGTGGAGGCGGGTGACCTGTTGCTGAGGCTCGACCGGAGCATCACCGGCTCAAACCGCGATGAAGTACAGATTGAGCTCGACAGCCTCCTATTAGCGCGCGCGCGGCTTGTCGCCGAATCCCAAGGCGCCATTTTGGTATTTCCCGACAAAGAGGCGGAACGGCGGCCCGAGCTGGTGCAGGCGGAACGCCACACCTATGAGGGCCATAAGCTTGAGCTTGAAAGCACTATCGCAGTTCTACATGAACAGACGCGCCAGCGCGAACTTGATGTCCAGCAAATTCGCGCGCAGCTGAATTCAACCAAAAATAATCTGGCTCTGACGCTGGAGAGATTTGTCATGTCAGAGGATCTTTTGGCCGAGGGCCTGACACCAAGAATTGAACATGTACAGATCAAGCAGGAAGTGGAGAAATTACAGGGCGAAATGGAGGAGTTGAAATCCGCCATTCCGCGGGCCGAAGCGAGCATTTCCGAGGCCGAGGCGCGCCTCAAAGAGGAAAAATTGCGCGCCACCCGGATCGCACTTGAGGAATTAAGCGATGTTCAGCGTCGCATCGCCAGCGCCAGAGAGAAACTCAACCGCGCCACCGACCAAATGGTACGCACCGAAATCTCCAGCCCCATTGCCGGCGTGGTACAGACCATGCGCCATCATACCATCGGCGGTGTGGCCCGCCCGGGAGAGTCACTGATGGAGATTGTGCCGATCCACGAGCGCATGGTGGTCGAGGCAAAACTTAATCCCACCGATATCGGCTATGTCCACGTCGGTCAGAGCTCCGTGGTCAAGATCACGACCTATGACTTCTCACGCTATGGCAGCCTGGAGGGTCATATCATCTCGATATCGCCGGACTCCCATGTGGATGCAAATACCGGCCAGAGCTATTTTCGCATCATTGCCGAAACTGATAAGAATTATCTTGGCGACAATCCCGGCGAATTACCGATCGCGCCCGGCATGGAAGCCACCCTTGATATTCACACCGGCTTCAAAACCGTCATGCAATATTTGTTAAAACCGGTAGTCAAAGTGAAGTCTGAAGCCTTCCGCGAGCGCTAACTTCCGATTGTGCCCACCGCATAAAATATTCTGAACAGCCTTCAATTCCCCTGAACAAGCCACGGAAATCTAAAAATGAATGACGAAATTCGCCAGGCGCGCGTTGATCTAGCTGCCGCATATCGGCTCGCCTATATGCATGGCCTCAGTGAAGGTATCTGCAATCACCTGACGATGATGGTGCCCGGCGAAACGGATAAATTCCTCCTAATCGCGCACGGCACCCATTGGAGCGAAGTGACGGCCAGCAATTTATTGATGGTCACGCTGGACGGCGAAATAGTGGAAGGCGAAGGCGTGGTCGAGGATACCGCCTTTTATATTCATGCGCCGATCCATCGTGCGCGGACTGACTTGCGCTGCATCATGCACACCCACCAAACACAAACCCTTGCCCTGACTTTGATCGAAGATGGCGTGATTGAGCCGATCAATCAGAATGCCATGCGCTACTATGGCCGCATCGCCTACGATAATAATTACACCGGTGTCGCCATTGACGCCAACGAAGGCGTACGCATGGCCGCATCCATGCAGGGTAAAAATATTCTGATGATGGCCAACCACGGCGTCATGACAGGCGCCACAACGGTCGCCCAAGCTTATGACGAGCTCTATTATTTGGAGCGCACAGCGGCGGCGCAAATACTCGCAATGAGCACCGGCCGCCCGCTTCGCATCATTCCCAAAGATATCTGTGAAAATACCGCGCGACAAATGTCATCGGACAATATGCATCGCTTCGCCAATGATCATTTTAATTCCCTGAAGCGCGTACTCGACCGGGACCAACCGAGCTACCGAGATTAGATAGCTGGGGTTTGCTCTTATGCTTTGACGTGAATCACCGTCGCAGGTGATTCCACCAGCTCGGGATTCGCTCTACAAAAAAGGCCGGTATCGAAATCGGCCGCGACGGGCGCTGCCAGACAAAGGCATAACATCCAGACGAAGGCGAAGACCCGGTATCGTGCACGAGTTACGTGTCGCATCGAAACTATATATCATTATTGCCAGCCGCCCGCGATGCCCTCAGGATAGGGGCGGTTGCGAGCGCCGCGCGGCGCCGCGCAGGTGCGTGAGCGCAGGTAGTTACAAGAAAAAGGAAATTATTTAGATGGCAAAGCAAAAACCCAAGAGCGCAGCGCTCAAGCCCTTATCGGCCGACAGTCTGTGCCGTTTTTGCGACCCGGCGCAATTTCCTTTTGCCACCACGGCGGAACTTGAAGATCAGGACGAAATCGCCGGTCAGGAGCGCGCCGTTGACGCCATCCGCTTTGCCCTTGGCATCAAACAGGAAGGCTATAACGTCTTTGTTCTCGGCCCCCAGGGAAGTGGCCGACACGCCATTACGCGGCGCCTCCTCAAGCGCCAGGCCAGCCAAGACCCGACGCCATCAGACTGGTGTTATGTTTACAACTTCAAACGCCGCCACAAGCCGCTTGCCCTTGAAGTGCCCGCCGGCGATGGCGCCCGCCTGCGCGATGCTGTCGACAAGCTAATTGAGAATTTGAAAATTGCCGTCCCGGCCATTTTTGAAAGCGATGAATACCGCCACCAACGCAAGATCATCGGCGAGGAGGTCAAGCAGCGTCAGGATAGCGCCTTTACGCAGACTCAGAGAGAGGCAGGCAATGTCAAAATTGCCATCATGCAAACCGAAAACGGCATCGCCTTCGCGCCGACGGACAAGTACGGCGAAATCCTGCCGGCCGAGGAACTGAGTAAAAAGACCAAAGCTGAACGCAAGGAAATTCAGAAAAATACCGAGGAGCTGCAGCAGCGGTTCCGCGACACCATGTTGATGGTGCCGCAATGGGCGAGAGAGGCGCGGGAAAAATTCCTCGCTCTCGACCGGGAATTTATCGGCGTCGCGATCAAATCCATGACAGAGGAGATCAAATCAGAATTTGCCGACATGCCGCGCGTGCTTAAGCATTTTCAAGCGCTCGAAGAAGACGTGGTGGATAATGTTAAATTTTTCCGTGGTACACACGAGAGCATTACCCCCATTCAAGCGGCATCGGGGGCGGCGTTGGCCCAGGCACAGCAGGCTGAGCCCGAAGATTCAAACGCTCCCTTCCGGCGCTATCGGGTTAATCTTTTTGCGGATCGCTCTCACCTCAAGGGCAGCCCGGTCATCTATGCCGACCACCCGACCTATCAGGAATTGATCGGCAGCATCGAGCATGTTGCCGAAATGGGCACGCTACGGACAGACTTTACCCGGATCAAGTCCGGCGCCCTGCACCGGGCCAATGGCGGTTATCTCATTTTGGATGCGCGCAAGATATTGATGGAGCCCTTCGCCTGGGAGGGCCTCAAGCGCTCACTGCGATCGCACGAAATCCGTATTGAACACCCGACACAATCCGCCGGCGTGATCAGCACCCAATCGCTCAGCCCGCAGCCGGTGCCGCTTGATGTGAAGGTGGTGATGATCGGTGAGCGACAGCTCTACTACATGCTCGACCAGCGCGACCCGGATTTCGCTGAGCTGTTTAAGGTGACGGGTGATTTCGAAGACAAAATGGAACGCAACGCAGAAAATAATATGACCTATGCGCATCTGCTCGCCACTTTGGCGCGGCGCGATGGCCTGCGCCCCTTGACCAGCGCTGCGGTTGCCCGCCTATGCGATCACAGCGCGCGGCTAGTGGCGGATGCCGAGCGCCTGTCGACACAGATGCGCCGGATCAGCGACCTGGTGCGCGAAGCCGATTATTTTGCCGCCGAACGGCGCCATGATGCCATCGATGCCGAGCATGTCGAGCAAGCCATCGACGGAGCCTTGGGCCGGGTCAGCCGGATTCGGGAGACCATTCAGGAGCAAATTCTGCGCGGCTCGATTCTGATCGATACCGAGGGCGAGAAAGTTGGCCAAATCAACGGCCTCGCGGTTCTGCAAACCGGACGCTTTTCGTTCGGCAAGCCGTCGCGCATCACGGTACGGTTACGCATAGGTACTGGGCGTGTCATAGATATTGAGCGCGAGGTAGACTTGGGCGGACCCATTCACAGCAAGGGCGTGCTTATTCTCAGTAGCTATTTGGCTTCGCAATATGCCGCCGACCGACCGCTCTCCCTATCTGCCAGTATTGTGTTCGAGCAATCTTACGGCGGTGTCGACGGCGACAGCGCCTCATCCACCGAACTCTACGCCCTGCTCTCGGCGTTGGCCGAAGCGCCGATCCGCCAGGATTTGGCGGTCACCGGTGCGGTCAACCAGAACGGCGAGGTCCAGGCGATCGGTGGCGCCAACGAGAAAATTGAGGGCTTCTTCGACGTTTGCAGAGCGCGCGGTTTGACCGGCAAGCAAGGTGCACTTATCCCGCAGTCCAACGTCAAAAACCTCATGCTGCGAACCGACGTTCTCGAGGCCGTACGTGCGGGCCGCTTCCATGTCTATGCTGTCTCGCATATCGATCAAGGCATTGAAATCCTGACCGGCGTGAAGGCCGGCGAGCGAAACGAGAATGGCCACTTCCCGGCAAAATCCATCAACGGACTGGTCGAAGCTCGCCTCAACCAATTAGCCGACCAACGCCGCGACTTCGCCCGCGGCGGCAAGAATAATGGAGCGGATAAAACCGCAAAGGCTGCCAAAGCTACAAAGCCTGCAAAGGCCACTCCCGCTAAGAAGGCGCCAAAAGCCCAAAAAGTAAAAAAGCCAAAGAGGGCCTGAGCTCATTCATTATAATTAAGTATACTGGTACCGTAATTATAATGTGTTGAAATTTTAATGGCGCTGCCCCATCTGCAAACGGCACCACCCCCGGAATGCGACCAGCATTCTGGAAAGGGCTACCGCCCGCCCGAGTTAATACGAGGCAGCCAAGCGCGCGGATGCGCGCGCCCGGCGCTTGAGGGAAGCGAACGCCCCCGTCCGGCGCTTGAGGGATCAACTAATAAGCAACAGCCGTGGGGTCGAGGCTGCGCCAAAGATGCCAAGTTGCGACCGAGCACCAGGGTTGCCACGATTCAGCCAGAACAACGATTTCTTCACGCGCCAGACTTTCACCACCGGCATAGTGGCGCTCGCAAGCGCGGATCAAGCCAATATCATCAAGCGGTAGAACATTCGGCCGTAAGAGATGGAAGATGAGAAACATTTCCGCCGTCCAACGACCGATGCCGCGCAGCTTCAAAAGCTCGGCTATGATCTCGTCATCTTCTTTTTTGTGCCAATTGGCCGTCGCCACACTGCCGTCGAGAAAGGCCAACGCCATATCGCGAATATAGGAGGCTTTGCGCCGCGTCAGGCCGGCGCCGTGCAATTCAGCTTCGCTACGCGCGACAACATGATTGGGGGATATGCCGCCCACGGTTTCGTCTACCCGGAGCCAAATGGCATCCGCAGCACGTACCGAAATCTGTTGGGCGACGATGGCGCGCACCAGGGTTACAAACGGATCGCCATGGCCGGTCAAACCGCCGCGCCCGCAATTTTTTATGACATCGGCCAAAATCGGATCAGCCGCGCTCAGTTCATTTTTTGCGCGCCGCCAGAATTGTGGATGGCCCGTCGGCCCGCTGGCCCATTTCGGCATGGCAATTCCACCAATGATTATGCAGGAAGTGAAAGTTTAGGGCCTGGCAACGAGGCTGCCAATCGCCATACAGCAGGCTCAAACAGCTTGCGCGATAGCCTTCTGGCCACTTAGCTCAGAAATGTTCTCATCGCGTCGCTCTGTAAGACTATCGGCCAAGGCGGTTATGACGCGATTAAGCTCACCCGAACTTAGGCCCAAATGAAATGCCAGGGCTATGGTATAGCTGGCGAGATGATCCGTCACGGCCAAAGACGCCCGCGGGAAGTCAATAAATGCCCGCTGTTGGTGGCAACCCTGGCCCCACCATTGCCGGCTTTCCACGCCGGCGCGTGTCAAACTGTCGACAATATTTTCCGCCCATACCCCAGGCTGGTTTATTTGCACGGAGCATGTCATGCCCGCCCAGCCTTTGCCAAAGTCCGGCATGACGGAAACATCTCTGACTGCTGACAGCGCGGCAGCATAAGATTGGGCAAGCTGCACATAGCCGGTGCGAACAAACGGCCATGCATCGAGCGACGCCAATCCAACGGCTGCGGCATATTCACTGAGCTTGGCGTTACAACCGGGCAGTTTTGCGCTACGGCTTTGTTGGAAGCCGAAATTGGAAAGACTGCGGACTGTAGCGATCATATCCGCATCACGCGACAGTAGGAGCCCGCCCTCGCCAACGCCGACCGCCTTGGTCGCGTGCAGGCTGACCACCAACGGCACTCGCCCGGGGCGTACCGTATCGAATGCAGCGGCCGCATCAATCACCACCGGTATGCCCGCCTCATCGGAAAAATCATCCCAGCCAGCATAATCAATCGGTGCGCCAAACGGCGCCACCGGCGTCACCGCACCGACAGTACCCGGCGCCGCTTGTAATTCCTTGGCGGCAATCTCCGGCGTAAGCGCCCAGCTTTCCGGTGCAACATCAACAAAATACGGCGTGAGGCCGGCTTCACGGGCGGCGTGGGGCGTAGCTGAAAATGTCCAGGAGGGCATCATGCACAGGTTACCCGGAATCGGCGCGCTGGCGCGCAACGCCAATGTCAGCGCTGAAGTACCGCTGGAAAGCGTGGTCACGCAGTCTGGCGCCAAATCAAAACCATCGGCAATCCGGGCCTCAAATTCCTCCACCAGGGGGCCAAAATTGCTGTAATAACGCGCCGCATCCATGCGCCGCAGATAGGGCAAAATCATATCTGCATCCGGCATGCGCGGAATGGCGACACTAATTTTATCCGGCGTATCCTGGACCATAGTCGGCCCACCTCTTTGCTACAAATTTTGCGCGAAAAAAGCCGTGCTGGCTGCCCCCTAAAACTAGCGCCTTGATTATTAATTCATCGTTAAGAATTTACTAATTTGCCTCCTTTTTAGACGCTGCTTGCACCACATTGTTGTGCCTAACGACGTGATGCATTTCAGCACCCTTTGCGATGCTCGTTATTTAGCGCCCTTGCGGTGAGGTGCATTGGCGCGCTTCGGGCGTTTTGGCGTTTTATCGTTGAAAGCGCTGACCTGTTCTGCGGCGCCGGTGCTTATGAGCTTGGCGTCACTGGCCGAGATAACGAAATCATAGCCGCGCTCGAAGGTCCAATTGGTGTTCTGCCCAGGCCGCGTGACGGTGCCAAGCAGCTTATTGGTTTTGCGTAATTTTTTGTCCGTATATTCATGGAATTTGACGACGTCCGGGTGGGTCGGGTCCATCACATGGCCGAGGCTGGCAGCGATATCGCCAGGGCCCATGAAGAGCATATCGACGCCATCGACCGCGGCGATCTCTTCAATATTTTCGACCGCTTCTGCGGTTTCGATTTGAACCATGAGGAGCAATTGCTGCGGCCAGGCCTTGCGATACTCATCCAAGCGCGCGCCCCAGCGCGAGCAACGCGCTGCATGGGGTGCCACACCACGAATGCCCTTGGTCGGATAGCGGCAGGCATCAACGGCAGCGCGCGCCTCATCGGCATTTTGCACATAAGGCACGATAATGCCCATCACACCGATATCGAGCGCGCGTTTGATATAGACGGTATCGTTCCACGGCACGCGCATCATTGGCGTCGGGCCGGCCTCGGCGCACGCCTGCATAAGGGAAATCGCGTTAAGAAAATCACCTGGGCCATGCTCGTGATCCATAATCACAGCATCATATCCAGCATTGGCGACAATTTCGGCAGCGATCGGGCTGCCCATGGAAAGCCAAGCGCCAAGCGCCGGCTCGCCCTTGAGCAGTTTCTTCTTACAGGTGTTGATAATGGCCATCGAAATTAATCTCCACAGGTTGATTCTGAATTTGCGGAGCGCACCCTAACATGTGTCGCGGGTTGCCCAAAGCCCGGCGGCACTCCATTATCTTCTTCATGGTGCAGCGTGACATTTTGCCTCACAGCGCCTTTCGACGCAGAACTTAGACAGACACGGCAAGGGTTTAATGTGGCTTATCAAATATCTCGCAGACATCCCGGCGGCGCCAATGAAGAAGGGAACAGTTCAACATTCGTCATTGAGGACAGTACTCCCCAATTGGTGAATGTGGCTGCGCGGCTGTTTTCACGCGCATTACAGGCGCGCTTCGCTCAGCATGGAGTCAGCGCCGGGCAGTGGCCGTTGCTGCTTTATCTCTGGGATCAGGACGGCCTGAGCCAAAAGCAGCTCAGCCGCCGCGTGCAGATTGAAGAACCGACAACCACGCGCACTCTTGACCGGATGGAGCGTGATGGCCTCGTTCGCCGCGTGCGCGATGAAAGCGACCGTCGGCGCATCAATGTCTTTCTGACCGAGCATGGCCAGCAATTGCGCGAAGAACTGGTGCCCTACGCGCAAGAGGTCAATGCATTGGCAACCCATGGTCTGTCAGATCAGGACAAAGCGAAGATCAATTCCCTGCTCACCTATATGATCGCGCGCCTCGATTAAAACCGTTCCCTAAAACTGTTGCCATATTTACCAAATATTTAGATTAAACCGGGTTTAATGGCGCTGCAGATGTTCATTTGGGCCGCCACTATTGGTGTTTGTCCCAGGCATGAGCATCGCTAAGTGAGAGCGGAAAGGACTAGCTATATGTTGCGCGCGATTGATGTCATTGGGGAACCAAGTACTCCTATTGAGCTGAATTCCCTAGAAATCGATTCGTCCGGCGCCATTTTGCACCGCGAGCCGAAATACCCTCTGGTATTTCGGTTTTCCTGGCGCGACAGCAATTGCGAAGGCACGGTCAATCAGGCAGATGGCCATCTGTCGCTTGAGCTCAGCCTCAGGCTCGCCGAAATGCCTTTCACCGCAGAAAATTCCGATCAGCGCGGCAGATGGTCGGCCATCATTTCCGATGCCGACACGCCGGTTGGCGGCAAATTGGAAGTGTTGCATGACAGCACTGCCGTTCTTTCGAAGACAATCGATCTGCCCGAGATGAGCGATTTTACAGCGGAGGGTTTCGTCACCAATATCGCCATGATGGTGCTCACATTGGCGCCCTACCTTGATCTTTTGGTAGAAAATAGTAGCGACGAGCCTATTCACGACGCCTAATCAGCGCATCTGCCTGTTACTGACCTGAGTTCAGCACCGGGCCCAATGCAACAGCGGCCCTAGTTTAAAGCCGGTAAAGCCAATATTTGCCCCGGAAAAATTATATTCGGGTCGAGTATTTGCCCCCGGTTGGCGCCGTAAATTTCCGTGTAATAGGCGCCGCCACCATAGGCTCGGCGGGCAATACGCCACAGGCTATTGCCCGGCTGAACAACCACCAAGGCATCGCCGAGCAGTAGTTCCTCCGGATCGGCCCGGCTCATCGGCGTCTCGATACGCGCCAGCACCACCCCTTCAACATCCACCTTATCGACACGCAGCTTATGCGGGCCGGGCTCGACATCTTTTTCCGGGGTAAGTTGCCAATCGCCGTCTTCGTCGGCCTTGGCACTGCCGACATGTTTCTCATCAATATAAACATTGACGGTGGCGTTAGGCTCGGTGCGTCCGGCCAGGATCATTTCGCCTTCATTGTCATAATCGACACTGCGAATAGTCACTTCTGATTCCTCGCCAATGCCTTCACCAGCCAAATCCGGGCTCTGTAAAACGCGACTTGGGCCATTTCCGTCCCGCTCCACCAATATAGCAACCACGCCTTCATTGGTTGCGCTCACAGAGCTTGAGTCTGGCCTGTCAGATTTATCCAGGGCGGCTTCGCCAGCTTGTTCTTCGCTTCCACGTTGTGTGGTGATCATTGGTTTTTGCAGCGGCTTGGGAACCGACAGCACAACAACCTGCTCGGACGGCACCTGCAAGCCATCGGCAGTATTCAGCACTAAAGAAAGCTCGCGATCGCCGGCTGGCAGAGCGTCTTCGGGTAACAGCACCCATTCCCCGCGCTCATCGGCATAGACCGAGCCAATGGAAATGCCGCCATCCAGCACCGTCACCTTAGCACCCGGCTCTGCGCGCCCGGCGATTACCGCACGGCCGCTCGGCGAAATGCGTACCACATCAAAGCTCGGCGGGATCGCTTGTGATTCCACCGCCTGAGAGGAGCCTGTTGCAGATGTTTTTGGCGCTTGTTCAGCTGCATCTTCCGGCACGCGCACCGGCTCGACCTTCTTGGCCGCGCCCTCTTGCTTGGCTGGCGTGGCTTTTTGTGTCGGTACAGCTTTTTTAACTGACGCTGGATCGCTTTTGTTCACCGGGTCGCTTTTGTTCAATGCCGTGGTTGCCGGCGCGTGATCCTCATCATCGTCGCTGCCCGACAAAAATACGCCAAGTACAACGCCAAGGATGATCGCCACAAAAACGACCAGCAACAGAGCTCTTAGATTACGCTTCACGGGGCCTCGTAATTCGTCGCGTGAAAATCGGACTATACCACCAGCGTCAGGGGCAACAAGGCATCAAACAGGTGGCCCTGGAGTGCCCGGCCCTGCGTCGCGGCGCAACCGCCCTACCAGTCATCATAGTGGGTGGTGGGAGAATGCTGTCCCGTTGGGCGCACGGCACGGCGAATCGGCGGTAGCGCTTTGAGATGGACGGCAATGGCGGTCAAATCCTCGACGCTCAAATGACGCAATCCATCCTCAATGGTCTCGCGCATATGGCCCTGCACATCATCGCCATCCGGCTTTAGGCCGGTCTGAAAGAAGAATACCAGGTCGGCAATTGACCAATCGCCGATGCCGGTTTGCGAATCGGGCGTGATATTGGGCACCGAGCCACCATTCGGGCCATAACGCGTTCCGGCCAGGGGCGCGCCGCGTTTGAGCCCGCCGGCAATATTGCGCGGCGTATGACATTCCGCGCAATGCCCCAGCACGTCGACAAGATAACGGCCACGCTCGGCGGCGCTACTCTCGCTGTTCTTGGTGACATCAGGGGAAGTGGCTGAGAAAAACAGCCAACGCCAAAGATATATAGAAAAGCGCCAGGAAAACGGAAAGCGTAATTCATGGCCGCGATTCTCCTGATACACGGGCGCCTGGGCAAACAGATAGGCCTTGATATCGAGCATATCCGCGCGCTGCATGGCGCTGTAGGAGGCGTAGGGGAAGGCCGGATAATAGGTTCGCCCCGTCGGCGATTCACCGTGCCGCAGCGCATGAATAAAATCTGTATCGCTCCAGGCGCCGATTCCGGTTTCGGCATCGGGTGTGATGTTGCTTGAATAGAAGGTACCGTAGGGCGACTCCAGGGCCCGCCCACCGGCCAGAAAGGCGCCCTTTTGCACCTTATCCGTATGGCAGGAGATGCAGCCGGCAGCGCGCACCAGATATTCGCCGCGCACAACATCCGCCGCACCCTCAGCCTCAGCCTCAGCCCGCCCAGGCGCGGCCGCCAACAGAAGAACCCCCACCGAGGTCAACAGAAGCCGGAGGGTTCCGATGCCGCCGATTCTCATAAGTCAGGCTTTGGGCAAGCCGCCACGCGCAACATAACGCGCGCTATTTCTTTTTGCGGAAAGGCTCATGACAACTGCCACAGGCTTTGCCAACCGCGCTGGCTGCCGCACCGATAGCCGCCATATCACCGCCGTCCGCCGCAACTGCAAGGTCATTCGCCGCCGTCTCCAGCGCCTTGGCCGCCGCTTCGAATTTCGGCCAATCCTGCCAAATTGACGGCAAGGCGGCAGTACCATCACCGCTCCCCGCTGGGAAAATATCCACTATCATGGCGCCACCGGCAGCAATTGCGCGCGCATGGGCAGCAATGTGGCCGCTATAAGATGTCTCACCCTTAAGCACGCTGAAGATAGCGGTGATATGCGAGGCATTGGCGACCATTACCTGTTTGCGATATTTGATGACATTGGCTGCATCATCGGCGGCTGTTGCCGGTTGCGTACCGACAGCAAATCCAACAGCGCCGAGAAATAGCAGTGCGAGACCAATTCTTGAAAATCGAAGCATTTCGTTCCTCCCCAAATTGTGCGTTAGACCAACGCTAACCGCAGTAAGAGCTGTGGTAAAGCGGCGTTACGGGCCTGAGTGATCATCTTATTGTGATTGTGTGGCTGGCATCCGGCGCGCACGCCCTGTATGACCGGACCTATGAAACATATCAAAACGCTTTGCGTCTATTGCGGCTCCAACAAGGGCGTAGATACGCACTACGCCAGCCTGGCCCGTGATTTGGGCACGGAAATGGCGGCGCGCGGCATCTCCCTGGTCTATGGCGCCGGCGGCATTGGCCTGATGACGGAAGTTGCCGATGCCGTGCTGGCGGGCAAGGGGCAGGTAATTGGCGTTATTCCCGATCATCTGGCGCACGCCGAAGTGCAGCATGGCGGGCTCACGGAAACCATCGTGGTCGACAGCATGCATCACCGTAAACAGATCATGTTTGAGCGCGCCGACGGCTTTATCGTGTTGCCCGGCGGGCTCGGCACGCTTGATGAATTTTTTGAAATATTGACTTGGCGGCAGATCGGCCTGCATGACAAGTCGGTTATTGTTCTTGATTGCGCCGACTATTGGGCGCCGTTGCAGGCATTGGTGGATCAGGTCGTTGCCCAGGGCTTTGCCTCACCGCAGGCGCATGACCTCTACCACAAAGTGAATAGCGTAGCAGATGTATTTGCGTTTCTAGAAAAGGCGCCGGAACCCGCTGTTTTAGGGGCGCCGGAGCGCTTCTAAACTGCGTCAAAAGCGCTCAAAAGCGCCCCGGGCCTTGACCGGATAAGCGCCAATGCTATGGTGCCGCCCCGTGGTGCCGCCGAGCCCCTTTGCGGCGCAATTTCACAATTTATTTAGCCCAATTTTCCGGAGAGTCTTTTATGGATAAGATCAAGGTCGCGAATCCTGTAGTGGAACTAGATGGTGACGAGATGACGCGTATCATCTGGGCCTGGATCAAGGATCGCCTGATCCTGCCTTATCTTGATGTCAATCTCGATTACTACGACCTCGGCATGGAATACCGCGATGAAACCGATGATCAGGTGACGATCGACGCGGCGGAAGCGATCAAAAAATATGGCGTCGGCGTCAAATGCGCCACCATCACGCCGGATGAAGAGCGGGTTGAGGAATTCGGCCTCAAGCAAATGTGGCGCTCGCCCAACGGCACCATCCGCAACATCCTTGGCGGCACGGTGTTCCGTGAGCCGATCCTGTGCCGCAATATCCCGCGCCTGGTGCCGGGCTGGACCAAATCCATCGTTATCGGCCGCCATGCCTTCGGCGATCAATACCGCGCGACAGATTTTGTCGTTCCGGGTAAAGGCAAGCTGACGATGCGTTATGAGCCGGAAGACGGCAGCGCACCGATTGAGCGTGAAGTGTTCAACTTCCCCGGCGGCGGTGTCGCCATGGCCATGTACAATCTGGATGATTCAATCCGTGACTTCGCCCGTTCCTGCATGGGATTTGCCTTGAAGCGCGGTTGGCCGCTTTATATGTCGACCAAGAACACCATCCTCAAAGCCTATGACGGCCGCTTCAAAGATCTGTTCCAGGAAATCTTCGACGCCGAATACAAAAGCGATTTCGATGCTGCCGGGCTGACCTACGAGCATCGCCTGATCGACGATATGGTGGCGGCGGCGATGAAATGGGAAGGCGGCTATGTCTGGGCCTGCAAAAATTATGACGGCGATGTGCAATCGGACACAGTGGCCCAGGGCTTCGGCTCGCTTGGCCTGATGACGTCGGTGTTGATGACGCCGGATGGCACCACGGTTGAAGCTGAAGCAGCGCATGGCACGGTGACGCGCCACTACCGCGCCCATCAGCGCGGTGAGGAAACCTCAACCAATCCGATTGCCTCGATCTTTGCCTGGTCGCGTGGCCTCAGCCATCGCGCCAAGCTGGATGACCATGATGCCTTGGCGCGCTTCGCCTTGACCTTGGAGAAGGCGTGTGTAGACACGGTTGAAGGCGGCGAGATGACCAAGGATCTGGCGCTGTTGGTGCCGGGCAAGCAGGCACATCTCAACTCCAAAGACTTCCTCGAGGCCATCGCCCGTAAACTCGAAGCGGCGGTTGACTAATTTTTAGAACGCCGGAAATAAATAGCCGATTGATTGGCGCCGACTTCGGTCGGCGCTAATTTTCTATCAGCAGATTTATTGCTCAAGCCTTTTCGGCCAAAATCTTTTCAATTGCCTGCAAAGCGCCGTCCGCATCATCGCCGTTGGGGCCCCCGGCCTGGGCCATATCGGGCCGCCCACCGCCGCCCTTGCCACCGAGCGCCGCCGCACCGACACGGACCAAATCAACAGCGCTGATTTTGTCGGTTAGATCCTCCGTAACACCAACCACCAAGGCGGCCTTACCGTCAGTGACGGTAACAAGCGCGCAAACGCCGGAGCCGAGCTTCTTTTTGAACGCGTCGACCATGGGTTTCAATTCGCGTGGCGGCGTACCGTCGAGACGCCGCGCCAGTAAGGTTGTGCCGCCGACATCCTTGGTCTCGAGCGCCTGCTCGCCGCCGCCGACAGCGACCTTCTTGCGCAGATCACGCAGCTCGCGCTCGAGCTGGCGGCGTTCCTCGATAATCGCGGCAATGCGCGGCGCCAGATCGGCAGATGTGGATTTGATTGCCGCACTCGCGGCGTTAAGAAACCCATCCTGGGTACGGGCATGTCTGCGCGCCGCCTCACCGGTCAACGCCTCAATACGGCGCACGCCTGCCGCCACGGCAGCTTCGGATATAATGGTGAACATGCCTATATCACCGACGCGACCCACATGGGTGCCGCCGCACAGCTCGAGCGAATAAGGCGTCTCGTCCGAGGTGCTGTTACCGACCACAGAACCGCCCATTGTGACAACCCGTACTTCCTCGCCGTATTTTTCTCCGAACAGGGCCAGGGCGCCATTTTCCACTGCTTCGTCCGGTGTCATCAGGCGGGTGGATAATGCAGCGTTGTCGCGTATCCGCTCATTGACCTCGGCCTCGACCGCGTCGCGCTCTTCATCACTGATGGGCTTGGGATGGCTGATATCAAAACGCAAACGATCCGGCGCCACCAAAGAGCCTTTCTGGGTCACATGATCGCCGAGATGGCGACGAAGTGCGGCATGCAGCAAATGCGTCGCCGAGTGGTTGGCGCGCAAGGCAGCGCGGCGCGGCGCGTCAATTTCCAGTGTTACCGGGTCATTAATATTTAGAGTGCCGCTCTCAATACTGGCCATGTGGACAATCACATCACCGGCGCGCTTTTTGGTGTCATTGACGATAAGACGCACACCGTCGGCCGTGGTGATCACGCCGCTATCGCCCATCTGGCCACCGGATTCACCGTAGAACGGGGTTTGATTCACTATCAAAGAAACTTCTGTGCCCGCCGCGGCACTGCTGACCTGCGCACCGTCCTGCACCATGGCGGTAACCACACCTTCGGCACTGGCCATTTCGTAGCCGAGAAACTCGCTCGCCCCGATTTGCTCGCGAACTTCAAACCACACGCGGTCTGTCGTCGCATCACCTGAACCGGCCCAGGCTTTGCGGGCATCGGCGCGCTGGCGCTCCATAGCAGTCTCAAAACCGGCATTGTCCACTTCCCGGCCCTGGCGGCGCAACGCATCCTGGGTCAGATCAAGCGGGAAGCCAAAAGTATCGTAAAGCTGAAAGGCAACATCGCCGGGCAACGCCTCGCCATCACCAAGCTTGGCCGTGGCATCCCCGAGCAATTTGAGGCCGCGCGCCAAGGTTTGCTTGAAGCGTGTTTCCTCAAGCTTGAGGGTTTCCGTAATCAGCGCCTCGGCACGCCCTAATTCGGGAAAAGCCTGGCCCATTTCGCCAACTAAAGTTGGCACCAGACGCCACATCAACGGATCTTTACAGCCCATCTGGTGCGCATAGCGCATGGCGCGGCGCATGATCCGACGCAACACGTAGCCACGGCCCTCATTGGAAGGCGTGACGCCATCGGCAATCAAAAAGGAACTGGCGCGCAAATGATCGGCAATAACCCGGTGCGATACCGCATGTTCCCCCTCTGCCGGCATATTGGCATATTCAACGCTGGCAGTGATCAGATTACGAAATAGGTCAGTATCATAATTATCGTGTTGGCCCTGGAGAATGGCAGCGACGCGCTCCAATCCCATGCCGGTATCGATCGACGGCTTGGGCAGGTTGATGCGCTCATCCGTGGTGACCTGCTCATATTGCATGAACACCAAATTCCAGATCTCGACGAAACGATCGCCATCTTCATCCGGGCTGCCGGGAGGGCCGCCGGGGATATGGGCGCCATGATCGTAGAAAATTTCGGAACAGGGGCCGCAGGGGCCGGTATCACCCATGGCCCAGAAATTGTCTGAGGTGGGAATGCGGATAATTTTTTGCTCGGGCAGACCGGTAATTTTGTTCCATAAATTAAATGCGTCATCGTCCTCGGCATAGACAGTTACCAGCAGGCGCTCGGCGTTGAGGTCGAATTCCTTGGTGATCAAATTCCAAGCCAGTTCGATAGCGCGTTCCTTGAAATAATCGCCAAACGAAAAATTTCCCAGCATCTCGAAAAATGTGTGGTGGCGCGCGGTATAGCCGACATTGTCGAGATCATTGTGTTTGCCGCCGGCGCGCACGCATTTTTGCGATGTCGAGGCACGCTGATAGGCGCGCGCCTCCGCCCCGGTGAATACATTCTTGAACTGCACCATGCCGGCATTGGTGAACATCAATGTCGGATCATTATGCGGCACCAAGGGGCTTGAGCTCACGACCTCATGATCGTTGCTGCGAAAATATTCGAGAAAATGGCTGCGAATATCGTTAACGCTTTGCATGACAGCTTCCACAAAATTAGGGGTAAGGCCCCGGAGATTTAGGTGTAAGGCCCCGGCGCTCCGTGCGGGAGCGCCTGTTCTGTTATAGAGCGGCGCCTGCTATTTAAAGCGCCTGGGTTGGCCTGTCCAGTATGACGCGCGGATGTTGCCCTAAAACGACCAGAAGGCCGCGCGGTTTATTTCACCCACGCGGCCTCCATGTTCCGTTTATTTTGGCCGTGCGTTACTCGCCGATGGCCTCGTCCGTTTCGATTACGGCATCATTCTTCTCGACAATCTCCGCCGGCTTATTGCCGCCAAGACCGGCAGCTTCGCGCACAGCGGCGTCGATGGCATCCGCCATCTCGGGATGATCGGCGAGGAATTGTTTGGCGTTCTCCCGCCCCTGGCCGATACGCACACTGTCATAGGAATACCAGGAGCCTGACTTTTCGACCAAACCGGCCTTTAGGCCATGATCTATCAACTCGCCCATGCGGGAAATACCCTTGCCATACATGATGTCGAATTCGACCACCTTGAAAGGCGGCGCCATCTTATTTTTGACCACCTTGACCCGGGTTTGATTGCCGACGATCTCCTCACGGTCCTTAATCGCGCCGATGCGGCGGATATCGAGACGCACGGAGGCATAAAATTTCAGCGCGTTGCCGCCCGATGTGGTTTCCGGGCTGCCGAACATGACGCCGATTTTCATGCGGATCTGGTTGATGAAGATGACCGTACAGCGCGAACGCGAAATCGATGAGGTCAGCTTGCGCAGCGCCTGGCTCATAAGCCGCGCCTGCAGGCCAACATGAACATCGCCCATCTCGCCTTCGAGCTCAGCGCGCGGCACCAGAGCAGCGACACTGTCCACCACCACCACATCAACAGCGCCGGAGCGCACCAATGTATCGGTGATTTCAAGCGCCTGCTCACCGGCATCGGGCTGGGATATCAGCAATTCATCCACATCAACGCCGAGCTTGGCGGCATAGGCCGGGTCAAGCGCATGTTCCGCATCAATAAAGGCACAAATGCCGCCGGTTTTTTGCGCGCTCGCAACAGCGTGCAGCGCCAGGGTGGTCTTGCCGGAACTTTCCGGACCGTAAATCTCAACCACCCGGCCACGCGGCAGGCCACCGATACCGAGCCCGATATCAAGCCCAATCGAGCCGGTTGAAATGGCCTCAGCCTGAACCGCCGAATCATTTTGACCGAGCTTCATCACCGAGCCCTTGCCAAAGTTCCGTTCGATCTGGCTCAAGGCTGCGTCTAATGCTTTTTGCTTGTCCATGTTGTCCCTCTCAACGAGCCGTAATGCCGAATTTGCCATTGTAACCTCCCTTATTTCATAGCTGGTGTGGGGATGCAATGAAGGCAATGTACATGATTTGTTCTTATTTGCAAGCACCTCATATATACAATTGAAAATAATATATATTTTATTTTGTTCTATAATTGTTCGGATTCATATGGCATCAAAATCGAGACCATCATAACCACAGCCACAAGAACCCATTGGCCTGATCGGGAATCGATCAGAGATAATAAATGCCCACCGCAGCAGCACTGATTTAGGCTGAGATACACGGCGCCAGAAGGTTCCGGCCAACGGCTGGGGTTGTCAGGCAGCCGCGGCTCGTGCTTGATGTGGGAACATCCTGGAGGCACCGGTGGCGCCGCCCAAGCTATGGGAATAGAGCCCGAAAAACAGCCATACCGGAGTTGTAAATGATCCGCACCAAGCCGCTTCTCACCATGCCAATTGAAGTCGAAACGCCGTTGCAGATGGTCGGCAAAACTCCTTTTGGTGATCGTCGTATCGCCAAAGTCACGGGCGGGAGTTTCTCCGGCCCAGAGCTCAATGGCACGGTGTTGCCAGGCGGCGGTGACTGGCTGTTAATGCGCGCCGACGGAGTGCTGCAACTGGATGTGCGCATTACGCTGGAAACGGATGATGGCGCGCTGATCTATATGACCTATCGCGGCCTTCGCCATGGCCCGGAGGCGGTGATGGAGCGGGTCAATAAGGGCGAAGATGTGGACCCGTCGGAATATTATTTCCGTATCGCGCCGTTTTTTGAAACCGGCGCCGCCAAATATGACTGGCTCAACCGCACACTTGCCATCGGCACCGGACATCGCCTGGCAGCCGGGCCAGTCTATGAAATTTACCAGGTTTTATAAAAGCCAAACCCGGATTTTGTGATTCATATATCTGCCGCCAGCGCCAGTTACACCAACAGGAAAATATTTACCGAATAGCATTTAGGAAGTTAACGGCGGGAATGCCGGGCAGTAGGAGTGCTTTATTCAGCCGCGCTACCACGCGCTTCGACCTGCGCGCGCAATTCTTCAAGCAAGCCGTCCATACCTTTGCGCTTGATCACCGACGCAAATTCAACGCGGTGGGTATGGAGCATGCTGATACCTCCAACATTAATATCAACCACCCGATAGCCGCCCCTGATCATCCGCACACGAAAATCCACACCAACCGGCGTACCGCCCGACGGCCTGAGAATTCGCGTCCGCACCAACATGTCGCCTTCAGTGCCTGCCTTGACCGTCTTCAGTATTTCGAAGGTTTGGCCATTGTATGAATCAAAGCGGCTGGCATAAACTCGGACTATGAAGTCAACAAATATATCCGAGTAAGCTTCGCGCTGGTATTTTGTCGCGGTTTTCCAGTGACGCCCCAAAACGAAGCGGCTAATAGTCTGGATATGAAATCCCTCAACCAGGATGTTGCGGAATGCGGCTTCGCGCTCGACAAACGTAGAGCCTTCTTTTTTGCCCAGCACGCTAATGGCGCGCTCCCCCAAGCTCTGAACAACATCGCCCGCCTGGTCATCGGCAGCGCTGGCTGAAGCGCCAAATGAAGAAAGCGAGAACATCAACAGAGCGACCAACGCGACCGTCTGGCGGCGTCCCACAATGCCCCCCAACGAGAGCACATAAAACAGCTTCATTCGCTGCTTACCTTGTCAACACCCACAACGTCATCGCTGGCTGCCTGATCAAACTCATCACCCATAACGTCCCATATCGTGATACTCGGGATGGGCAGGGTCGACGGCAATTTGCCATTGCGAATTTCATTGCCGCGATGTTGGCGATAGAGCTCCCGCATGGCGGCATAATGATCTATCGAGGTTGCTTTCAGCACCGCTAATTCGTCAATATATCTGGAGCGCAGATCGATACCGCGGACAATCGAGCGCTGCCAACTCTCATGCTCCCGCAAGGCGCGGGTAAACGGGTCCATAAGCCAATCCACGGCCATGCCGGCAGTATCGCGCGGGTTGGATGGGCCGAATAATGGAAGCATCAGGAACGGCCCCTCACCAACGCCCCAGACGGCCAGCGTCTGGCCAAAGTCTTCGGGTGTTCTCGAGAAGCCAATGCCTTCGGCAACATCAAAAACGCCACCGAGGCCAATGGTAGAATTAAAGGTAAAGCGCAGCATTGAGGTAGCGGCGCGCTCCAATTCCCACTGCAATAAGCCATTGAAAAAATTAACTGGCTCGCCGAGATTGTTCAGCATGTTGGTAGCGCGCTCGCGGCCCCATCTCGGCACGATTCCGACATATATATTAGCCATGGGAGAAAGCAGAACAGCGTCTATGGTGTCATTTACGGCGAAGGTAATCCGATTAATATCCTCAAACGGATCATTCACAGAATATTCTTCATCGTCATAATTTTCCGGCGCAGTCGCAGAAGCGCAACCGGCGACGATGCCTATCACCATCAACATGGCTAGCATTTTCCCTAAGCGCATTATTCTTGTTGTTGCTGCCGCAAACGTCACATGCCCGCCCTCAAATGCCGGTTTCCCAATCACCCGCGCCAAAATAAACGACGCTAAAGCTAATAACCATGCCACCCATTGGCACATAACCAAGCCTTCCCAGACTCGACCGGCTCCTACAGTATAGCAAGACTATTGTTATTCAATTAACCGATTTGCACCAAGCCCGTTATTTTAGCAACAGCTGGAGGGGTCGTGAGATCCTTGCAAATATCTCTGTCACCCAACCGCACTCCCAAGCCTGTTCAAACCTTCATTTAGTACGTAAACTCAACAAATAGTTAGCATATATCCAGTCAAAAAACCAGCGCTACAAAGCGCCAACCTCAAACGAAGCCATCTGAATAAGAGCCATTGTGACAATTATGCCATATACCTGATTAATTCCGCATCAACAAATAATAGTTAATAAGGATCAAAGCCGCTACCATCCAGGGAATGTATAGCTAACACTTTAAAAATAAATAATACCAATGTCGGCGCAAATATTTTTCTCAATCTGCGCCATAGCCTCAGCCGAAATGCGCCAGCACGTTCCGACTGCAAGCTCACAGAGCTTTAGCCGTTTGTGCAATTTCACATTAACTAATTGAAATTATGCTAATTTTTGAACCAAATCGAGCGTCCATTGAGTGCGCGCGAATCGCACATGCCCTCCGCTGTTAACCAGAGACAGGTCGATGTCCTCCCCGGCTCCGACAAGTAATGTATCTTGAGAAAATTCCACGGAGCCCGGACAATCAAGCACTGTTAAAGTCGTGCCGCTGTGCTCAAATGTCGCAGTGTTGACTTCCACTCCGGACTGGCGCGCACGCGCCTCGGGAAAACCATCACCGAAACAATTGCCGTCGCGCACACTGCCTCTTCGGGTAATGGCGCCGGCAATCGATAACATGCTTTCGAGAAGCGTTGTTTTACCGCTTGTATAGGGGCCCACCAGAGCCACGCTCCGCAGCCCACCAGCTATATCGCTCATAATTTCTCCCTTTATCCGCGTTCGTCTCATGCGGAATTTTATCTCAATTCTCCTTATTCACTCGCCGTAGAACTGCGCTGTTCGGCATCTTGTTATTGCTCCTATTTGAATGGCTCCAGCGCTGCCCATTTTTTTGCAACAGAGGTTTTTTTAAGCGCGTCGACACAAGCCGCGATAAAGCACTGCAGGAGCCACCTAACCGAGCCAGACAAAATAACAATTTACCACCGCACTGGCGTCATGGCGGGCGGCGGATTATCTTGCTCTACTCTGCCTATAGGAGAATTTGATGAGCATTTGGGGAAAAATAGTTGGCGGCGCGGCGGGCTTTGCCCTCGGTGGGCCGATCGGCGCGCTGGTCGGCGTTGCCGCCGGACATATTGTTGACCGGGCGAGCGGCGGACGCGGCCGCCTTTCCGGCAATTCTGCCGCACCGGGCCTGGAGACCAAACGCCAGGTTTTCGCCGTCGCGCTGATCGTTCTCTGCGCCAAAATGGCCAAGGCCGATGGCCAGGTGACACGCGATGAGATCGAAGCGTTCAAACGCATCTTCCGCGTGCCGGAGAACGAGATGGAGCAGGTTGGCCAGATATTTAACGAGGCGCGGCGCGAATCAACCGGCTTTGAGCCCTATGCCGAGCAGGTCATGGAGATTTTCCCGCACAACAAGCACGTGCGCGAAGAATTGTTGGCCGCGCTTTTTCACATCGCCCAGGCAGACGGCATTATTCATGAAGCAGAGCTTGCCTATCTCAAAGGCGTCGCCAGAATTTTGCAATTCGACGAGCGGGATTTCGACCGCATCTTCTCCAGCCATCTCGGCTCGGATGATGCCGACCCCTATCAAATATTGGGCGTCGACAAAAAAGCTACTAATGACGAGATCAAAAGCGCCTACCGCGACCTGATGCGCGAGAACCATCCCGACCGCCTGATGGCCGAGGGCTTGCCACAGGAGATGATCGATGTGGCAAACGAGAAGGTGGCGCATATTAATGACGCCTATGACCGCGTCTCTAAAGTGCGCGGAATTAAATGAACCCAGCCGCGCCACGCGTGGCTTGTTGATCGCTCTGCCCAAGTGAAGCCCTGGCATATCCTGCTCGCCGTCTCCATGGCGATGCTATGGGGCTTCGGCTTCGTGACCAGCAAATATGCCGCTGGCCACATGCCGCCACTGTTTTTTCTCGCTCTGCGCTTTATTGCCGTATCGCTTCTGCTGATCTGGTTTGTGCGCCTGCCGCGCGGTCGTTTCGTGGCGGTCATGCTGTTTGCCCTCAGCATGGGTGCGGGCCATTTCGGCCTGTTCTACATTGCCCTCGACCTTGGCGTCGAAGCCTCTACGGCGGCGATCATCTGGCAGACCCAGGTACCGATGACAGTATTGCTCGCCGCCCTGTTTTTAAACGACAGGCCGGGCTGGGTCGGCGTGCTTGGTATCGTCATCGCCTTTGGCGGCGTGTTCTTTCTGGTGGGCGAGCCGCGCCATTTTGACAATCTGTTCGCCATCGGGCTGGCGCTTATCTCCTGCGTCATGTGGGCGGTGGCCAATATTCAGGCCAAGAAACTGACCGATGTGGCGCCGCTGGCGCTCAATGCCTGGATGTCGGTGTTCTCGGCCATCATGCTGCTGATCTGCTCGCTCCTTTTCGAACAGGATCAAATAACGCGCTATTGGGTCGCCGATTGGCGCCTGCATAGCTCGCTTGCCTATCAGGTGGTGGCCTCAACCGTGATTGCCTATTGGGTATGGTATTTTCTCCTGCGTCGCTATCCGGTGTCGCAGATCACCGGCTTCATGCTTCTGGTACCGTTTTTTGGCGTGCTCTCGGGAATCTTCGTATTAAGTGAGCCAATCACCTGGCCAACGGCGCTCGGCGGCATCGTCACCCTGATTGGTGTCTCGCTGATCATTTTTACCAAGCGCTCCGGTGCGAGCGAAGTGCAAAGCTAGGGACGCCGCGGTGAAAACTGGTCTAAACTGCGCGCCATGACACTAACCTATAAAGACTGGCCGACACCCAACCAAGACGAGCGTCCGTTGAGCGCCGATGGCCGTGCGGATAAAATCGATGTGCTAGTGCTGCACTATACCGGCATGAACTCGGCGCTGGAGGCGCTCGAGCGCATGCGCGACCCTGAATTCAAGGTTAGCGCCCATTGGTGCATCGACGAAAACGGCCAAATTTTCCGTCTCGTGCCGGAAGAATTGCGCGCCTGGCATGCCGGCCTCAGCTATTGGCGCCGGCGCAATCTGGTGAATGATGTTTCGATTGGCATCGAATTGGTCAATCCGGGCCATGAATTCGGCTACAGACCGTTTCCCGGTGCGCAAATGGATGCGCTGATCGCGCTCTCAAAAGAGATTCTCGGACGCTACGATATTCCATCGGCCAATGTTGTCGGCCATGCGGATATCGCGCCGCAGCGCAAACAGGACCCCGGCGAGCTGTTTGATTGGGCGCGCCTTGCCCGTGAAGGTATCGGTGTGTGGCCGCGTGGCGCCGGCGAGCCGAGTAATAGCGCACCAGCGCTGGCCAAAGGCGCACGCGGCGCCACGGTTAGAGCGTTTCAGAAGAATTTGTTTGATTTCGGCTACGGCCTCTATGTCGATGGCGATTACGGCGAAGAAAGCGAAGCCATTGTGCGCGCCTTCCAGCGCCATTTTCGCCAAGCCCGGGTGGACGGCGTCGCCGATGGCGCAACACGGGCAATTCTCGAACATCTCCTTGCACAAACCACGCGCCCGGCTTGACTGCCTGGACGAGGCGCATAGTCTGAACCTCGCCAGACGGTCGGATGGCCGCCGGTGCAATCGTTTTACGACTGCACTGGAGGAAAGTCCGGGCTCCACGGGAATACGGAGCCGGGTAACGCCCGGCGAGGGTGACCTCAGGGAAAGTGCCACAGAAAGCAAACCGCCTGTCCAACCATCATGCTTGCGCGATGGCGGCGGGTAAGGGTGAAAGGGTGCGGTAAGAGCGCACCGCGCTGCCGGTAACGGTGGCGGCAAGGTAAACCCCTCCGGGAGCAAGACCAAATAGGGGCGGTAGGCTTAATTCTTGAAATTAAGCAGGCGCATTCCCGCGTCACTGCCCGGGTCGGTCGCTAGAGGCGCAGAGCAATCTGCGTCGTAGATGAATGGTCATCACCGTCAATGTGTTAACATATTGACGGATACAGAACCCGGCTTACAGACCGTCTGGCATTTACTTAAAGTGAATATTGCGGCGTTCCTGCATTCACTGCGGCGTTATTTAGTCGTTGGCAGAGATTTGCTTAGTAACGCCACATATAGCGCCACTTAATCCTTTACCCACTATATACAGTGGGGTGAATTTCTGGGACATAGCCTTACTTCCCATACCCAAAAAGAACAAAAAAGGAACAATACTTATTTTTTGTTATTTGAGCTCATCTTTCCGGCACAGGTATCCGATCAATTCGCGAGAGATTTCGTTAATAACTTGTCTTTTATTTTCATTAATTCCCACCAACGATGACTTGTTTTTTATTTGAAATCGTTTGACCCCCAAAAATACCCATGATATCCCATGGTATCCCAAATGCTTGGTTTCGCGCTCTATGTGCGGCGCCCAGGCGCATCAGGCAGTGATTGGGAGACGGGAACTTTTTTTGGGAGCGTGGACTTGGCTTTGTTTACCGGCCATGTCATCAACAAGGTGGATCGCAAGGGGCGGGTCTCCGTTCCGGCGTCGTTCCGTAATGAGCTCGTTAAACTGAGTTTCCCCGGCATCGTTGTTTTTCCCTCGCCCGATGGATTGGCGGCGATTGACGGCGCCGGTATTGATTGGCTCGAATCCTTAAGCGCCAATTTCGGCACCACCAATCCTTTCGCCAACAAACAGCGCAAAGCGCGCATGGCCCTGTTTAGCCAAGTCGAGCGCCTGCCCTTCGACCCGGAAGGCCGCGTTGTCCTGACTCGCACGCTCCTCGATCATGCTGGAATCACTGACAGCATCGCCTTTATCGGCATGGGCGAGACATTCCAGATCTGGCAGCCCGATCAAGGCGCCGCGTTCCTCGACGAGGCTATTGCCGATGCGCCGGCTGAGTTTGAGGAAATGACGCAAAGCGGCCCGGGAGATGAATCCTGATGGCCCGGCGCTCCCCCTCGGATAATTCAAATAAGACCGAATTCGGCCACACGCCGGTGATGCTGGCCGAAGTGATCGAAACCCTGGCGCCGCGCGATGGAGCGATTTATGTGGATTCCACCCTCGGCGCCGGCGGCTATAGCCGCGGCCTGCTGGAGGCAGCGGAGTGCCGCGTTTGCGCCATCGACCGTGACCCGGCGGCGATCGCCCGCGCCGCCACACTGGCGGAAAGCTTCCCCGGGCGGCTGACTTTGATCCAAGGCCGCTTCGGTGAAATGGAACAGCTCCTGGCGCCGCATGGTATCCATCAAGTTGACGGCATCGCCTTCGATCTCGGCGTTTCTTCTATGCAGCTTGACGATGCAGCGCGCGGCTTTTCGTTCCGCTTTGATGCAGCTCTCGATATGCGCATGGGCAACGGCGGGCCGAGTGTTGAGGAAGTCATCAACACGGCCTCTCAGGAAATGCTCGCCGATCTGATTTATGACTATGGCGAAGAGCGCCGCGCACGCGCGGTCGCACGCGCTATCGTTGCAGCGCGCACCGAAGCACCGATCAGCCGCACCAGCCAGCTTGCCGATATTGTGCGCAGTGTGGTGCGCCGCAGCGCCGGCGGCACCGACCCGGCGACCCGGACGTTTCAGGCGTTACGTATTTACGTCAATGACGAGCTCGGTGAACTGGATCTCGGATTGGCGGCGAGCGAACGCATGTTGCGCCCCGGCGGGCGCCTTGCCGTGGTGTCGTTTCATTCGCTCGAGGATCGCCGCGTCAAAACTTATCTTAATACACATAGTGGCTCCCTGCCGCGGCCAAGCCGTCATCTGCCAGAGCGGCCGGTCGACGCGACCACAAAATTGCCGCAACCGAGCTTTAGCTTATTGCGTAAGGGCACCCGCAAACCAAGCGCCGCCGAATGCCGCACCAATCCGCGTGCGCGCTCGGCCCGGATGCGGGCGGCGGAGCGCACTTCAGCGCCGATTATGTCGGAAGGCAGCGCCGCATGAACCGGCCCGCCCTCATTCTGTGGATCGGCTTGCCGGCCATCGTGACCATCGCGCTGCTCCTGGTCAGCTATCAGGTCAAAGGCCTGGAGAGTGAATTGGCCGAGCTTGAGCACGCTGCGTTGACGCAACAGGAAGAGATACATGTGCTGAACGCAGAGTGGAGCTTTCTCAATCGACCGGAGCGGCTCGCCCGTTTGGCCAAGCGCCATCTCGATCTGGCGCCCGTCGCACCAAAGCAGTTGATCACCTTTTCCTATGAGCCGCTGGCCAACGATCTCGCAGCACAAGATTTTGCAGCACAAAATATCGTAATGCAAAACCTCGTAACCCACAGTTTGATAACCAAAGGTTTGGCACAATGAGTGATCTATCGGTCCGCTCGTGGCGTAAAGCCAGCGACGATATGAGCCTCGATACCGGCGATCAAAAGCTGAGCGCTCGTCAGGCAGGTCAGCCGTTGGAAACGGCGCGCACCCGCCTGTTCGTCGCGGGCGCCATATTCGCTCTCTGTTTCGCCGTTCTTGGTGGCCGCCTGGTTCAGCTCTCCTTGCTCGGCGGCGGGCAAAGCCAACAACGGGTTGCCGAACAGCAAGGCGGCGCCTTGACCCTTCAGCGCGCCGATATTGTGGATCGCAACGGCACCCTGTTGGCGACCAACCTGCCGTCCCATTCTCTTTACGTAAATCCATCCCAGGTGCTCGACGCCAATGAAGCGGCGGACAAGATCATCAGCGTCCTTCCCGGCCTCACCCGCGCGGACATTTTCCACAAAGCCAGCGCCAAAGGACAATTCGCCTGGATCAAACGCAACCTCACGCCCGAACAGCATTATGCCGTCAATCGCCTCGGCCTGCCGGGCTTTAGTTTCGAGCGCGAAGAGCGCCGGGTGTATCCGCATGGCGCGCTGTTTGTCCATACCCTGGGTTTTACCGGTGTCGACAATAAGGGTTTGGCCGGCCTGGAAGCGGCGCTTGATGACGATCTGAAACAACTGGCGGCAACGCCCGGCGGCAAGATGGTCACTGCACTGGATAGCCGGGTGCAGCATGTCGTCCATGCCGAGTTAAGCGCCGCCATGATCGAGTTCAAGGCCAAGGGCGCTGCCGGCATTGTGATTGATGTCAACAGCGGAGAGGTGCTGGCGCTGACCAGCCTGCCCGACTTCAGCCCCTATGCGCCGGGCTCCAGCAAAGCCAGCCAACGCTTCAACCGCGCCACCCTCGGCGTTTATGAGCTGGGCTCAACCTTCAAGACCTTCACCACCGCCATGGCGCTTGAATATGACGTCGTCGATATGAATGACCGCTACGACGCCACCAAGCCGCTCAAGGTTGCGCGCTTTACCATTCGCGATGATCACCCGCAAAACCGCTGGCTCGATGTGTCGGAAATCATGATCCATTCCTCGAACATCGGTGCCGCCCAGATGGCGCGCGATGTCGGCGCCGAGCGCCAAAAGGAATTTCTCGACCGCCTTGGTATGCTGTCACCCTTGCCGTTTGAGCTAGCCGAAAATGGCCGCCCCCTAGCGCCGCGCCATTGGCGTGAGATTAACACCATGACCATTGGCTTCGGCCATGGCATCGCGGTGACGCCGCTTCACCTGATCAGCGGCTTCGCCACATTGATCAATGGCGGCATCAAAACCACACCGACCCTGTTGCGTAACGACACCCCGCAGACGGAAGAAAATGGCGGCGAGCGCGTGATCGCGCGCGAGACCTCTGATTCAATGCGTACCCTGATGCGCATGGTTGTTGAGCAGGGCACCGGCAAGAAGGCCGAAGCCGAAGGTTATCTGGTTGGCGGCAAGACTGGTACAGCAGAGAAAGCCACCGTTGGCGGCTATAAAAAGAACGCCCTGATCACCACATTCGTCGGCGCCTTCCCCATGGACGCGCCGCGCTATGCCGTCCTCGTCATGCTCGACGAGCCGCACGGCAACAAGGCAACGCACGGCTATGCCGGCGCCGGCTGGAACGCCGCACCGGTGCTGGGCCGCATTGTGTCACAAATCGCACCGATGCTCGGCGTCATGCCACTTCTGCCGTCGAGCACAGAAGACAACAACGAAGACGACAACCAAGACAACACGCAATTGCTGGTGCGGGCCGCTGGAAAGGGCCGCCATTTTGCGTCTTACTGAACTGACAAAGGGAAGTCAGCCGGCGTATGAGGGGACAGCTGTGGACATAACGGGCCTGACATCGAATTCGCGTGATGTCCGCCCGGGCTATCTGTTCGCGGCACTCGATGGCAGCCGTGTGCGTGGCGCCGATTTCATCTCCGAAGCCCCGCGTCTTGGCGCCGCTGCGGTTCTGGCGCCACCGGGCACAGAGGTCGATAGCGCGCCGCCGGGCGGCGCTACGCTGATCACCGATGAAAACCCACGCCGCCGCTTTGCAGAAATGGCGGCGCGCTTTTTTGAACGTCAACCGCGCACCATCGCCGCCGTCACCGGCACCAACGGTAAAACCTCGACCGTCTCGTTCCTGCGCGAATTGTGGCGCAGCGATGGACGAAAAGCGACCAGCCTTGGCGGCCTCGGCGTTGAAGGGGACGCGCCAACGTCGGCAACAGCGCTCACAACTCCCGACTCGGTAACGCTGCACCGCACGCTGGCGGCCCTGGCGGACGCCAATATCAGCCATTGCGCCTTGGAAGCCTCGAGCCATGGCCTCGATCAATATCGCCTCGATGGCACCCGGATTTCGGCTTGCGCCTTCCTCAACCTGACGCGCGACCATCTGGATTATCACCACGATCTCGAAACCTATTTCACCGCCAAGGCGCGGCTGTTTGCCGAAGTAATGCAGCCCGGCGGCGATGGGGTATTGAACGCGGACTCACCCTATAGCCAGCGCATCGCCGAAATCTGCCGAGCGCGCGGCCACCGGGTCATCTTGTTTGGCCATACGGAAGGTGACATCCGCTTGGTCGAGCGCAGTGATGAAGATTCAGGACAGCGCATCAAAATCGAACTACTCGGCCAAACCTACGACCTCCGTATTGCCCTGCCCGGCGCCTTTCAGGTCGACAATCTAATGGCCGCTGCTGGCCTCGCAATGGCCACTGGCATGAGCGCGGACGCCATTGCCGCCGGCCTACCGCAGCTTGCCGGCGTGCGTGGCCGCCTCGAATTGGTGGCGGATCTCGACAATGGCGCACCTATATATATCGATTACGCACACACGCCCGATGCCTTGTCCGCCGCGCTTAGCGCGCTTCGGCCCCATGCGCAGGGGCGGTTGATCGTTTTGTTCGGCTGTGGCGGAGATCGCGATAGCGGCAAGCGGCCGCAAATGGGCCAGATCGCCGCCGATCTAGCCGATATGGTTTTCATCAGCGATGACAATCCGCGTTTTGAGGATGCCGCATCGATCCGCAGCGAAATTGTCGCCGCCTGCCCGGGCGCCATCGAAATCGCCGGGCGCGGCGAAGCCATCGCCGCCGCCATCGCCGAGCTGCGCCAAGAAGATCTGTTGCTGATTGCCGGCAAAGGCCATGAGCAGGGCCAGACTATTGCCGAGCGCGTTATACCCTTTGATGACGGCGAAACCGCGCGCCGCGCCGTTATGGCGCAATCGCGCGGTGGCGCCGAGATCCCATCATGAACGAACAAACCTTACAGGTGCTGTGGAGCGCGGCGCAAGCGGTCGATGCCACGGGCGGAAAAACTGTCGGCGATTGGTGCGCCAACGGCGTTTCCATCGATAGCCGCACGCTCGCGCCGGGCGATCTGTTCGTCGCTCTTAAAGGTGCTAACCATGATGGCCATGACCATGTGCGTGCCGCCCTTAATAGCCTTGCGGCGGCGGCCATGGTGACGCATGCGCCAGACGCGGCAAGCGTGGCGGGCGGCGCAAACGTCGCAAACGTCGCAAACGTCGCAAACGCCTGTGGGCCGCTGCTGATCGTGCCCGACAGTTTCGACGGTCTCTATGCGTTGGCCAAGGCGGCGCGGGATCGCAGTAACGCCCGTATCATTGCCGTCACCGGCAGCGTCGGCAAAACCAGCAGCAAGGAATTACTCGCCCGCGCTTTGGCGCCCATGGCGCCTGAAGGCCGCGTCTCGGTCAGTGCCGGTAATCTCAATAATTATATTGGTGCGCCGCTCAGCCTGGCGCGCCTGCCAGCCGAGGCGGAATTTGGCGTGTTTGAGCTCGGCATGAATCAGCCCGGTGAAATCGCACCGCTGTCCCGCCTGGTGCGCCCGCATGTGGTGTTGATCACCAATGTGGAGGCAGTACACACGGAATTTTTTGGTTCTGTTGATGAGGTTGCCGCCGCCAAGGCCGAGATCTTCGCCGGGCTCGAGCCGGGCGCGGTGGCCGTCCTCAATCGCGACAATGTCTATTTCGATTATCTCAAAGCAGAAGCGGAGAATGCTGGTGTTGGCCGCATCATCTGTTTTGGGCGCGACGCCAAGGCCGATGCCCGGCTGCTCGACTGGACACCCGATGCCGACGGCGGGTTGGTGGAAGCGGATATTTGCGGCACCCGGTGCAGCTACCGCCTGGCACTAAGCGGCGAACATTGGGCGCTAAACAGCGTCGCCGTTCTTGCCACCGCATTTGCCGCCACAGTCGCCTCCGGCGCACGCCTGGAAGACGCCGCCAAGGCCCTCGGCGAACAAAAGGCCCTGCCCGGTCGCGGTGCGCGCCACCGTCTCGAGCATGATGGCGGCCTATTCGACCTGATCGATGAATCCTATAACGCCAGCCCGGTCGCTGTGCGCGCCGCCATTGCCGGCCTGCAAGGCTTTCAGCCCGGGCCCGGCGGTCGGCGCATCGCCGTGCTCGGCGACATGCTCGAGCTTGGCGATGACGCCGCCGAACAACATGCCGCCCTGGCGCCGGTTCTGGAGAATGCCGGCATCGATCTGGTGTTTACCGTTGGCACGCTGATGTCCTACCTCTTCGCCGTCCTACCAAACCATTGCCGCGCCGGCCTAGCCGACAGCTGCGCCGATATTTTGCCGGCGCTCCGCAGCGAAGTACGTCCGGGCGATGTGATGCTGATCAAGGGTTCACTCGGTATCAATATGAAGCCTTTAGTCGATGCCTTTATCGCTGCCGGCGACACTAACGCCATGCGGCAGGAGGGCTAAGACTACCATGCTGTATAATCTGCTCTTCCCGCTTTCCGATTCCA
>Ga0114999_10000688_pt1 | contig 49508 bp, 43 predicted proteins | sample ArcticOcean_MG_C_3_FD_89820 | JGI IMG/M metagenome (GOLD analysis project Ga0114999, IMG submission 89820) | Marine microbial communities from western Arctic Ocean - ArcticOcean_MG_CB8_126 | ecosystem: Environmental > Aquatic > Marine > Oceanic | place: Arctic Ocean: Canada Basin | collected...
CAGGTTGGCTCTGACGGCTGCTTTTGACCCTAAGCGGACATTCATTATGAAGCATAGACCGGCTCCCGGAATGCCCTTAGAGCCTCGCAATTTATAGTGCATATGACAATCGGGAGGCCGCACCGGGACCGATCCCACCGGCGCACTGACGCGGAGGCGAAAGGACACGGCTTCGACCGGCTTGTCGCCGCCTGCGCCGTGGAAAAAGATGCGCTGGTGCGCCGCGGCAAAATCGCCCGCAGCCGCTCGACCGTCAGGCCGTCGAGTTCGGCGGGGTCGATGTCGACCGGCACCTCGAAGGCTTGTCCGACAAACCGCATGTCGGCGACTAGGTTCAGCAACAGGTCTTCGCCGAGGCCGATCTCGGCAAACTTCGCCAGCGCTCGATCGCGCATCTCGCCATAGACCTCGGAGATGGCCTTGGGCGCGTCGCGGTCGAGCAGGAGGCGCCGCGTCATGCTCTCGTACTGGATATAGTCGGCGGCCAACAGGCCGAATGCCGAAATGACTCCGGCGTTGGGCGGCACCAGGATCGTGTGCACGCCGAGATCGTCAGCCACTTGCGCGGCGTGCAGCGGGCCGGCGCCGCCGAAGGCGACCATGGCGTAATCGCGCGGGTCCTTGCCGCGCTGGGTGGTGATGATTTGTATCGCCCGGATGATGTTGGCGTTGGCCACCCGAATGGCGCTGTCGGCGATCTCCTGGACACTCATGCCGAGGCGCCCGGCAAGCGTGCCGAACGCCTCTTCCGCGGCATCGGGGTCGATGTCCATCTTGCCGCCGAGAAACGCTTCCCGGCGGATCGTGCCCCGCACCACATGGGCGTCGGTCACCGTCGGCTGTGTGCCGCCGCGGCCGTAGCAGGCCGGTCCCGGATCGGCCCCAGCGCTCTCGGGTCCGGCGCGCAGCATGCCGCCCTCGTCGATCCAGATCAGGCTGCCGCCGCCGGCACCGACCGTGTTGATATCGAGCACGGGCGTGCGTATCGGCAGATTATCGATCTCGAATTCGTTGGTGATCTCGGGGTTGCCGTCTTCGACCAGGCAGACGTCGGTGCTGGTCCCGCCCATGTCGAGGGTGATCAGGTTTTCGAAACCTGAGCGCCCGGCCTGCCGCGCCGCGCCGACCACGCCCGGGCCGGACAGCAATGCCATGATCGCATTGCGCCGCATGTTTTCGGCCGGCAGGCGCCCGCCATTCGATTGCATGACGCTGAAGCGGCCGGTGAATCCTTGCTCCGCCAGGCGGGCGCTGAAGCGCCCGATCTAGCGGTCGATGACCGGCTGCACATAGGCGCTGAGCGTGGTCGTCGACGCGCGCTCGAACTCGCGGAACTCGCGCGTGACTTCCGAGGATAAGGTGACGAGAACGTCGGGCAGGTGGAGCGCGAACAGCTCGCGTAGCGCTTCCTCATGTTCGGGGTTGGCGTAGGCGTTAAGGAGACACACCGCGATCGCCGCATAACCGCCGTCGCTCAGCAGCGGGATGAGATCACGCGCGACCGCGCCAATATCGAGGGCGGTCGCCGCGCTGCCGTCCGGCAGCATGCGCTCGTCGACCTCGTAGCTGCTGCGGCGATCGACGACCGGCAGGGGCTTCTGATAGGCGAGATCGTAGATGTTGGTCCGGTTGTGCCGTTGCAGCGCCAGGATGTCCTTAAATCCGCGCGTCGTGACGAAGGCGATCGGAAAGCCCTTGCGTTCGAGCACAGCATTTGTCGCCACGGTCGAGCCGTGTGCCAAATCTTCGATAGACTCGAACGGAATGCCGCTTTCGATCAGCGCGTTGAATGCGCCTTCGTCTGGGCTCGCCGGGACGCTCGGCACTTTCGCGATCTGCACGCCTGACGGCCCGATGGCCACGAGGTCGGTAAAGGTTCCGCCGACCTCGACACCCACTCTCATCGCCTTCATCTCCCTCGGCCCGGGCCGGCGTTCGTTGCGCGCATATTCAGCCGTTCGATCACGAGAAGTACATCGTGATGTTTGCGTCGGTCAAGATCAGGTTCCCGCACCACCAGGCGCATGCCTAGGTTCCGCGATATTATTTAGTGCGGTTAATATGATGGACCTATACACCCGCGCGGCCCTATAAACCGCTTCATGAATGAGATTTCCTTTATCAAGATGCATGGTCTCGGCAATGATTTTGTCATTGTCGACACGCGCGCCGGCGATGTCGCGCTCGATTCCCAGCGCGTTCGGGCGATTGCCGAGCGCCGTATGGGCGTCGGCTGCGACCAATTGTTGGAAATATGCCCGCCACAATCCGACGAAGCCGTGGCCTTCATGCGCATTTGGAATGCCGATGGCGGCCAAGTCGAGGCGTGCGGCAACGGCGCGCGCTGTGTCGCCGCCTTTCTGATGGGCGAAGGCGGCACCACCGAGGTCGCCATCGAGACCCAGGCTGGGCTGTTGCAGGCCTCTTCCGCTGGCGATGGCCAAGTCGCCGTCGATATGGGCGAGGCGCGCGTCGCGTGGCAGGAAATCCCGCTGGCGCGCAAGATGGATACGCTGGAACTCAAGCTTTCGCTCGGCGGGCTCAGCGCCCCGGTGGCGGTGAGCATGGGCAATCCGCATGCGGTATTTTTCGTGCCCTCTGCTGCCGATGTGAAATTGGCCACCCTCGGGCCGAAACTGGAGACCCATAAGCTCTTCCCCGAGCGCGCCAATATTGGCGTCGCCGAGGTGATCGATGACGCCAATATCCGCCTCCGTGTGTGGGAGCGCGGCGTCGGCATCACCCAGGCTTGCGGCACCGGCGCCTGCGCTGCGCTTGTCGCCGCTTCCCGGCGCGGCCTGACCGGGCGCAGCGCCACCGTTACTCTCGACGGCGGGCCGCTCGAAATCGAGTGGCTTGATAACAATCATGTGCGCATGACCGGGCCAGTCGCCACCAGTTTCATGGGCTTGCTGCTGTGAGGGGTTTGCTGCTGTGAGCGCGCCCGAAATCGTCACCTTCGGCTGCCGCTTGAACGCCTTCGAATCGGAAATCATGCGCGGCCATGCCGCTGCCGCCGGCCTTGAGCGCGCGGTGATCTTCAACACCTGCGCGGTGACGGCGGAAGCCGAGCGCCAGGCGCGCCAGGCGATCCGGCGCGCACGGCGCGCCGACCCCAAGGCCCGCATCATCGTCACCGGCTGCGCCGCACAGATCGATCCCGCGCGTTACGCCGCCATGCCCGAGGTCGACCGCGTGATCGGCAACGCCGAAAAGCTCCATGCCGCGAGTTTTCTGCCGAGCGATACCACGCCGATTGCGGTCAACGACATCATGTCGGTGCGCGCCACCGCGCCGCATCTGATCGCCGGCTTCGAGGGCCGCGCACGCGCCTTCGTCCAGGTGCAGAACGGCTGCGACCACCGCTGCACCTTCTGCATCATCCCCTATGGCCGCGGTAATAACCGCAGCGTGCCGTTGGGTGAGATCACCGCCCAGGCCCGCGCCCTGGTCGAAAGCGGCAGCTGCGAGCTGGTGCTGACCGGCGTCGATCTCAGCTCCTATGGCCGCGACCTGCCAGGTACACCCAGCCTCGGCCAGGCAGTGCGCCGCTTGCTCGCCGCCGTTCCGGAACTCCAGCGTCTCCGCCTTTCCTCGCTCGACCCGGCGGTGATCGACACCGATCTCAAGCGCCTGATCGCCGACGAGCCGCGCCTGATGCCGCATATCCATCTCAGCGTTCAGGCCGGTGATGACATGATCCTGAAGCGCATGAAGCGGCGCCACAATCGCGCCGACATCCTCAGCCTCGCCGCCGAGCTGCGTGCGCTCCGCCCCGGCATCGCGCTCGGCGCCGATCTGATCGCCGGCTTCCCGACCGAAAGCGATGAGATGTTCGCCAATAGTCTCAGCATCATAGCCGAAACCGGGCTCACCTGGCTGCATGTGTTTCCCTATTCGCCGCGCGCCGGCACCCCCGCAGCGCGCATGCCGCAACTGCCGCGCGCCCTGATCCGCGCGCGCGCGGCGCGTCTCCGTCAAGCCGGCGACGCCGCGGTGATCGATTTTCTCGACACGCAGGTGGACAAGGTGCAAGACATTCTCGTCGAGCAAGCCGATAGCGGGCGCAGCGCGCATTATGCAACCGTGCGCTTGGCCGGCGGATCGCCCGGCGAGGTGCTGGCGGCGCGCGCACTCAGGCGTGACGGGCCGGTATTGATCGCCGAGGCCGCTGCGTGAGCAAACCCGAGCCGGCCAAACGCGGCGGTTGGCTCGCCCGCCTCAAAGCCGGCCTCAGCCGCACCTCCAGCACACTCGGCAGCGGCATCAGCGGCATCTTCGCACGCGGGCAGCTCGACGACGCGGCGCTGGAAGAGCTTGAGGAACTGCTGATTCTCGGCGATATGGGCGCCGCCACAGCGGCTGAGCTGACCGCCGCGCTGGCCCAGGAAAAGTTCGGCAAGGAGGTCAGCGCCGAGGAAGTCCGCGCCGCCCTGGCCGATCAAATCACTGCCATTCTCGAGCCGGTGGCGCAGCCATTCCCAATATCCCGCACCGCCAAGCCGCATGTCGTGCTGGTCGCCGGGGTGAACGGCACCGGCAAGACCACCACCGTCGGCAAGCTCGCCAGCCAGTTCCGCGCCGACGGCCTCACCGTGATGATGGCCGCCGCCGATACCTTCCGCGCCGCGGCGGTCGAGCAGTTGAAAATCTGGGGTGAGCGCACCGGCTGCGCGGTGGTCGCCCGCGATGGCACCGGCGGCGACCCCGCCGGCCTCGCCTATGACGCCCTCGCCCGCGCCCGTGAAGAAGGCATCGACGTGCTGCTTATCGACACCGCAGGCCGGCTGCAAAACAAAGCCAATCTGATGGCCGAATTGCAAAAGATCGACCGCGTGGTGAAAAAACTCGACGCCGCCGCGCCGCATACCCGCCTCCTGGTGCTCGACGCCACCACCGGGCAAAACGCCCATTCCCAGGTCGAGGTTTTCCGCCAGGCGGTCGATATCGACGGCTTGATCGTCACCAAGCTCGACGGCACCGCCAAGGGCGGCGTGCTGGTGGCCCTCGCTCAGCGCTTCGGCCTGCCGGTTTATGCCCTGGGTGTCGGCGAGGCGGTCGAGGATTTGCGCCCCTTCGAAGCACGCGAATTCGCCCGCGCCCTGATGAACCTGGAATCCTAGACGGCGCTCGTCGTATTGGGTTTGTAATCTCCGGTCTCGCCGTCGGGATTGGTGAACGGCGCGAACGCGGCCGCGTCCTTCACTTCGGCATATTGAGTTAGCGCCCACCGGACCGAGGGAAAAGCCAGATCCGCCCACGGAATCTCCGCCGGTGTAAACAGGCCGACCTCGGCGCTCTCTTCACCCGCGGCAACCTCCTCGCTCAACAATTCTGCCCGATAGATAAGCTGCACCTGGCTAATGCGCGGAATGTTATAGACCGCGAGTAGCCCATCGAGACGCAGTTCCGCGCAGGCTTCCTCGCGCGCTTCGCGGAGCGCGCCCTGCTCCGAGCTTTCGTTGAGCTCCAGATAGCCCGCCGGTATCGTCCAATAACCGCTGCGCGGCTCGATGGCACGGCGGCACAGCAGAATGCGCCCCGCGCGCGCTGCGACCGCGCCGACCACAATCTTGGGATTGTCGTACTGGATATAGCCGCAGGCATCGCACACCAGGCGCTCCATATTATCGCCCGCCGGGATGTTGCGCCGGATCGGCCCGCCTGATTCCGGATAGGTTGCCATGGTATTAAGTATGAGGCTGAGGCCGGGACGCGTCCAGCCTCGCCGCGCGAGATAATGCCATTCTCCGCTTTGATCCGGTACACTCAAGCCGATCGAACGCCGTTAGGGGAGAACAAAATGCGCTGGCTTGCCGCTCTGATGATGGGGATGTTGCTGCTCCCTGCTCAGTTTGCTGTCGCCGCTGAGAGCGGTGGCGCGCGCCACGGCCTGTCGCTGTTCGGCGATTTGAAATATTCGCCGGGATTTGCGCATTTTGAATATGTCGACCCGGAAGCGCCCAAAGGTGGTGCCGTCGGCCTCGCCACCATTGGTACGTTTGACAATCTCAATCCCTTCATCCTGAAGGGTGTCGAGGCGGCAGCCTCAGGCCTGCCGTTCGATAGCCTGCTTGCCACCTCCCAGGACGAGCCTGACGCCGCCTACGGCCTCATAGCCGAATCGGTGGAACTGGCGGCAGACCGCTCCTGGGTGCGCTTCGTGTTAAATCCCCTGGCGCGCTGGCATGACGGCACCGCGATCACGGCGGATGATGTGGTCTTTACCTTTGAGACGCTGATGGCGAAGGGCCACCCGACCTATCGCATCCTCTATGGCGATGTCTCTGGCGTCGCCAAGCTGTCCGAGCAAGAAGTAGAATTCCGCCTCGCCAATCAAGAGAACCGCAAGTTGCCGTTGCTGATCGGCGGCCTGCAAATCATCTCCAAGGCCTATTACCAAGCCCATGAGTTTGACAAGACGACGCTGACGCCGCCGCTCGGCAGCGGCCCCTATCGCATCGATCGTGTCGATGCCGGCCGCGCGATCAGCTACCGCCGGGTCGATGATTACTGGGCCAAGGATTTACCGGTCAATATCGGGCGCCATAATTTTGACGAAATGAGCTGGGACTATTACCGCGACCGCACCATCATGGTGGAGGCGCTAAAGGCCGGCGAATTCGACTGGCATGAGGAATTTACCTCCAAGACCTGGATGACCGCCTATGACCTGCCCGCCATCGATGCCGGTGTGATGATCAAGGAAGTGCTGCCCGACAATACGCCATCCGGCGTGCAGGCATTTTTCTTCAACACCAGGCGCGACAAGTTCAGCGACCGCCGCGTGCGCCACGCGCTCTCCTATGCTTTCGATTTCGAATGGACCAACAAGAATATTTTCTATGGCCTGTATGCGCGCATGGCGAGCTTTTTTGAGAATTCAGATTTGGCGGCGCGTGGGCTTCCGGAAGGCGCAGAGCTTGGGTTGCTGGAGCCCTATCGCGGCCGCGTGCCGGAGGAGGTTTTCTCCACCGAATTCAAGCCGCCCGTAACTGACGGTTCAGGTCGCAACCGCCGCAATCTGCGCGATGCCGGTATCCTGCTTGATGATGCTGGCTGGCCGCTGGTTGACGGCAAACGCGTCAGCACCGTGTCGGGCGAGGCGTTGACGCTTGAAATACTCTATTTCTCGCCGACCTTTGAGCGCGTCTTTGGGCCCTATGCGCGCAATCTGGAGCGCCTTGGTATCAGTGTGACGATGCGCCTGGTCGATGCCTCGCAATATGTCAAAAGACTGGAGGATCATGATTTCGATGTCACCACCCGGCGCTTCGTGCAGCAGCTTTCGCCGGGGGCGGAATTGTGGAGTTATTTTGGCTCCGCCGCGGCAGACCAGCGCGGCGCGCTCAACTCTGCCGCAATCAAAGACCCGGTGGTGGACGAACTGATTGCCAAAATTCTCGCCGCGCCCGACCGCGAGAGCATGAAAATTGCCGCGCGGGCGCTAGATCGGGTGCTGCTATGGGGCCATTACATCGTGCCGCAATGGTTCAAGGGATCGCACGGCCTGATCTATTGGAATCTATTCAGCCGGCCCCTCATCCTGCCCAAATTTGCGCTCAGTCTCGACACTTGGTGGTTCGATTCCGAGAAAGCGCAAAAATTGACCGACTACCGTAAATCGGTAAATTGACGCCATGCGGCCGGCGCTATTATTTCCTCTAATTCTGCTGTTCTACGCGGCCTTCGCCGTAGCCGGGTCCGGGATCGGTGTGTTGTCGGCACCGGCGGCGGCGGCGGAAGACGGCTATTCCGGACATGGCGTCGCTATGCATGGCGCCCCCAAATACGGCCCTGACTTTAGCCATTTCGACTATGTGAATCCCGATGCGCCCAAGGGCGGCGACGTGCATCTGTCGCGGACCGGCACATTCGATAGCCTCAATCCGTTCATTCTGAAAGGCGTATCCGCCGGTTTTCTCGGTTTGACGTTCGAAACCCTGATGACCTCGTCGCGCGACGAGGCGTTCTCCGAATATGGCCTGATTGCCGGCCGCGTGGAGTTTCCCGCCGACCGGTCATCGGTCACCTTTACCTTGCGTGAGCAAGCGCATTGGCATGACGGCTCGCCAATTACCGTTGACGATGTGATCTTTTCCTTCAAAACATTGACCAAGAAAGGCAACCCGTTCTACCGGGTCTATTATTCCGACATCGTCAGCGTCGAGGATTTGGGCGAGAGGCGGGTGAAGTTCACCTTTTCCGCCGGTGATAATCGCGAGCTGCCGCTGATCGTCGGCCAGCTTGCCATTCTGCCCAAGAAATATTTCGACAGCCATGATTTCGAGAAAACCACGCTGGAGCCGATTCTCGGCAGCGGTCCCTATCGGGTCGATCTGGTGGAGGCGGGCCGCGCCATCTCCTTTCGCCGCGTCGATGATTATTGGGGCGCCGATTTGCCGGTCAACCGCGGCCGAAATAATTTCGAGACGCTGCGCATCGATTATTATCGCGACGATACGGTGGCGCTGGAGGCGTTCAAGGCGCACGAGTTCGATTGGCGCTTGGAGAGCACCGCCAAGGTGTGGGCCAAGTCTTATGGCGGGTCAGCCATTGAGCGCGGCCTGATCAAGAAAGTTGAGATTGCGCATGAGCAGCCGACCGGCCTCAGCGCGTTCGTGTTCAATACCCGCCGGGCGCTGTTTTCCGACCGGCGCGTGCGCCAAGCGTTGGGCTTCGCATTCGATTATGAATGGGCCAACAAAAATCTCTTTTTCGGCACCTATACGCGGACCAGAAGTTATTTCTCGAACTCCGATCTGGCCTCGATAGGACTGCCGAGCGAAGCGGAATTGGCGCTGTTGGAGCCCTATCGCGGGCGCGTTCCGGGCGAAGTGTTCAGCGCTGAATTCGTGCCGCCGGTGAGCGATGGCTCGGGCAAAATTCGCGGCAATTTGCGCGCCGCCAACAAGCTGCTGCGCGCCGCCGGCTGGGCGATCACCGAGGGCAAGCTGGTCCATAGCGAGACCGGTGCGCCGTTTGAATTCGAATTTCTGCTGCAAAGCGGCGGCGCGTTCGAACGCATCGTTCAGGCTTTTGCGCGCAATCTGGAATTGCTCGGCATTACCGTGAACCTTCGCCTGGTGGACCCGGCGCAATATCAAAATCGCATCCAGGAATTCGATTTCGACATGATGTGGGGCGGCTTCGGCCAGTCGCTCTCGCCGGGCAATGAACAGCGCGATTTCTGGGGCAGCGCCGCTGCCGGCGTGCCGGGCAGCCGCAATCTGATCGGCATCAACGACCCGGTGGTCGATGACCTGATAGAGGCGGTCATCGCGGCGCCGGATCGCGAAGGATTGATTGCCGCATCGCGGGCACTCGACCGGGTCCTGCTGTGGGGCCATTATGTGGTGCCGCTCTGGCACCTGCGCTCATATCGTCTGGCCTATTGGGACATCTTCGGCCGGCCCGAGGTGACGGCGCGCTACGATCATGGCTTCCCAAGCACGTGGTGGATCGATGCCGTGCGCCTGCAAGCCATCGAGCGCGGTGTAGAGAGCCTGGATCAATAGGGCCAAAAGGGCGGGTTCAACAGCCGATGTTCGCCTATCTCATCCGCCGCTTATTGCTCATCATTCCGACGCTGTTCGGAATCATGGTGATCAACTTTTTCATCGTTCAGATCGCGCCGGGCGGGCCGGTCGAGCAGGTAATCGCTGAGCTCAGCGGCACCGCCGTCGATGCCACCGCCCGCATATCGGGTTCACAAGTGGGTGAGACCGGTGCGGTGGGTCAAACCGCCGGCGCCGCGCTAGGCGATATCTCCAGCAAATATCGCGGCGCACGCGGCCTCGATCCGCAGCTCATCAAAGATTTGGAAAAGCAGTTCGGCTTCGACAAACCGATTGGCGAGCGCTTTCTGTTGATGATGGAGCGCTATGTCCAATTCGATTTTGGCGACAGCTTCTTTCGGGACCGCAGTGTTATCGATCTGGTCATGGACAAGCTACCGGTGTCGATTTCGCTTGGTCTCTGGACCACGCTGCTCGCCTATCTGATCTCGATTCCGCTCGGCATCGCCAAGGCGGTGCGCGATGGCTCGCGCTTCGACGTGTGGACCAGCGGCGCCATATTCGTCGGCTATGCGATTCCGAGCTTTCTCTTTGCCGTGTTGCTGGTGGTGCTGTTTTCAGGCGGTAATTTTTTGAATTGGTTTCCGTTGCGCGGCCTTGTTTCCAACGATTGGGAAACTTACTCGCTCGGCGGCAAAATCATCGATTATCTCTGGCATTTGGTCCTGCCGATTGTTGCCCTGATGATAGGTGGCTTCGCCACGCTAACCATGCTGACCAAGAATTCGTTTCTTGAGGAGATCAACAAGCAATATGTCATCACCGCGCGCGCCAAGGGCTTGAGCGAGCGCCGGGTGCTGTATGGTCACGTTTTTCGTAACGCCATGTTGATCGTGGTGGCCGGTTTCCCCGCCGCCTTTGTAGGCATCCTGTTTACCGGCGCGCTGCTGATCGAGATTATTTTTTCACTCGATGGGCTTGGTTTGCTCGGCTATGAGGCGCTCATCGGGCGGGACTATCCGATCATCTTCGGCACTCTGTTCGTCTTCACTCTGCTCGGGCTGGTGGTCAATTTGATCGGCGACATGATGTATGTGGTGATCGACCCGCGCATCGATTTCGAGCGGCGCGAGGTTTAGGGAATGTCGATCCGGCTCTCCCCGATGTCGCGACGGCGGCTGCGCAATTTCAAGGCCAACCGGCGCGGCTATATCTCGATGTGGATATTTCTCGTGCTGTTCATCCTGTCCGCGCCGGCCGAGTTCATCGCCAACGACAGCCCGTTGATCGTCAAGTTTGACGGCGAGTATTATTTCCCTGTCATCGCCAGCTACGCCGAAACCGAATTCGGCGGTGAATTCGAAACCGAGGCCGATTACCGGGACCCCTTCGTACGCGACCTGATCGAAGAAAAAGGCTGGATGCTGTGGCCGGCGGTTGAATACAACCATCAGACCATAAATTATGATCTGCCGACGCCGGCACCTTCGCCGCCGTCTTCGGCCAACCCGCTCGGTACCGATGATCAAGGGCGCGATGTCCTCGCGCGGGTGATCTACGGCTTCCGCATATCGGTTTTGTTCGGCCTGATCCTCACCGTGGCGAGTTCCATCGTCGGCATCGCCTCTGGCGCTGTGCAGGGATATTTCGGCGGGTGGCTGGATCTAATATTTCAGCGCTTCATCGAGATTTGGTCTGGCTTGCCGACCCTGTTCATCCTGATCATCGTCGCCAGCATCATCACGCCCAGTTTTTGGAGTTTGTTGGCGGTGCTGTTCATCTTTAGCTGGATGAGTCTGGTGGGAGTCGTGCGCGCGGAATTCCTGCGTGTGCGTAATTTTGAATATATCCGCGCGGCGCGCGCGCTCGGCGTCAACGACCGCACCATCATGTGGCGCCATGCGCTGCCCAACGCCATGGTCTCGGCGCTGACCTTCCTGCCGTTTATTTTGACCGGCTCTATCACCACCCTGACGGCGCTCGATTTTCTCGGCTATGGCCTGCCGCCGGGCTCGGCCTCGCTCGGTGAGCTGTTGCAGCAAGGCAAGGCCAACTTGCACGCGCCGTGGCTCGGCTTCTCCGGCTTCGTCGTCATCGCGCTCATGCTGAGCTTGTTGATCTTTGTCTTCGAAGCGGTGCGTGACGCGTTCGACCCGCGCAAATTGGTGGCGTGATGGCGGGCGGGCCTCTCCTTCAGGTGCGCGGGCTGGACGTCATGTTCAGCTCCAGCGCTGGCGTGACCCATGCGGTGAAGGGCGCGTCGTTCGATATCCAACGCGGAAAAACCCTGGCCCTGGTCGGTGAAAGTGGCTCGGGCAAATCGGTCTCCGCGCTCTCCATTCTGCAACTGCTGCCCTATCCGGTGGCGTCGCATCCAAACGGCTCGATCCTGTTCGACGGGGAGGAATTGCTCGGCGCTTCCGACCGCCATTTGCGCAGCGTGCGCGGCAACCGCATCTCGATGATCTTTCAAGAGCCCGTCACCTCGCTCAATCCACTCCATTCGATCGGTCGCCAGGTCGCCGAGGCGGTCATGCTGCACCGCGTCTTGCCCAAGGCCCTGGCCTATCGCCGCGCCGAGGAGCTGTTTGAACTGGTGGCGCTGGGCGAGACCGCCAAGCGGCTCAAGGCCTTTCCGCACGAATTTTCTGGCGGCCAGCGTCAGCGCGTGATGATTGCCATGGCGCTCGCCTGCGAGCCCGATCTGCTGATTGCCGATGAGCCGACCACGGCGCTCGACGTCACCGTGCAGGCTGAAATTTTGCGGCTGCTCGACGATCTGCAAACCCGCCTCGGGATGGCGATGCTGATGATCACGCATGATTTGAACATCGTGCGCCATATGGCCGATGACGTCTGCGTCATGAATTCCGGTGAGATCGTCGAGGCTGGGGCGACGGCGCAAATCTTCGAGAATACGCAGCATGAATATACCCAGCATTTGCTCTCTGCCGAGCCCAAGGGCGATCCCCTGGAAATCGACGCGGCGGCGCCTGAGGTCATGGCGTGCGATGATCTCAAAGTGCATTTTCCGATCAAATCTGGGGTGCTCCGCAGCACGCGCGGTTATGTCAAAGCGGTGGATGGGGTGACGATCTCGGTGCGCGAAGGCCAGACCGTGGGCGTCGTTGGTGAAAGCGGCTCGGGCAAGACCACGCTCGGCATGGCGCTCCTTCGCCTCGAGCGCAGCGAAGGTTCAATCCGCTTTCAGGGCGCCGACATACAGGGGCGAAACTTCAAACAGATGCTGCCGCTCCGCCAGAGCATGCAGGTGGTTTTTCAGGATCCCTATGGCTCGCTCAGCCCGCGTCTGTCGATCGGTCAGATCGTCGAGGAAGGCCTGAAGGTGCATGCTCGGGAAAAAAGCCGTGCCGAACGGCGCGTTCTGATCGGCCAGGTGCTTGAAGAAGTCGGCCTCGATCCCGAGAGCCAAGATCGTTATCCGCATGAGTTTTCTGGCGGCCAACGCCAGCGCGTGTCGATCGCCCGGGCGCTGGTTCTCAAGCCCCGCCTGATCGTGCTCGACGAGCCGACTTCGGCGCTCGATATGTCGGTGCAGGCGCAGATCATCGATCTCCTGCGCGATCTCCAGCGCCGGCACGGCCTGGCTTATCTATTCATCAGCCATGATCTCAAAGTGATCCGCGCCATCAGTCATGAAGTGGTGGTGCTGCGCGGCGGCAAGGTGATGGAGCAGGGTCCGGCCAAACAAATATTCGAGGCGCCGCGCCACGAATACACCCGCACCTTAATGGCCGCCGCCTTCGAACTCCGCACTGGAGCCGCGCATTAAATGACTATTTTACAGTTAAAAAATGTGAGTTCGCGACCGTCTAAACTGCCCCTACTTTAGCAAAATACCGCCGCAAAATAATCTCGTAAATTTCGGTCAGCTCATTCAGCGCCGCCACTTCAATATGCTCATCCGTCTGATGCATGGTGCGGCCGATCAAGCCAAATTCGGCGACCGCACAATAGTCCCTGATGAAGCGTGCATCCGAAGTGCCGCCGGTCGTGCTGAGTTCCGGCACCCGCCCCGTCGTCGCCTCGACGGCACCCGAGATCAGCGCACTCAACTCCCCAGGCGGCGTCAGGAAGGCCTCGCCCGTAACATGAACATCAAGCACATACTCGCCGCCCACCGCACCAAACTGCTCGTGCAACCAGGCGACCAGGCTCTCAGAACTATGGCTGTCGTTGAAGCGGATGTTGAACGCCGCCTCGGCCTTGGCCGGGATGACGTTGGTTGCCTCATTGCCGACATCGATGCTGGTGATCTCGATATTACTCGGCTGGAAATGCGCGCTTCCGTCGTCGAGCCGTGCGGCGCAAAGGCGCCCCAGCATAGCGATCATCCGCGGCAGGGGATTGTCAGCCAGATGCGGGTAGGCCGCATGGCCCTGGGTGCCCAACACGCTGAGCCGCGCATTCAGGCTGCCGCGCCGGCCGATCTTAATCATATCGCCGAGGCGCTCCGGATTGGTCGGCTCGCCGACCAGGCATAGATCGATGCGCTCTTCGCGCGCATCCATCCATTCGAGCACCTTGCGCGTCCCGTTGATCGCCGGCCCTTCTTCGTCGCCGGTGATCAGCAGGCTGATCGAGCCGTCCCAACCGTCTTGCTTGTCAGCCAGAAATCGCGCCGCTGCCGAAACGAAGGCGGCAATCGCGCCTTTCATGTCGCTGGCACCGCGGCCGTATAATCGTCCGTCCCGCACTTCGGCGGCGAAGGGGTCGTCACGCCAGCCAGCTCTGTCGCCAACCGGCACCACGTCGGTGTGCCCGGCAAAGCAGAAATTGGGCGCCGCCGTGCCGAGTCGGGCATAAAGATTATCGATCGGCGCGCTTTCCGGCGCGTCGCCGAGCACGCGATGGCAACTAAAGCCAAGCTCTTCCAGCGCTGCCTGCAACACATCCAGTGCACCGGCGTCGGCTGGCGTCACCGAAGGGCAGCGGATCAAGGCGCGGGCCAACTCCAGTGGCTGATCAAGCCCCGACATCGCGGATCAATTGCGCAGCAGTTCGTTGATCGATGTCTTGCTGCGGGTCTGCGCGTCGACCCGTTTGACGATTACGGCGCAGTAAAGGCTGGGCCCAGCCGAGCCGTCGGCGAGCGCCTGTCCTGCCATGCTGCCCGGAACCACAACTGAATAAGCCGGCACACGGCCGTAATAGACCTCACCGCTATGACGGTCGATGATGCGCGTTGAGGCGCCGAGATAAACCCCCATGCTGAGCACCGATCCCTGCTCGAGAATGACGCCCTCGGCGACCTCGCTGCGCGCGCCGACAAAACAATCATCCTCGATGATCACCGGATTGGCCTGCAGCGGCTCCAACACGCCGCCGATGCCGGCGCCACCGGAAATATGGCAATTTTTACCGATCTGGGCGCAACTGCCGATCGTCGCCCAGGTGTCGACCATCGTGCCCTCGTCGACATAGGCGCCGAGATTGACGAAACTCGGCATCAGAACAACGCCCGGTGCAATGTAGGCGGAATTGCGCACGATCGCCCCAGGCACAGCGCGAAATCCGGCAGCGCGAAAATGTTCTTCGCTCCAACCAGCAAATTTTGACGGCACTTTATCGAACCACGGGGTTTCCTGACCCGGTCCGCCGGCGATCGCCATCATGTCGTTGAGGCGAAACGACAACAGCACCGCTTTTTTTAGCCATAGGTTGACAGTCCACTCGCCATCGTTCTTTTCGCACACCCGAAGCGCGCCGGAATCGAGCGCTTTCAGAGCGGCGTCTACCGCGTCGCGTTGCTCGCCGCTGGTCGTTGGCGAAAGCGCGTCGCGCGCTTCCCAAGCTTGTTCGATGACGTTCTTCATATGTTCCGCTTGCACGGCCTCGCCTCCAATAAATTCGCCCCTAAATTTGGGCTTCCTGTCATTGATATTTCTGTAATGCTGCTATTGCCAGAGAGGCGCTTATGAGACGCTGAGGGCAGCTTCCAGCCACGCCACCAAGTCATTGGTTTCATAGTCCGGTTTGGCATCTTCGTTGCCCGGCAATACCCAATTGTCGTCTCCGCGCACCCAGACGGTCGTCATACCGAGCGCCGCGGCCGGCACGAGATTACGCGCAATATCCTCAAAAAATATGGCCGTCGATGGCTTGATCTCATGACGTTCAATGAGAGTGTCATAGGCTGCGGGATACGGCTTGGGCACATAATTCGCAGCGGCGATATCGTAAACATGCTCAAAATGATGGGCCACACCGAGGCACGCCAGAACCTTCCGAGAATAAGGCACATCGGCATTGGTGAAGATTAATTTGCGTCCCGGCAACGCCGCGAGTGCGGCTTCCAGGCCGGTGCTCGCTTCGAGCGGAGAAAAATCGATATCATGCACATAATCGAGGAATTCCTCGGGCGCCATATCATGTTCGGTCATAAGCCCGTTCAACGTGGTGCCATGCTCACGAAAATAAGATTTCTGTATTTTGCGCGCTTCTTGGCTATCTATATTGAAGCGCTGTGCGATGAACTCCCCGATTCGCATGTCAATTTGGTCGAATAGCCGGCTGGTGGACGGATAGAGCGTATTGTCCAGGTCGAATATCCAAGTGTCGACATGGGCCAAATCGGCGCGAATCTGCGGGGCGGCGTTGTTCATAGCAAATGTTTATATTTCAGCATTCACCCGGCCGCAAACGGTGCCTCCGGGAGAAAGTATTTATTAAACGTCGGGGGTATAAAATCAGCGCCGACTGAAGATTAGGAATTCGCAGCGCAGGAACCTGCCCATCGTGACAAATGGTGCCATGACAAACGTCGCGCGCTTCACGGCCGCCATGCCGGGCGTGCTCGATTTCGTTGGCGCCGATCTCGCGGCGCATTATCCCGGTGCGTTGATCCTGATCGATCCGCACGGCCACGCCGAGTCGATCAACAAGCAGGCCGAGGAGCTGTCCGAGGTGCTGAACGGCGCCCAGCACAACTATCTCACAGCCTTGATCGCACGCGCGGCCGAAGCCAAGGCGGCGCAAACCGATATTCTTGTCATCGGCGATTCCAGGGCCAGCGTCACCATTGAGTTGACCGTCATTCCCTTGTTGGAGGCCGATAGTTTCCTCCTGTTGGGCAAGGACATCACACTTGAGAAAAACCTGCGTAGCGCTTTGGTCGAATCGCGCAAGCGCTACAAAGAATTGATCGAGTGCTCCAGCGATTTTGTTTGGGAAACAGATGGCCATGGCCGGTTTGTTTTCGTCACTGCGTTGGGCGCGCTGGGGTATTCGGCCGATATGTTGGTCGGGCGGAGCGCCCGCTCGATGGTTGATCGGCGCAAGCCGGAGCCGGAGCCGTTCCCGTTCGAATCGCGCCAGCCGGCCGACCGGGTGGAAGTCTGGCTGCGTGATTCTTCCGGCGAGCCGGCGTGTCTTCTTGTCTCTTCCGTTCCGATAACGTCCGAGGACCAAAGTCATGTGGGCGCGCGCGGCGTGTGCCGGGATGTAACGGAGGCACGCAAGCGCGATGATGCGCTGGCCATGATACGCGTGCGCGAGGCGATGTTTGCAACAATGGTCCGCACCATCCGCGACGAAGTCGATCCCGATCGGATGCTGAATACCACAGCGCGCGTTCTGGCCGAGGGCTTCGCCGCCGCCTGCAAGATCTTTCGCATTGACGCAGAGCGTAACATTAGCGAATCCGCCAGCTTCGGAGCCACGCTCGAAGTTCCAATAAGCGAACTGGCGGGCGGAGTCGAAAACGGCGTTTCCGATATCGAACTGACGCACGGGTTGGAAGAGATCAAGGCGTTGACCTGCCCGACTCGTTACCAGGGACGGCGCAATGGTTTGATCTTTATTTCGCGTTCTGACCGCCGCAGATGGGCAGCGGATGAACGCGCGCTCTTGGACGGTGTGGCGGAGCGCATCGGCATAGCCATTCAGCAAATCGATGCCAAAGACGAACTGCTCTTGCTTTCGCGCATCGACGGCCTCACGGGCCTCTATAACCGTCGCGCCTTCGTGCAGGCTATTGAACAGAATATGGCCACCCACACAAGATCCGGTGATCTCGCGGCGCTCTTCTACGTTGACCTCAATAACTTCAAGGGCGTCAACGATCTCCGCGGCCATCACCAGGGCGATGCGGCGCTAAAAATGCCGGCGGAATTTATGACCGCCAGTGCTGAGCCTGGTGACGTCGTGGGTCGCATCGGCGGTGACGAGTTTGCTCTGTGGCTGAGTGCCTGTGACGAAATGGGAGCGCTGGAACGTGCGGCAAATTTGGTACAGTCGGCGAAACGGCTTGCCGATTTTTCAGAAGGCCTGCCGGCGCCGCTTGGGATTTCGATTGGCATCGCGGTGTTCGATCCAGCCTCGAAAGAAACGGTCGATGACCTGTTGGTGCGCGCCGATCACACAATTTACATGGCCAAGCGTGACCCCGGTCGGGAATTCGCCCTGGCGCCTGCAGCCGAAGCGGCGCCGTCTCATGCAGTGCAACAATTGAACGCGTAACAAAACGATGACGCAATTAGGTGAAACAACGGCTGTCGCCAGCGAGCTGGCGTCGAAATCCTCTGAGTCCGGTATCGATCCGAGCATGGATTATCCCGAAGTGAAGCGCGCTGCCGCTTCTGCAGATAGTGCAGTACGGCTTGATCTGGCCGAGCGCACCGATGTGCAACCCGAAGTGCTTTATTATCTGGCCGAAGACGAGGAAGTTGGTGTACGTCGGGCGGTGGCAGAGAACCGATCAACGCCGCGCCAGGCCGACGCCATGCTGGTCGACGATGTCGATGACGATGTCAGGATTTCCCTAGCCCGCAAGATTTCTCGTCTCGCTCCCGGTTTGAATACCGAAGCGCAAAGCTGGCTGCACGAGCTGACGCTGAAAATCCTCGACGACCTTTCGCGAGACGAGCTGCCGCGCGTGCGCCGCATTATCGCCGAAGAAATCCGCCATCTTGATAATCTTCCGCATGAGCTTATCCGGCGGCTGGCCACGGATGCCGAACTCACCGTTTGCGCGCCGATCCTGGAGTACTCGTCCCTTTTGAGCGATGACGATTTATTGGAAATCATGGCGTTGGATCCGGTAAAGGGAGCGCTGTCGGCAATATCGGCGCGTAAAAATCTGGGCTCCCGACCGTCTGACGGAATCTCGCAAAGCGAGGACAATGACGCCATCGCCCGTCTCCTCGCCAACCCGAGCGCGCAAATCCGCGAAGACACCCTCGATCACATCGTTGAGCACGCCTCTGAGCAACCGAGTTGGCACGACCCGCTGGTCTACCGCGATGATTTATCGCATCGTGCGATTAAGCATATTTCGCGTTTCGTCACGTCATCTATGTTGTCGGTTCTTGCGCAGCGTTAAGACCTCGAGAGCGACACCACCATCGAAATTGCCGAAGCGGTCGACGAAAGACAGAGTGCAGACGGCTTGAACCAAGATGGTTTGCCGGTGCATCGCGCCGCAGACCTATACGAGAAAGGCCAGCTCACCGATGAACAAGTGCTGACCGCTATCGGACGCGGCGATCGGCAATTCCTCAACGAAGCGCTGGCGCTGAAAACCGGGTTTTCGCCGGAGACCGTGGGCCAAGTCCTGACCTCCCAGAGTCCGAGAATTCTTGTCGCGCTGTGCTGGAAGGCCGGATTGTTGATGCGTACCGCGTTTCAGACACAACTGAAGATCGCCCAAATATCCTCCAGTGAACTCATCAGCGCCAAAGATGGACTGCATTACCCCTTTGGTGGCGCGGAAATGCGCGAAATTCTACGATTTCTATCGGACTGACCCAGGCAGAAAAATTCGCCGATATCGTGGTGAATGGCTCGTGCTTCCACAAGATGTTGTGATATATATCGGCCATGAGCGCGCCCCTCACCGGTCAAAATATACACCCCGTCTCGTTTTCCGATGCGTTGGGAGAGCGCTATCTCGCTTATGCGCTGTCGACCATCACCTCGCGCTCGCTGCCGGATGTGCGGGATGGTTTGAAGCCGGTTCAGCGGCGCCTACTGTTCGCCATGCAGCAGCTGAAACTCGACCCCGCATCCGGCTATAAGAAATGCGCCCGGGTGGTCGGCGACGTCATCGGCAAATACCACCCGCATGGCGATGTTGCCGTCTACGACGCCATGGTTCGCCTGGCGCAGAGTTTTGCGGTGCGCTGGCCGCTGGTCGAGGGGCACGGTAATTTCGGCAATATCGACGGCGATAATGCCGCCGCCATGCGCTACACCGAAGCGCGCCTAACCGATGTTGCCGTCGCTTTGTTGGAGGGTCTTGGCGAGGACGCGGTCGATTTCCGTGATACCTATGACGGCGAGGAACAGGAACCTGTCGTTCTGCCCGCAGCATTTCCCAACCTCTTGGCGAACGGCGCTAACGGCATCGCTGTCGGCCTCGCCACCAGCATCCCACCACACAACGCCGGCGAGCTCTGCGCGGCGCTGGAAGTTCTGCTCGGTAATTCACGATGCAGCATTGACGAGCTCATCGCCTGCGTGCCGGCCCCGGATTTCCCCACCGGCGGTATTTTGGTAGAGCATGCGGATGCGATCGCCGAGGCCTATACGACAGGGCGCGGCAGCTTCCGGGTGCGCGCGCGCTGGCAAGTAGAAGACATCGGGCGCGGGCAATATCAGATCATCGTCACGGAGATCCCCTATCAGGTGCAAAAAGCGCGCCTCGTGGAAAAAATTGCCGAATTGTTGCAGGCGCGGAAGCTGGCTTTGTTGGCGGATGTGCGTGACGAATCGGCGGATGATATGCGCTTGGTTTTGGAACCGCGTAGCCGCTCCGTCGATCCCGTCATGCTGATGGAGACGATGTTCCGGCAGACCGAGTTGGAAACGCGTATTTCTCTGAACATGAACGTGCTTGACGCCGCCGGCGTGCCCGGCGTGATGAATTTGAAGCAGGTCCTGCGCGCCTTTCTCGATCACCGTCTCGATGTTCTGCTGCGGCGCACTGCGAATCGCCTGAAACATATCGCCCATCGCCTCGAAGTGTTGGGCGGATATCTCGTCGCTTATCTCAATCTCGATGAAGTGATTCGTATCATTCGCGAAGAGGATGAGCCGCGGCCAAAATTAATGAAGCGGTTCAAGATTACCGAAGTGCAGGCCGAAGCAATCCTCAACATGCGCCTGCGCGCCCTACGCAAGCTTGAAGAGACAGAAATTCGCAGCCAGTTCGAGGCACTAAACAAAGAGCAGGCGCAATTGAAAAAGCTCCAGGGCAGCGAGGACCGTCAGCGCTCGGTGCTCGCCAAGGAGATCAAGGTAATGAAGTAGCGCTTCGGCGCCGAGACCGAGCTCGGCCGCCGGCGGACTGAAATAGGTGTGCCGCCCGCGCCGCTGGAGATGCCGAGCGACGCTTTGGTGGAGCGCGAACCGATTACTGTACTCTGCTCGGCCAAGGGCTGGATTCGTGCCGCGCGCGGCCATCTCGATGAAGCCGCGCCGGTCAAATACAAGGAGGGTGACCGCGAACGCTTCCGCTTCCATGCCGAAACCACCGACAAACTCGTCATGTTCGCGACCAATGGCCGTTTTTACACGATTTCCTGCGACAAACTGCCCGGGAGCCGGGGCCTCGGCGAGCCGGTGCGCTTGATGATCGAACTCGCCAACGACCAGGATGTGGTCGAGTTATTTGTGCACCGGCCGGGGCGGCGATTGCTCGTCGCGTCTACCGATGGGCGCGGTTTCGTGGTTGAAGAAGATAGCGTGCTGGCCGAAAAACGGACCGGCAAGCAAGTGCTCAACACGGCCAACCAGGCCGAAGCCCGCGTCTGCGTCGCGGCCGACGGCGATAGCATGGCGGTGGTTGGCGACAATCGCCGTCTGCTCTTGTTTCCAGCCGCGGAGGTGCCGGTTCTGGCGCGCGGCAGGGGCGTGATCCTGCAGCGCTACCGCGACGGCGCCTTAAGCGATGCCAAGATGTTCAACAAGGCCGACGGTTTGAGCTGGAAAACCGGTGCCGGGGTGCGCAACGAGGGCGCGGCTACGGAATGGTACGGTAAGCGCAGCCAAGCTGGCCGCGTGGCACCACGAGGCTTCCCCAAAGGCAATAATTTCGGCTAGGTTCGGTAACCGACGACCACCCGATTAATGAGGTCTCCACATGCACGCTGAAGAAATACCAAGCCAGTCCGAGTCAACTCGCGGCAGCGCCGTTCGCCATGACTGGAGCGCTGAAGAAGTTCGCGCTCTGTTCGATCTGCCGTTCAGCGATTTGATGTATCGGGCACAAACCGTGCACCGAGAGAATTTTGACGCCAACCAAGTGCAGATGTCTACCCTGTTGAGTATCAAGACAGGTGGCTGCCCTGAGGATTGCGCCTATTGTCCGCAAAGCGCCCGCTATGATGCGGGGGTTAAAGCCGAACGCCTCATGCAGGTCGAGGCGGTGTTGGCCGAGGCGCGCCAGGCCAAAGCTGGAGGTGCGACGCGGTATTGCATGGGCGCGGCATGGCGCAGCCCCAAGGATCGCGATCTTGATTCTGTTTGCAGCATGATTGAGGGTGTGCGCGAGCTCGGTATGGAGACCTGTGTGACGCTTGGCATGTTGAGCGCTGGCCAAGCCGAGCGCCTAGCTGAGGCCGGACTAGATTACTACAACCACAATCTCGATACCTCGGCCGAGTTTTATGGTGAAATTATCACCACCCGGAACTATCAGGACAGGTTGGACACGCTGGCCCATGTCCGCACTGCCGGCATCAATGTGTGCTGCGGCGGCATCGTTGGTATGGGAGAGGGGCGCGCCGATCGCGCCGAGTTACTGCGTACATTAGCCAATTTGCCGCAGCATCCGGAAAGCGTGCCGATCAACAATCTCGTCCAGGTCGAGGGCACGCCGCTGCACGGTGCAGAGCCGCTTGATGCGCTCGAATTCGTCCGTGCCATCGCCGTTGCTCGCATCCTGATGCCGCACTCCATGGTCCGGCTGTCGGCCGGCCGGGAGCAAATGAGCGATGAAACCCAGGCCCTGTGCCTAATCGCCGGCGCCAATTCTATTTTCCTCGGGGACAAGCTGTTGACGACAGCAAATCCCTTGCCGGACAGTGATACCGCCCTGTTTGATAAACTCGGTGTTGAGCCGATGCCGATTTAGCCCAGCTGCGTCGATTCAGCCATACACCATCTTGGGCAGCCAGGTGACGAGGCCAGGCACCAGGCCGATGACGGCGAGCGCAATAAGCTGGATCACGACGAAGGGTATGACGCCACGATAAATTTGCCCGGTGGTTATTTCGGGCGGTGCCACGCCGCGCAGGTAAAAGAGTGCGAAGCCGAATGGCGGAGTGAGAAACGAGGTCTGCAGGTTGACGGCCATCATCACGCCAAGCCAGATCGGATTGATGTCCATTTGCAGCAGCACCGGGGCGATAATCGGCACCACCACAAAGGTGATCTCGATAAAGTCGAGAAAGAAGCCGAGCAGGAACATGACCAGCATGACCACCAGCATCGCGCCGATCACACCGCCCGGAATGTCGGAGAGGAACGCATGCACCATGTCGTCGCCGCCGAGGCCCCGGAACACCAGAGAGAACATCGCCGCGCCGATCAGTATGACAAACACCAAGGCGCTGATCTGCATGGTGGAGCGGCCGACTTGCTGCAGCACGCCGCTGCGGTAAGTGCGCACCAGGCTGGCGATGACGCCCCAGGCCAAAAGCGCGCATAGCACGAACGCCGCATAAATTGCGACTTGGTCCGCGGTGCCTATTTCGTTGCGCGCGACGCGCAGGTCGAATTGGCTCGTCAGCACCAGCAATCCGACCAACGATAAACCGGCGACGTAGATCGGGAGCGGGCGCCGCTCATCGAGCCGCAGGCCGGCTAGGAGCAAGGCGCCGACCGCACCGACGGCCGACGCTTCGGTGGGCGTCGCGACGCCGGCCAGGATCGACCCCAGAACCGCAATGATGAGCACGAAAGGCGGTATCAACGCATGGCTGATACGCCGCCACAGCTCAATTCCATGTTCATCCTTGAATTCGGAAGGATCCATCGCCGGCGAGGATTCGGGCCGTAACCAGGCGACAATAACTTGATACAGCATGTACATCCCGACCAGTAAGAGACCGGGGATGAGCGCGCCGGCGAACAGATCGCCGACCGAAACCGGGTCGGGCGACCAGTTTCCGATTTCGCGCTGGGCATCGACATAGGCATTGGAAATCTGCTCACCTAAGATGACCAAAACGATAGATGGCGGAATGATTTGGCCGAGCGTGCCGGAGGCGCAGATCATGCCGCTCGCCAATTTGGGGTCATACCCCCGGCGCAACATGGTGGGCAGCGACAACAGACCCATGGTCACGACGGTGGCGCCCACGATCCCGGTCGAGGCAGCAAGCAGCGCGCCCACCACGAGCACCGAAATGCCGAGCCCGCCGCGCAGACGGCCGAACAGGCGGCCCATCGATTCGAGCAATTCTTCGGCCACCTTGGAGCGCTCCAGCATGACGCCCATAAAAATGAACAGCGGCACCGCCAGCAGCACTTCATTCCATATAGCATTGCCGAAAATCCGCTGCGGCATGGCGCGCACGAAAGTGATGTCAAAGTCGCCGAAAGCGTAGGTGAATAGGCCAAAGAGGAGCGCTACGCCCGACAGTGTGAAAGCCACGGGAAATCCCGCCAGCAAGCAACCGAACGTGGCGAGGATCATCAACAGGACGAGGATTTCGTTGACCGCCATATTACACCGGCTCCGACTTCTTAGACTCCGGTTCCGGTTCCGGCTCCGGCGCTTCGGCGCCGGCGAGGATCAGTATGGAATGCAGCAATAGCGAAACGCCTTGCAGCGCGATTAGCACAACGAACAGCAGAATGAACGATTTCAGCACGAACACGGCGGGGATGCCGCTGGTCTCCCGTGAGCCTTCCAAATTGACCCAAGATTGCGCCACATAAGGCAGGCTCGCCCAGCCGATCACCACACACACCGGCAGCAGGAACAGCACCGTACCCAACAGATCAATCAAAGCTTTGCGGCGTGGTCGAGCGTCCCGGTAAAAAATATCGACGCGCACATGGCCGCCATGGAGGAGCGTGTATCCAGCGCCGACCAGAAACAGCGCGCCGTGCAAATAGATAACGCCTTCCTGCATGAATATTGAGCCGATGCCGAACACATAGCGCATCAGGACGACGGTAAATTGGAGCAGCACCATAATCAGCGCGAGCCATGCTGCACCGCGCCCGATCTGTTCGTTCGCGATATCTATGGCGCGTGCTACCGCACCCAACACCTTCACTCGTAAACGGCCCCTGCCGCTCGCGCCCGCATCACCCGAAAGAACTCGGCGCGCGCGATAAAAGAAAAACGGCCCGCACCGCCTGATGGTGCGGGCCGCAGCGCGTCATTGGCACAATCGCCTCAACCGTATTTGAATGGCAACAGGCGTGCCTGCCAGTAAGCTTGGTCCGACAGTTTGGAGTAGGCAATTGCTTTCTTGCGGAAGTCGATGAAGCTCTCGTACACCCGCTTGGTGAGAGGATCTTCGGCGGCGGCGTCGGCCACCACTTCGCCCGATTTTTCACCGATCGCATTGAGCATGTCGTTGGGGATGCGCCGTACTTGCACATTATGTTCGTTGACGAGCGTGGCCAGCGAGTCGCTGTTCTTAGCATTGAACTCGGCAAGGGTAATGTCGTTCTCAGCCGCCATGCAGGACTCGATAAGCATCTGCTGGTTCGGGCTCAAACTATCCCATACAGCTTTATTCATGCCACATGAGAGGACCGTGCCTGGTTCGTGAAAGCCCGGCCAGTAATAGTATTTAGTCACTTTATAGAAGCCGAAGGCGAGGTCATTCCACGGGCCTACCCACTCGGTGGCGTCGATCGTGCCGGCCTGAAGCGCGGGGAAGATTTCGCCGCCGGGTAGCGACACTGCGGCGGACCCCAGGCGACGCAAGACTTCGCCACCGAGACCGGGCATCCGCATCTTGAGGCCTTTAAAGTCCTCGAGTCCGTTCATCTCCTTGTTGAACCAACCGCCCCACTGAACACCGGTGTTGCCAGCCATGAACGGCTTGATGTTGAAGTCGGCGCTGAGCTCATCCCACAGCTGTTGACCGCCGGAATGGTGTATCCAGGCATTCATTTCGGTCGCTGTAAGGCCGAACGGGACAGCACAGAAGAAGTTATAGGCCTTGGATTTGCCCTGCCAATAATAGTCCGCCCCATGATACATATCGGCGGTGCCTTGGCTCACTGCGTCGAAAGATTCGAACGGTGGCACCAGCTCGCCAGCGGCGTAGACCTTGACCGTGATCGCGCCATCACTGGCGCTGCTGATACGTTTCGCCAGGCGTTCGGCGGTAGTACCTAGGCCGGGAAAATTCTTCGGCCAAGTCGTGACCATTTTCAGTTCGCGCGTGCCTTGCGCGATGGCCGGTGCGGCCAAATTAGAAGCCGCAACCGCGGCAACGCCGGCGCCGGCAACAGCCGCGCCTTTCAGAAATGAACGTCGCTTAATCAATTTACTCATGGCGTGTACCTCCTGTTGAAAGAGAGGCGCGTTTGGCGCGCCTTCGTCATTGCGGCAAGAATATCGCCGTCTGTGCGTGGTTAGCAATGTTACAGCATGCGCCGCCACACGCCTCGGTCAAGCATCTCCAATGGGCGAAAGCGCGCCTTGTAAGCCATCTTGGCGCATTTCTCGATCCAAAACCCGAGATAAAGATAGCGCTTGCCCGTTTCCAGGCCGTGCTTGGCAAGCCAAAGTATCATAAAACTGCCGAGGCTCCGCCGGTTCACGGAAGGCTCGAAAAAGGTGTAGATGGCAGACAGCGATTCCGCCAATTCGTCGAATAGGCAGACCGCCATCAACGTACCGCTGGAGTCACGAAATTCCGCCACACGCGTGGTGACAGGGCTGTCCTCAACAAGCGCGCGATATTCGGCAAAATCCATGTCCGCCATTTCACCGCCGCCATGGCGCCCATCCTGATAGCGTGTGAACAGATCGAAATGATCGGCTGTGGCTTCGGGCGGCAGAATTCGGGCATCCAGGTCCTTGTTGGCGCTGGCCACCCGGCGCAAAGATTTACTCGGCGTGAACCCGGCGATCGGCAGGCGCACCGGAATACAGGCGCGGCAGGTTGGGCAGGCGGGGCGGTAGGCGATGGCGCCGCTGCGGCGATACCCGGCGCCGATCAGGCGTTTATATTCGTCGCCGGCACGGTCATCGGCCAATGCCACGACAATCTTGCGCTCGGTTTTCCCAGGCAAATAGGGGCAGGGCAGCAGCCTGGTGGCGAACAGAAAGTCGAGCCGGTCCGCCGTCAGGCTTTGACGCTTAACTTCCTCGCCGCTGTCACGGTGGATTGCCCCCGGATAGGTCATGCCGCCAATTATAACCCACCCTGTCTCTCACCAAAGCCCGTAATACCATGGCGCGAAGAGGGAAAACCCGACCCACAACAGCAGGACGAGCGGGCTTCCGGCGCGCACAAAATTGCTGAAACGGTAGCGCCCGGGCGCCATGACGAGAAGATTGGTGACGTAGCCGATAGGCGATGCAAAGGAACAATTGGCAGCGAGGATGACGGCGACCACAAAGATCACCGGATCGATGCCCAGTCCGAGGGCGATATTGATTCCGATAGGGGTGAACAGCACCGCGCAGGCGTTGTTGCTGAGCAGGTTGGTAAAAACCGCCACCAGCAGGAAAAAACCCGACAGCATGACCGCCGGGCCGGCGCCGTCGAGCGCGGCGATCAGGCCGCTGGCAATATAACCTCCGCCGCCGGTGGCGCTCAGGGCTGCGTTTAGTGCCAGCGCGGCACCGCCCACCAATATAATCTGGCGGTCGATAGCGCGCGCCGCCTGACGCACGTTCAGGGAACCAGACAAAACCATCAGCGCGGCGCCGGCGACCGCCGCGGCGACTATTGGCAGTATGCCTGTCGCAGCAACACCGACGACGGCGAGAAAGATCAGGCTGGCGCGGCCCGCATGATTGTAGGACGGCAGTTCGCTTTCCGACCATTGCATGAGCACGACGTCGCGGTTGGCGCGCAAGCCGCGGATGTCTCGGCTGCGCCCCGCCACCAGCAACACGTCACCGGCCTGGAGGCGGACCTCATGCATATGCGCGCGGGTCATGCGCGAGCGCCGTTGCACGCCGACAACACGCACGCCGTCCGCGGCTGGAAAAGCGGATTGTTCGATCGGCAGGCCAAGGAGGCGCGATCCCGGCGAAACCATGGCCTCGGCCACCACCTGTTCAGATCGAGCGCCGCCTGAGGGCTCCGATTCGTCTGCGGCCTCGCCCCCAGGCACGGTATTATCTTCCACGGCGGAGGCGAGGCGTATTTGCAGGCCGCTGCTGCGCGACACGGCGTCTATCAGCGCTTTGCGCGTTGCTGCGACGATCACCACATCGCCGGGTTCAAGCGCGAAATCCTCGAACGGCGCCCGGTTATGTACAGCGCCGCGCTGCACCATGAGCACCGTCATTTCACGGAACGCCGGAAACATGCCGCCGACCGCTGCAAGGCCGATCAAGGGCGAGCGCGGTTCGACGGTAAACTGGGCGATGAACTGCTTGCCGCTGGCGGCGGCGGGCGCGTCGTCCTCGGTTTGGCGTTTGGGCATCAAACGCGGCGCAATGAACAGCACATAGATAAATCCGAGCGCCGCAAGCACCGCGCCGGGAACGGCAAAATCGAAGAAACCCAGCGGTTTCATGCCCAGCTCTGCCGCGGTGCCGGCGACCAGCAGGTTGGTGCTTGATCCGATGAGCGTCATCATGCCGCCTAAGATGGTGCAATAGCTGAGCGGCATCATTACGCGGCTCGCAGTGTGCCCGAGGCGATCGGCAAGCGAGGCGAGAACCGGGATGAACATGACCACCACCGGCGTGTTGTTGAGCGCTGCGCTGATGGTCAGCGCCGCAAATAGGCTGAGCGCAATGGCTGGCGCCGGGCGGCCACGCGCGGCGCGGTAGATCGCCTTGCTGATCATTTCCAAGGCGCCGGCGCGCACCATGCCCTGACCGACGATCAACAAGGCAACGACGCTAATTATCGCTGGGTTGCCGAATCCCTTGAGCAAGCTCACCGCATCGGCGATGTTGGCGCCGTCCGCATCTCTTACCGGGGCGACGTGAAACAGAATTAGCAACGCCGCTACAAGGCCGACCGACGTCAGTTCGAGCGGAATGCGCGGATGCGCATAGGCAATGATAGCGAGTCCGGCGAGCGCCAGAGTCAGCCACATCAGGAGGAACGGATCCGCAGCGATCATAACTCACATCATGAGAGACGGCTGCGCCCTTGCCAAGCGCAAGCGTAGGCCGGTGTCAGTCGCCAGCGAAATTGATTAGAGACGCTGCCAGAGGTCGCTGTCGATAAGCTCTTCTACTTGGGGCGGTGCGATCTCCTCCGGTGGCGGCGCCTCAGCGTCCGCTTCGGGTTCCTTTGCGCTGGCGCTTTCGGCTGGCGCCACGGCCTGCGCGTTATCATCCGCCTCGATTTCGGATGCGCTCGATTCAAAGGGATCGATGTCATCGTCTTCGGCCATTGAACCGCCCGCCCGTTCCACCGCTGGCGTTACGTTCGGAACGGTTTGGCGCTGTGAAATCGGAGTTTGGTAGTTTCTGTAGGAATTGTTCTGCGTGCCGGAGTAACCGCGGCCCAGGGGCTTAGAAGCTATGGCCTCACGCAGCAACAGGATGCTGATCCGCCGGCTGGAAGGCGCTTCCGGGTCCGCTTTGTTCAACGGATCGGTGGCGGCCTTGCCGGTCATCGTGACCAACCGTTCTTCCGGCACTCCGGTAGCTATGAGGGCGCGCCGGGTGGCGTGCGCGCGGTCGGTGGAAAGCTCCCAATTGCTGTATCCCGAGCCAGCGCGATAGGGCGTCGCGTCGGTATGGCCAACGATGGCGATTTTGTTGGGGAGATTTTTGATGGATTTGGCGATTTTGGCCATCATCTCGTTTGTTTGCGACACCATTTCAGCGCTGCCGAGCGGAAACATCGCGGTCTTATGGTCGTCGAGAAGTTGAATTCTGAGGCCCGCGCCAATTTGCTCAACCCTGAGGTTATCTTTGTAGGGGCGCAAATTCAGATCTTGGCTAAACAAGGCCTGAAGTGCCGCCGCCGTTTTGTCAAAGCGACGCTGTTCGCGCCGGGCAAATTGCCGTTCGGCGGTGCCGCCATTGTTCGCGCGGCGCTGCGCCGAGCCGCTGGTCGCGCCTTGTTAGGGTCCCGCGATATTAGAAACGCCGGGTTTGGCGTCGGGGCCGCTTTTTTTGTCGGCGTGGGCGAGGAATTGCCCCTGGGCATCCTTGGCGTCGTATTTCTCCACGTTGCCTAAATGGCTGCCATCTCCCTGTTCCTGGTCGTGCGCATCGAGCGTGCCCATATGGCTGCCGTTTGCGCCTTCGAAGTCGTGTTCCGCGACCGGCCCGTGCTGGACGAACGCACCTTCCTCCTCACTCCATTCTTCATCGGTATCGCCGTCGGCACCTGTGAAGACGGGCACGCGAATGCCGAGAATGAGGCCGGGCTGTGACGAATTCGAGACCATCGCACTTTCGCTGTCTAGCGTGCGGCCGCCCAGGACAACGCCCGCGCCGCTCGTCGATACGCTGACGCTGGCGGGAGCAAAATAGTTGGAAATGGCCGTCCGCTGGTCTTCAGTCGTTGCGTTCAACAGCCACATGAGCAGGAAAAACGCCATCATGGCGGTTACGAAATCGGCGTAAGCGATTTTCCACGCGCCACCGTGGGCGTGCACATGGGCCTTCTTTTTGACCCTCTTGATGAAGATCAGTTCATTGACATTGGTGGCCATGGCGTTGGCCTATGTCGCGGGCAGTTCGGCGACCGCCTCTTCGACATCGTAGAATCACGGCCGCTCATGGGCATATAGCGTCTTGCGTCCGAATTCCACGCTGACCGCTGGCGCGTAACCTTGCATATAGGCAAGGAGACCGGCCTTCATGCAGACGAAATATTTGGTGTCCGTGTTGGAGCGGCCCTTGATCGCCGACGCGATCGGGCCGACGAATCCGTAGGACAGCAAAACGCCGAGGAAAGTCCCGACCAGCGCCGCGCCGATGAGGTGGCCGAGTACTTCTGGCGGTTCGGTGATCGAGCCCATGGTATGGATCACACCCAGCACCGCTGCGACAATGCCCAGCGCCGGCATGGCTTCGGCGACCTTGTTAATGGCTTCAGAGATTTCGAGTTGATCGTTGTGGTGCGTCTCGATCTCTTCGTCCATCAATGTTTCCATTTCATGCGCCTTATCCGACCCCAGAGTCATGAGGCGGATATAGTCGCAGAGGAAAGTGACGGCGGTTTAGTCCTTGTAAAACTTGGGAAATTACTGAAACAGGTCGCTTTCCGAAGGGTTCTCGACATGCTGCTCAAGCGCCAACATGCCCTTCATCTGTGCCAGTTTGAATACCGCGTAGAGTAGCGTGAACAATTCGAGAAAGCTCGCCTTGTTGTGACGGGGCGGTTTCAATAAGCTCAGCGTGGCCTTGAATCAGGCTATGATGACCGTCTTGGGATTGGCGATGAGGAAGGCGCCGACCGACGCGCCGACAATGATGATGAATTCGACCGGTTGCATCAGAATCGCAATATGGCCGCCCATCATAATGAAGCCGCCAAGGACGCAAACGATAACGATCAAGCTGCCAGCAATTAACAGCATTCAAACTCACCCCGCTTCAATCAATTCCCCGCGCCCGCCGCCTTGTGGCGCACGCCGAGATCGTTTGACGGCTTAACTTACTGCCGACAGGGTGAAAAAACGGTTAACCACGATATTCTGGAAGCCTAGCGCCGCAACAGCTTGCGCCTTGTTATGGCGCTCTATTGGCGCGGTGTGAGGCGGAGGGTGCCGATGCTGGCGGATTCAATCTCGGCCCGATTCATCAAAAGCGGGACATATTCGCCGTCGCGCCACTTCTCGGCGAAATCCCGGTAGTGGGATGAAAGCGGATTGCCGGACTGGCCGGTGTTTTGAATAAATAGCGATTGTCCGAGCGGGTCCATATCATAAATTGCGCGATATGCCGGACCGTGATTTTGCACAAACGGTTCCTCTTCGTCGCGCACTGTGAACCCGGCTGCGTTGACCGTATTGCGTGAACCGCCATTGGCCAAACGGACTTCAAACAACTTGCCAATCACCGGGACACGGCCAAATACTTCATGATCACTATGGGCGAAGTGTGCCTTGCCCCATGCCCAGGAGTCCATATTGTCGCCGTAGCGCGTGGCCAGATAATCGAGTGCTTGGTTTAAGGCGGTGCCGGCGGCGGCAGCGCAATCCTCTTCTGCCGCGGTTGCCGTATCGTTGCACCAGGCGGCGCCGGGTTTCAGGGCGGCCAAAATGGCGTTCTCGCGGATCGTGAAATAATCGCGAAATGTCGTACCCAGTTCGTCGGCGAAGAGAACGCGCATCAATTCTCTTAGCCACGTCATGTAGATCAGCGGCTCGGCGCGCTCGGCGGCCATGACATGATCCCACGCTGCCAGCCGGATCACCGCGTCTTGTGCCGCTTCGCCACCGGGCGGCACCAACGCAAGGAGCCGCGGCAACAATGATTTTGCCGCGAGGGAGACCGTATCCGCCTGGATCGCGGCGAAGCTCTTGCTATCGTGCGCATCCGTTTCGCCGAGCAGCGAGTCTATTCGCAGCGCGCGATGCGGCGGCGACCAGTCGCGCGTGATGTAATAAGGATAGTGCGGCCCGACAACTTTGTTGTTGGCCGTGACGATTTTTCCGGAGCGCGGGTTAAACAGGCGCGGTAAACCGGCATAGGGGATGAACCCCACCCAGTCTTGCTCGCCGGTCCAGCCTTTTGCTGGCATCCAGCCGTTGCCGGAGCGTCGAATCGGCACCCGGCCGGGCGCTATATAACCGATATTGCCGTGAATATCGGCAAACACGATATTTTGCTGCGGCGCGTGGAAGTCACGCAGGATGGCGGTGAAGCTGCCCCAATCCTCGGCCATTCCGATGCGTGCTGCCGCTTGCGCGCTGAGGTCATCGTCACGGAGCGCCGTCCAGGCGAACGCGATGGCATGTCCGGCGGGGAGAAAGTCGCTGCTGCCGCCGATGATATCGGAAACGATCGGGCCATGGCGCGTCTCGCGCACGTTAAGCTCCACATTATCGCCGTCTTTGACGCGGATGGTTTCCTGGCGCATCTCAAACGGCGCGCTGCCGCCCGGAATAAGATATCTTTTAGAGTCGTCCGGATGCAGGCGCTCGATAAAAAGGTCCTGCACGTCGGGATTGGTATTGGTGAAACCCCAGGCGAAATTAGGCGTGCGCCCAAGCACCGGCATTGGCAAGCCCGGCAACGTGGCGCCGGCAACATCCAAGCCCGGCGCACTTAGATGGGCAAGATACCAAAGGCTTGGGATTTGCAGGCCTAAATGCGGATCGTTGGCGAGGAGCGTGCTGCCGCTCTTGGTATGCTCGCCAGAGAGCACCCAGTTGTTGGAGCCCAGGCCGTCAGGCGGGCGCGGCGGCAGGAGGGCGGCAAGCGCTTCCCATGGCAGGTCGGGCAACGCCTGGCTTTCTAACACCGCCGGGCCGTCCTCCGGATAACCCGGCCAGAGCTCAGCGATTTGGCCCGCGTCGAGCAATTTCGCCATGCGCGCGCGCAGTGCCTCATCCAGGGCATTTCCGGCCAAGTCCCACGCCATCATCTTCATCCAGACAATGCTGTCGGCCGGCCGCCATGGCTCAGGCTCGTGCGAAATCAGCAAAAATTCAAGCGGCAGCGGCCCTTCGCGGGTGGCCAGAAAACTGTTCACGCCGGCCGAATATGCCTTAAAAATATCCTGCGTGGCGGTATCGAGATTTTCGAATGTCCGCTCCGCTGCGCGGTAGACGCCAAGGGTGCGAAAGAAGCGATCGTAACCAAGCGATTCTTCGCCGAACATTTCGGATAGCCGCCCGGCGCCGATGCGGCGTTGAAACTCCATCTGCCACAGCCGGTCTTGGGCATGGACGAAGCCCATCGCGAACGCCGCATCTTCGACGGATTCGGCATAGATATGCGGGATTGCATGGGCGTCGCGGATCACCTCCACCGGGCCCTTTAGGCCGGCGAGTTGCACCTCGCCCTCAATCTCGGGGAGGGAACCGCGCAACCAAATATATCCCCCCGCGAGAACAATGATAACGAGCACAATAAGGGCGCCCAATCCGCCGAACGGCCACCACCAGCGAAATCCTCTGCGCCGGCTTCGCAAGCCGAATTGGCCCTTGCGTTTACGCTTTCTGGCCATGGCGTGGTGTCACTCCTTGAGGTCGCTCAAGATATTGGCCTTTAGGCCGCCCAAGATGCTGGCGCGGTGTTGGTCAAGGTCGGGCGCGGGCTCGCGGCTGGTCGGATCATCGAAGGCCGACAGCTTGATTGGGTTGCCCGCCATGTTCAGAGTACCGACGTGCGGGTCGTTGGTTTTGATCACCATATTGCGGGCGGCGATTTGCGGATCATTCAATACTTGTTCGACATTGTTAATTGGCGCCGCCGGTACGCCGGCTTTGGTGAGTATGTCCAGCCAATGCTCTGTCGGCTGCTGTTTCAACACGGCCTCCAACGCCACACGCAGTTCCTCCACATGCTCGCCGCGCGCCGCATTGTCCTGAAAACGCATTTCACTGGCGAGCTCGGGGCGGGCCAGGGCTTGGCATAATGTGGCGAACAACGCGTCATTGCCCGCGGCGATGATGACATGGCCGTCCGCCGTCTCATAGCTTTGGAAGGGGACGATTGTAGGATGGCGCGCTCCGAGCGGGCCCGGCACCTCCCCGGTGGCGAAATAGCGCGCCAGGGCGTTTTCCAAGATGGCCAGTTGGCAATCGAGCATGGCGACATCGATTTTCATGCCTTCTCCGCTGGTCGTGCGGTGATGCAGCGCGCTCGAAATGCCGATTGCAGTGAACAGCCCTGCAGTGATATCGCCGATCGAGGTGCCGACCCGCGTTGGCGGCCCGCCGGGGTGGCCGGTCAGGCTCATCACGCCGCCTAATCCCTGCACCACCATGTCGTAAGCTGGGCGCTCTGCGTAGGGGCCGGTGTGGCCGAAGCCTGAACAGGCAGCATAGATCAGCCTCGGATAGCGCGGATGCAGGCTCTCCCAGCCATAGCCGAGGCGCTCCATGGTACCGCCGCGATAATTCTCAACCAGGATGTCTGCATCTTCTAACAGGGCCTCGAAAATCTTGCGGTCGGCATCGTCCTTAAGGTTCAGAGCGAGGCTCTCCTTACCCCGGTTGACTGACATGAAATAGGCCGATTTGTTCTTGATGAACGGGCCGAAGGCGCGCGCATCGTCGCCTTTTTCCGGCATCTCTACCTTGATCACGCGGGCGCCGAGATCGGACAGCACCATGGTGCAATAGGGCCCCGCGAGAACCCGCGTGAGGTCGATGATCGTTATGCCGTTGAGGGGCCCAGGAACCGCCATATCAAATCTTTATCCTTGTTGCTTTAGAAATTCTGGCCGGGATGATACACGCTATTCGCCGATCTGGCGCGCCCCTGCATTTAGGAAATTCTGCACCATGCAAAAGAATGTTTTTCAAATCTCAGACCGTCACACCGATCGGCTCGGCACCTTTCGTCGCTTGTCCTACACCGAGTGGGGCGAGGCGGAGAATCCGCGCGTCGCGGTATGTGTGCATGGCATGACGCGCAACGCGCGCGATTTTGATGCCTTCGCCGAGGCACTCGGCGACAGCCACCGGGTGCTCTGCATCGACCTTGCGGGGCGCGGCGAAAGTGATTGGCTGCGTGAGGTGAGCGGGTATACGCCGGCCACATATATCTCGGATATTCGCGGCCTGCTGGCCTCGCTTAAACTGGTTGAAGTGGATTGGATCGGCACCTCTCTTGGCGGCTCGCTCGGCATGTTGATCGCCGGCGATGAAGATGCCGTGGCGCGCAGTTTGGTGCGGCGCTTGGTGCTCAATGACATCGGCCCGTTTCTGCCGGCGAGCGGCATGGAACCGATCGCCGATCGCGTCGGGCGGGCGCCTAATTTCGAGGGTCTCGAGACAGCGGAGCAATATCAAAGGCAGGTCTGCGCCGAATGGGGCGAATTGAGCGATGAGACCTGGATGCATCTCGCGCTGCACAGCCTGCGCCGGCGCGACGATGACGGTTTCGCTTATCATCACGACCCGGCAATCGGCGAGGCCCTGCGCGCCCATGGTCCGATGCGCGATATCGAGCTGTGGCCGTGGTGGCGGCGCATCGAATGCCCGGTGCTGGCATTGCGCGGCGGCGAATCGAAGATTCTGTCGGCCGAAACGGCGACGGAGATGCGCCAAGGCGGCGCAGAAGTCATCGAATATCCCGGCATCGGCCACACGCCGTCGCTGATGGTGGCCGAGCAGATCGCCGCCGTCACCGACTGGTTGCGCGCCTAGCCGTTTAGCGTTTTCGCCGCGCGGACGGCGGCGTAGGTGAGAATGCCGTCGGCCCCGGCGCGCTTGAAGCCGAGCAGCGATTCCATGATCGCGCCTTCGCCGTCGAGCCAGCCTTTTTCGCCTGCCGCCATCAGCATCGCGTACTCGCCCGAGACTTGATAGACGTAAGTCGGCATGGCGAACGTCTCCTTCACCCGGCGCACGATATCGAGATAGGGCATGCCGGGCTTGATCATCACCATGTCGGCACCCTCTTCGATATCGAGAGCAACTTCGCGCAGTGCTTCGTCGGTGTTGGCTGGATCCATCTGATAGGTGCGCTTGTCGCCCTCGCCGAGAGAGGTGGACGAGCCCACCGCATCGCGAAACGGGCCATAGAACACACTGGCATATTTGGCGGCATAAGAGAGCAGGAGCACTTTTTCATGACCGGCGGCGTCGAGCGCCTTGCGCAGCGCGCCGATGCGCCCGTCCATCATATCGGACGGCGCGATCACATCGCAGCCTGCTGCGACCTGATTAAGCGCTTGGCGGCACAGTATCTCGACCGTTTCGTCATTGACCACATAGCTGTCCCGCACCAGGCCGTCCTGGCCATGGCTGGTATAGGGATCGAGCGCCACGTCGCAGACCACGCCCATCTCCGGCACCGCGTCTTTCACCGCGCGTACTGCCTGGCACACCAGATTGCCCGGATTGAGCGCCTCGTCGCCGTCCGGTGTCTTACGCTCCGGCTGGGTTTGCGGAAAAACGGCGAGCGCCGGGATGCCGAGCGAATAAGCTTCACGCGCCTGCTCTGCCAATACATCCGGAGACACCCGCTCGACCCCCGGCATCGAGGGTACGGGCTCGGATTCGCCTTGGCCGGGCCGCACGAATACGGTCCAGATCAGATCGCCCGGGGTCAGCACATTCTCCGCCATCAGGCGGCGCGACCATTCGTAGCGCCGATTGCGCCTGAGACGTGTCGCCGGATAACGGCCGTATGTTCCGGGAAAGTTGGCCATGAAGGCTCCTCTTGATTTGGTATGCGCTTCGTCCGCGCCATCACTCTCGGTCTGAGAATCGTCGGCGTGCGGACGGGGCAGAATCAACATCTTTCAACCAATCGTCTCCAGCCTCTTTCGCACGCCTTGGCGGGCCAGTAAAGTGCCTGCCATGGATTTCCGATTGAGCCCCGAGCAGACCGCGTTTCAGAAAACCGCGCGCGAATTCGCCGCCAAGGAGTTTGCGCCGCATGCCGCCGCGTGGGACCGCGACAAGATTTTCCCCGTCGCGGCCTTGCGCAAGGCCGCGGCGCTCGGTTTCGGCGGTATCTATGTCGCTGAGGATGTCGGCGGCTCTGGCCTGACACGCCTCGACGCGGCGCTGATTTTCGAGGCTCTGGCGGGCGCTTGTGCCTCCACAGCTGCCTATATCTCGATTCATAATATGGCTGCTTGGATGGTCGATGCCTTCGCCGACGACGCGCTGCGCCGGCGTTTGCTGCCGGGCCTGAGTTCGATGGACCTGCTCGCCAGCTATTGCCTCACCGAGCCGGGCTCGGGCTCGGACGCCGCAGCCCTCAAGACGAAAGCGGTGCAAGACGGCGATGCCTATGTGCTGAACGGTTCCAAAGCGTTTATCTCGGGCGCCGGGTCGACCGATGTTTACGTGACTATGGTGCGCACCGGCGGCGCGGGAGCTGAAGGCATCACCTGTCTCGCCATCGAAAAGGATTCACCCGGTCTCAGCTTCGGGGCGCAGGAAAACAAACTGGGCTGGCATAGTCAGCCGACGGCGATGGTCAATTTTGAGGATTGTCGCGTGCCGCTCGCCAATCGCATCGGCGCCGAAGGCCAGGGTTTCCGTATCGCCATGGCCGGGCTCGATGGCGGTCGCATTAATATCGCCGCCTGTTCCTTGGGCGCGGCGGCAGCCAGCTTAGAAATTGCGCGCCAGCATCTTTTGGTACGTGAGCAGTTCGGGCGCAAGCTCGCCGAATTCCAGGCGCTGCAATTTAAACTCGCGGATATGGCGACCGAACTGGAAGCGGCACGTCTGATGATCTACAACGCCGCCAGCAAACTCGACAGCGGCGCGCCGGATAAAACCCAGGCCTGCGCTATGGCCAAGCGATTTGCCACCGATGCCGGGTTTGCCGTGTGCAACGAAGCCCTCCAGCTCCTTGGCGGCTACGGCTATTTGATGGATCACCCGGTCGAGCGTCATCTGCGCGATCTCCGTGTGCATCAGATTCTCGAAGGCACGAACGAGATCATGCGCGTCATCATCGCGCGCAAGCTATTGCAGGAATAGAGAGGATGACGTGACGCAAGAGGATTCAAACGCGGCGGGCGGCGATATCGTTTTTTCGCAGGACAGCGGCTTGGCCCGCGTGACCCTAAACCGACCGCAAGCGCTTAACGCCCTGACCCAACCCATGGCCATCGCCCTCGACGCGCAGTTACGGGAATGGCAGGTCGATCCGGCGGTCCATGCCGTGGCGATCAAGGGCGCGGCGCGCGAAGATGGCCGCGTGCCGTTCTGTTCGGGCGGCGATATCCGCTTTTTGCATCAGCAGCAAAACGATCCGGCGCGCCAGTTCGCGATCACGTTTTATGAGCAAGAGTACCGCCTGAACATTTTGGTCTATCGCTTTCCCAAGCCCTATGTGGCGTTGATCGACGGCGTCGTTATGGGCGGCGGCGTGGGTATCTCGTTTCATGGTTCGCACCGGGTGATGAGCGAGCACGCCCTGTTCGCCATGCCGGAAACCGGTATTGGCCTCTTTCCCGATGTCGGCGCGACCTATTTCCTGCCGCGTTGTCCCGGCCGGATGGGGCTCTATATGGGCCTCTCCGGTGCGCGCATTGGTGTTGCCGACGCGCTCTATCTCGGCCTTGCGACACATCATGTGCCGAGCGCACGCATGACCGAGTTCGAAGCCGCGTTGGCCGCTGCCGAACTCTCGGGCGGCGCCAAAAGCGCCATCGACGCGGTGCTCGCAGATTTCAGCAGCGATCCGGGAGACGCCCCGCTGGCGGCCCGCCAGGCTGAAGTGGACCGCTGTTTCACTGCCGAATCAATTGAAGCGATCCTTGCCAATCTGGCCGCTGAAGGCACGCCCTGGGCCGAAGAAACCCGTGCCACCCTGCTGGAGAAATCGCCGACCAGTCTTAAAATTACCTTCCGCCAATTGACCCAATATGGCGATCTCGATTTTGAGGCGGCGATGAAGGTCGAATACCGCATGGCCATCCGCTGCAATTTTTCGCATGAATTCTATGAGGGCATCCGCGCCCAGATCATCGACAAAGACCGCCAACCTAAATGGCTCCCGGCGCGCCTCGAAGATGTCGGCGACGATCTCATAGAAAGCTATTTCCAGCCGCCCGCAAGCGGCGACATGACGTTTGAATAGGAGAGTAACAAATGGCTGAAATAGGCTTTATCGGAGCGGGCAATATGGGCGGGCCGATGCTCGCCAATCTGGTCAAAGCGGGCCATGCGGTGACGGTTTTCGACCTTGTGCAAGCGGCGCTCGACGCAGCTAAGGGTGCCGGCGCGGCGTTGGCGGCGAGCCCTGGTGATGCGGCGGCGGGCCGCGACGCGGTGATCACCATGCTGCCGGCTGGTGCGCATGTGCGCGACGTTTATACCGCCGCAGGCGGGGTGTTGGAACGTGCCGTCGAAGGCACGCTATTGATCGATTGTTCGACCATCGATGTGACGACCGCGCGCGAAGTTTGCCAGGTGGCGACGGCACGTGGTCTTGAGATGGTGGATGCCCCGGTTTCCGGCGGCGTCGCCGGCGCAGCGGCGGGTGCGCTCACATTTATGGTTGGCGGCAGCGATAGCGCCTTCGCTCGCGCCGAGCCGGTGTTGGAACCGATGGCCAAGACGGTGGTGCATGCCGGCCCCTCGGGCAACGGCCAAACCGCCAAGATCTGCAACAATATGATGCTCGCCGCCGGAATGATCGTCACCTCCGAGGCGTTTGCTCTTGCCGATCGCCTGGGGCTTGAGCGCCAGACCATGTTCGATATCGTTTCCAGTGCGACCGGCCAATGCTGGGCGCTGACCAGTTATTGTCCGGTGCCGGGGCCGGTGCCGGCGTCGCCGGCCAACCGTGACTATCAGCCCGGTTTCACAGCGGCGATGATGAACAAGGATCTCAAACTGGCCCAGCAGGCGGCGGAAAGCGCCGGCGCCGCCACGCCGATCGGCGCCGAAGCGGCCCGGCTTTACGCTGAATTTTGTGACGCCGGAAACGAATCTCTCGACTTTTCGGCCATTTTCAAGCTGGTCGATCAGGGTCGTTAGCCGTCCGCGAAGAGAGATAGTTGCGCCGCCGCATCGGCATTCAGCGCCGCGTCCGTAACAAGCCGACCGTCGCTGCGGATATGCACAATCTCGACGCCTCGCAGGGTGAGCGGCGCAGCGAGCAAATGCTTGCGGTGGCAATGTACCGGGTCTTCCTCGGCGCACATCATCGCGGTCCGCCCGCGCTCTGCCAATTACGCCAGCTCGCCAATGCGGGAGCGAAACGTCGGCGCCGCCGTGTCGCCATCATTCTTGCTACCCAGTTCCTTGCCGAACCAGAGATAGCGCATGCCCGCCGGCGTCACGTATTGCTCTAATGCGGCGCGGTTGAAATGCGGCAAGCGGCGCGACGATGGCCAGGAGCGCACATCGATCAGCGTTGAAATCTTATGCGCGGTGAGCAGGCCCAGGAACTTGTCGAGCGAATGATTGGAATGGCCGATTGTGTGGAGAATTCGTGCGCCGCTCATCGCCATCTTTTAACACCTGATTGCGAGCCTTCCCAGGCGGCCATTAGAGCGTTAGATTGGCGGCCTTCAGCTTGGAGGAAGTGATATGGCCGTGAACAAGGAAATTCTCAAAACCACCTGCCCGCGCGATTGCTACGATGCCTGCGGCATTGAAGTGCTGCGCGAAAACGGCCGGATTGTATCCGTGCGCGGCGATAAGGAACATTTCGTCAGCCGCGGCAAGCTGTGCGGCAAATGCCAGATTTTCTATAACGGCGTCGTTCTCGATGAAGGCGAGCGCCTGACGCAGCCGCTCCGGCGCGTCGGCGCCAAGGGCGAGGGGCGTTTCGAGCCGGTTTCCTGGGATACAGCGATATCGGAGATCGCCGCTCGCTTCGGCCATATTGTCGACGCTAACGGCGCCGAGCGTATTCTGCATGCCCATTACACCGGCACCTGTTCGCTGATCGCCAACAATTTCCCGATGCGGTTCCTCGGCCGGTTGGGCGCGCGCGAGGTCGAGCCAGATACGGTGTGCAATATGGCCGGCCATGTGGCGCTTGGTTATGTACTCGGCACCTCCGTCCATGGCTTCGATCCGCGCACCGCCAAGGACAGCAAATGCATCATGGTATGGGGCGCCAATCCGTCGGCCAGCGCGCCGCACGCGCATAGCCACTGGTTGCCCGAGGCGCCATGCCCGGTGATCGTTATTGATCCGGTGCGTCATGCGACGGCGGAAGCGGCGGATATGCATTTGCAGCTATATCCCGGCAGCGACGCCGCGCTCGCATTTACCATGATGCATGTGCTCAAGCGCGAAGGCATGATCGACCGTGAGTTCCTTGCCGCCAATACCGTCGGCTGGGACGAATTGGAGCCGATGCTCGATTCCTGCACGCCCGAATGGGGCGAAGCGGAAACCGGCGTACCGGCTGCCGATATCGAGCGCGCGGCCAAGCTTTACGGCGCCGGGCCGGCGCTGCTATGGCTCGGCCAAGGCCTGCAACGTCAGCCCATGGGCGGGAACATCATCCGGGCTTGCGCGATGTTGCCGGCGCTTACCGGTAATTATGCCAAGCCCGGTGCCGGTCTCCTCTATCTCAATGGCGGCGGTCAAAAAGGCGTCGACGGCAGCTATTTGGCGGCGCCCCATCTCAGCAACAGTCCCGAGACGCTCAGCCAAATGGATATGGCCGAATATCTCGAGAGCGCTGACAACGCCCGCGCCTTCCTGTGCTGGAACATCAATCCGGTGGCCTCGAGCCCAGAGCAGGGCCGCCTTATGCGGGCAATGTCGCGCGAAGATTTGTTCACCGTGGTGCTCGACATCTTCGCCACTGATACCACGGACTTCGCCGATTACGTGCTTCCCGCCGCCGCGTTTCTAGAATTCGACGATCTGGTATCGGGCTATTTCAACATGTCCTTCTCGGCTCAGGTCAAAGTGGCGGAGCCGATGGGCGAGGCGCTACCCAACCAGGAGATATTCCGCCGCCTCGCCAGCGCAATGGGCTTTGCCGAACCGGAGCTGCAGGAGAGCGATGAAGACATCATCGCCAACGTGGTGCAGGCGGTCGGCATCGAGGGCGGCTTCGAAGCGCTGAAGGCCAATGGCACGATGTTTTCCAACCCGGAGGCGCAATTGCAGTTCGCCGATCTCAAATTTCCCACCGCCAGCGGCAAGATCGAAATCGCCTGCGCCGCCGCCGAGGCCGACGGCCATCCGCGCCTGCCGCAGCCCGGCACTGACGCGCGCCAGTCTGACGGACGCCTCCGGCTGATCACCCCGGCGTCGGAATGGTTGATGAACGATTCCTATGCCAATGACGGCAAGATTCAGAAACAGCTCGGCCCGGCCATCGTGACCATCAATCCGGCCGACGCTGAAGCGCGCGGTCTGGCTGCAGGAAGCCGGGTGCGCCTCTCCAACGAGACCGGTAACCTGGAACTCGAGGTAGCGATTTCCGACATGGTGGCGCCTGGCGTAGCGCACAGCGTGAAGGGCCGTTGGCCGCGCAGTGCCGGACCGAATCGGGCAAATGTGAATACGCTCAATCCGGGCGTGAAATCGGATATGGGCGAAAGCAGTGCCGTGCATGGCGTCGAAGTGGAGATATCGGCGGTTTAATTCAGGACGGGAAAGTTTCGCGCAATTCGGTGACCTGTTCGGCCGTCAGCAGGCGCACATCGCAGCCGCGCAACAGCAGATGGAGCTTGGCCGTCTCCTCCAGTTCCTCGGCCGCATAGACTGCACTATCCAAATCCTTGCCGGCGACCACGGGCCCGTGATTGGCGAGGAGAACGGCGTGGTGCGCCTTGGCGAGCTGTGCAACTGCCCCAGCGAGCGCCATGTCGCCCGGGCGAAAATAGGGCACCAACGGCAGCTTGCCGACGCGCATCACGGCATAGGCGGTAATCGGTGGCAACACGTCGGTAGGGTCGATATCTTTGATGCAGGACAGCGCGACCGAATAGGTTGAATGCAGATGCACGATGGCCTTGGCGTTGGGCCGCTCGCGGTACATGGCGAGATGAAGAAACGCCTCCTTTGAGGGCTTGTCGCCAGCCAACAATTCGCCGGCAGGCGATAATTTGGAAATGCGCGCCGGGTCGAGACGGCCCATGCAGGAATTGGTCGGCGTGACCAAGAGGCCGTCTTCTACAAGATGGCTGATATTGCCGGAGGCGCCGGCGCCATAGCCGCGTTCAAACAATAATTTGCCGTGCAGCGCGATCTGCTCGCGGAGCGTTGATTCGGTCAATCCAAGACCTTGAACGCTTTGGTGAAGAATTCGGGAGCGCCGAAATTGCCGGATTTCAGCGCCAGGTGAAGCGGCCTATCGCCAAGGCTCATGGTCCAGGGCACGCCGGGATCGATTTGTTTGCCGATCATCAGCCCGCGCACACCGAGCGCTTTGACCGCGGCGCCGGAGGTTTCACCGCCGGCCAGCACCATCTTGCCGACGCCTGCCTTGACCAGGCCCCGCGCGATTTTGGCGAGGGCGCGCTCAACCAAAATACCGGCCTTGTCGCGGCCATGCTTGCGCTGTGTCTTGGCGACCTCGGCGGGCGGTGCGCTGGCATAGATCAACACCGGTTGTTGCCCCAGTTGCGGCTTTGCCCAGGCGAGGGCATCGGCCACGATATCGCGTTTGCCGCCAAGTTGGGCGGCGTCGATGTGGTACGCCGGGGACTTGGCCTTCATGTGCGCGACCTGGTCCAAGGTCGCCTCCGAGCAGCTCCCGGCAAGGACCGCCGCGTGGCCACCTGCGGCCGGCAAACGAGCGGCGCTTGCCTTGCTGCCGAGCGCGCCCGAGGCGCGGAAATTAGCAGGCAGTCCCATTGCGATACCGGAGCCGCCGGTAATCAGTTTGAAATCCGCGACGGCGCGCCCGATATCGATCAGATTCTTGTCGCTGAGGGCATCGACAATGACATGTCGCACGCCTTCACGACGCAACTGCGCCAGCGCATCGCGAATGGCCTGCGGGCCTTTGGCGACCGTTTCCCAGCGCACCAGGCCGACGCTATAGGGGGTTTGCTCGGCCAACACTTCCACCAAATTGGCGTTCCGCATCGGCGTGAGCGGGTGGTTGCGCATACCCGAGGCCGAGAGCAGCACATCGCCAACAAAGAGATGGCCGTGAAAAACAGTGCGGCCGTTAATTGGGAAGGCCGGGCAGGCGATGGTGATATCGCCCTTTGCGCGCTCCAACATGCCGTCTGCCACGGGGCCGATATTGCCGCGCGGCGTCGAATCGAACGTCGAGCAATATTTAAAGAAATATTGTTTGGCGCCGGCGACTTTAAGCCAATCCTGCGCTTCCAGCGAATTGCGCACCGCTCTGACCGGCTGGGTGTTGCGCGATTTTAGCGCCACCACCACCGCGTCCGCGTCCGGCACATCATAGCCGACCTCCGGCACGCCGATCATTTGCACCGTGCGCATGCCGCCGGCAACCAACGTATTGCAGAGGTCGGTGGCACCGGTCATGTCGTCGGCGACGGCGCCCAACAGAATGTCTTTGTTCGTCATTTCAGGAGGCGAAATGCCCGCGTAAAGAAATCCTCTTCACCAAAATTACCGGCCTTGAGCGCCAAATGGACCGGTGGGTCGTCGAAAGTCGTGGTCCAGGGCACGCCGGGGTTAATCTCGTGGCCAATGCGAAGTGACTGGATCTTGAGAGCCTTCAATGATTCGGAAGCCGTGATGCCGCCGGCCACAATCAATTTCCCGACGCCGGCCCGAACCAAGTCTCGGGATATTCTCGCCAAGCACTTCTCGATTAATTCGGTGGATTTCACGACGCCATGTTTGCGCTGCACCTTCTTGACTATGTCCGCTTCAACGCTCGAGTAAATCAGCACCGGACCATCCGCCAATTTCGGCTTGGCCCAATCTAGCGCTTCCTTTGCGATATCCTGTTTGCCACCAAGCTTCATGCCATCGATGAAGAACGCGGGATGATGATTTTTCATATACTTTACTTGCGCCAAAGTCGCTTGCGAGCAACTTCCCGCCACCACCGCCGAATACCCCTTTGACGAGGGCATAATGTCGGCCCCCGAATCGGGGCCCAACAGCCCGGCCCGGCGGAAGTTTTTTGGCAACGCAAGGGCCGCACCAGAGCTGCCGGTGACCAATTTCATGTCGCGGCAGGCGATGCCGGTATCCACTAGATTACGGTCCGACACAGCGTCCACGATGGCAAAGCGCTTGCCCGCGTCACGCAGTACTTTCAAGTAATTTCTGATTGCTTCGGGGCCGATGGTCACCACTTCGTGGGGGACGAGGTCTACTTGACGTTCGGTTTGCCGGCTTAACACCTTGATCAGATTTGACTGTTTCATGGGTGTCATCGGATGGGTGCGCATGAAGGATTCGGAGAGCAACAAATTGCCGACGAAGAGATGGCCCTGGAAGAGGGTGCGCCCAGCAGTTGGAAACGCCGGGCAGACCACCGTGAAGTCCTCGCCCATGGCATCCAGAAGTGCATCCGCAACGGGTCCGATATTGCCGCGGTTGGTGGACGAGAAAGTGGAGCGGTATTTGAAGAAAATCTGCTTTGCGCCGTGCCCCTGGAGCCATCGCAGCGCGGCGAGCGACTGCCGCACAGCCGATTGCGCGGGGCCCGTACGCGTGGCCAAAGCAATAACCACCGCGTCGGCGTCATGCGCCGGATGATTCTTACCAGGCACGCCCATTTCCTGAACCGTACGCATGCCTTGGCCGACCAAAATTTGACAGAGATGGGCTGCGCCGGCGATATCGTCAGCGATAGCGCCGAGGAGAATGGTATTTTTTTCCTCTTCTTCGTCGCTTTTACCCGGCTCGTTTTTGCCATGCCCCCTCCATTAGAAAAATGCCTGCAGGCCCGTCTGCGCCCGGCCCAGTATAAGGGCATGCACATCATGTGTGCCCTCATATGTGTTGACGGCCTCCAAATTCATGACATGGCGAATCACGTGATATTCGTCCGAGACGCCATTGCCGCCATGCATGTCGCGCGCCATTCGGGCGATCTCAATGGCTTTGCCGCAAGAATTTCGTTTGATCAGAGAGATGGTCTCTGGCGCAAGTCGGCCCTCATCGAACAATTGTCCGGCTCGCAGGCAGGATTGCAGCCCGATGGAGATTTCCGTCTGCATGTCAGCGAGTTTTTTCTGAATGAGCTGGTTGGCGGCTAGCGGACGGCCGAATTGGGTGCGATCGAGCGTATATTGGCGCGCCGCGTGCCAGCAGAATTCGGCAGCGCCAAGCGCGCCCCAGGCGATGCCGTAGCGCGCCCGGTTGAGGCAGCCGAACGGTCCGCCCAAGCCCGAGCCACCGGGCAGTTCGTTTTCCGCCGGGACGTAGACCTCATCCATCTGGATCATCCCAGTGATCGAGGCGCGAAGTGAAAATTTGCCTTCTATCTTGGGCGCGGCGAGCCCCTTCATGCCTTTGTCCAGGATGTAGCCGCGAATGACTCCGTCATCGTTTTTAGCCCAGACGACGAAGACATCAGCAATCGGAGAATTGGTAATCCAGTTTTTTGCGCCCGACAAAAGAAAGCCGCCGTCGCAGCTTTTGGCGCGTGTGCTCATGGAGCCCGGGTCGGAGCCGTGATCCGGCTCGGTCAACCCGAAACAGCCAATCCATTCACCAGTCGCCAGGCGGGGCAGATATTTTTGTTTTTGTGCTTCGTTGCCATAGGCGTTGATGGGGTGCATGACGAGGCTGGATTGCACGCTCATGGCCGAGCGGTAGCCGGAATCCACGCGCTCGACTTCGCGCGCCATCAGGCCGTAGCACACATAAGACACGCCGGCGCAGCCATAGCCGTCGATGGTCGCACCCAGCATGCCAAGCGCGCCCATTTCGTTCATGATCTCGCGGTCGAAATGTTCGTGCCGGTTGGCTTCGAGAATGCGTGGCATGAGCTGTTCTTGGGCGTAGGCGCGGGCCGTATCGCGTACCAGGTTTTCCTCTTCGCTAAATTGCTCTTCGAGAAGGAAAGGATCTTCCCACCGGAAAATAGGGCGCGAAGATTTACCGGGTTTGCTCGGGTCCCTCACATCCGCCGCGTTGGCGGCTGGCTCGCTCATGGATTGTTCTCCGTATCGACGATTGCAGCGTTCCCTTTTTAGCACCGCAGGGGATTTGCTCCAAGCCCGGCGCCGACTATTGGCGGGCTATCAATATTCGCCGGTAAGCGCGACAATGGCCTTCGTGCGGCGCCGTTGTCGTGGCTATTGCGGATAGAGAAGTGAACAATTCTTCGCCAGCACCGACTTCCGCCGCGGGCTCGGCACGTTCTGGCGCCTTGCCGATGATTTATCTGTTTATCCTCGGATTCTGCTTTGGCGTGAGCTTTATCTTGAATCGGCTCGCCACGACCAACGGCGTCCCTGTTATCCCCTATGTGTTTTGGCAGACGGCCGGTGCGGCGGTGATTCTCTGTGTTGGGGCGGCGGGTTTGCGCCAATTGCCGGCCGTGACGGGCGCCCATTTGCGCATCTATGTGGTGATGGCGATCCTGAATGTGGCAATACCTTATCTGGTGCTCGCCTATGTGGCACCCAAGCTGCCGGCCAGCCTGTTGCCCATTGGCCTCGCCCTGGTGCCGGGCGCGATTTATTTGATGGCGCTCGCATTCCGGCTGGAGCGCTTCGGCCTGCTGCGCTTCGGCGGTATCTGCGTTGGCCTCGTCGGTGTATTGGTAATTTTGCTACCCAAGGCCAGCCTGCCCGAGCCCGGCATGGCGGGATGGCTGGCGCTTAGTCTGGTGGCGACGGTTAGTTTTGCGCTCCGTGCGGTTCTCGTGCCGCTCATGCGCCCACCGGCGACGCCCTCGCTTTCTCTCGCCAGCGGTCTGCTCATCGCGGCGACCCTCATCATGCTGGTGATCATGGCCGCAAGCGGCCAATGGTGGGCGTTTGGCGGCGAATTTGGCATTGGCCACGGCATGGTGCTGGCCGCCATGGTCAACAATGCCGTAATCCTGGTGTTGATCTTCGAGGTGATCCGCCTAGCTGGCCCGGTGTTCTTTGGCGGCGTCAATTATGTTTCGATGCTGATCGGCGTGGCGCTTGGCATCGTTGTTTTCGATGAACACCACACCTTGTGGGTGTGGCTGGCGATCGCGCTGGTGTTGGCCGGCCTTTATCTTGTGAATCGGGGCAAAGCACGGTGAATTTACATCGCCCGCCGCGCCACTTGCCGGCCCACCTTAGAAGACGGACAGAGCGGTATGGCTGACAGCAAGACCGATGCGGCGCGGGCCGCCTGGCGTAGCCCAGGCGCCATTCCCATTCTGATGCTGTTCATTCTCGGGCTGTCATTGGCCCTGGTGCTGGTGATAAACCGCGTCGCCACGGACAATGGCGTGCCGTTTATTCCGTATGTGTTTTGGCAATCCCTCGGCGGCTGTGTCATCCTCTTGATATTGGCGCTGACAACGAGCGGCTTGCCGCCGATGAGTTGGCGGCATTGGCGTGTCTATATCGTCGCCAGTACCCTCAATTTGACCGTACCCTATTTAATTTTTGCCTTCGTCGCGTCCAAGGTGCCGAGCGGAATTCTCAGCCTTGGTCTATCACTTGTCCCGGTGGCGATTTTTGCGCTTGCCTTGGTGTTTCGCCTCGATAGCTTCCGGCTCATTCGGTTTTTCGGCATCCTCCTGGGGCTGGCCGGCGTTCTGTTCGTTCTCCTGCCGGCGACGAGTTTGCCTTCCAGGGAGATGGTCGGGTGGGTGGTGCTCGGTTTCGCGGCGCCGCTCTGTTATGCGCTGAACGCGATCTCGGTCGCCTTGCTGCGCCCGCCCGACGGTGATTCAGTGCAGTTCGCTGGCGGCCTGATGTTCGTCGCTTCTGTCTCCATGCTGGCCGTCATGGCGGTAACCGGAGAGTGGTGGGCGTTTGAAGGAGAGTTCGGTGACGGTCAATGGGCGACCATTGCCGCGATGGCCAACAACGCGCTTTCCTTCTATCTAATCTTTGAGTTGATCAAGCGCGCGGGGCCGGTGTTCTTCTCGATGGTAAACTATGTCGCCACTTTGACCGGCATGGGCCTTGGCATCTGGCTGTTTAGTGACGCGCACAGTGTGTGGATTTGGGCGGCACTGGTGTTGATTGGCGCCAGCCTGGTGCTAGTGAATTTTATCTCGATGCGCAGCCGTTAGCCCGGGTCGCCCGCGTTGCCCACCGTGGCCATGTAGGCCCGCCAGTCGCCAAACTCCGATATATCGCGGTGATGGCCTTCGGCCAACTTTTGCGGATAGAGGATGCCGAACGGCCGCCGCCCGTCGGCGAGCTTAATTTCGCCGCGATAGAG